>Ga0316221_1002454_pt1 | contig 16606 bp, 27 predicted proteins | sample TBH18007metaG_FD_206003 | JGI IMG/M metagenome (GOLD analysis project Ga0316221, IMG submission 206003) | Freshwater microbial communities from Trout Bog Lake, Wisconsin, USA - TBH18007 | ecosystem: Environmental > Aquatic > Freshwater > Lake > Hypolimnion/Profundal zone | place: USA: Wisconsin... | reverse complement strand
AGAGGGCAGCGGGCTGCGTCCAGTAAGGTTGTTAGTAATGTAAACGCGCTCTGGAACTCGGCTATCATCGATCTCTTGACCAATGTATACAGGCACATAGCGGTTAGTTGTACGAGAGGTGCGAATAAGCGTACCCATCTCGATCTTCCATAGGCCTACGTTAAGTTGAGCGCAGAGGGTCTTGTATTGTTCCCAGCGCTGCTGGATCATGCCGCTAAGCTGGCTATAACGCTGCGCACGAGGGATGTGAACGCCGTCTGGTGCAGTTATGTCAATATCAAAAGCGGAGTCTGTAGCAAGCGCCCAAAGTGCTTCAATGGTGGCAAGAATAGCTAGTGGGTACTCTTCAACAGGAGGAATACTTGCAAGTGTGACTAGGCTGCCGTAAGCATCTACGCGGTTGTAGGTATGTTGATTGACGGCGTCAGTAATAAAGTTAGAGAGCTCAGAGTCTAGAAAATAACGATCTTGAAGACCGCTAACTGCTATCGCTGAGCCGGAAGCAGGGGCATTGGCAAAGGTAATAATCCCCGTATCTTCTTCAACGGTGTAGCCATAAGGGTACCCAATAGGGTTTGTGTTGATTGTTACATACAAATTATTGGTCTCAATAGGCTTAATGCCAGTTTCAAATCGAGTAGTTAGCCCATCACCTGTTGCGGTGTAGTTGAAGTTCTTTTGAAGATCGCCTAGCTCTAGACGGACTCTAGAGAGTATGTCAGAAAGAACAGCCACAAGAAACTCCCTACACTACGGTATGTCTAATGATGACAATAAATACTTGAAAAGTCTGTATAAACGAAGAAGGCGCCCGTAGGCGCCCACTTCAACAGGTTCTATTTTAGATGACCCCTGCTAGATAACCCTTTTCCTTAAGGTGCTGAGCTACATGCTTAGTTACCTTGTACTTTTGTCCGGCCTTGAAGTTGTAGTTATTTCCATGTCCAAGAGTCATATTTTCTAGATCTTGCACTACACGGATCTCTACGCTTTCATCTTCAGGTGAACCTACAGTGATAGGCTCATCAACAATTACTGTTGCGCGGTTAGGGGTTGTAGCGTCAATAACATTAGTCTCAAGATCAATCTTTGCTTGAGCTGTTGCCATGGACATCTTGTTCGCTGCTTCTTGTGAGGCTTCTGCATTCTTATTAGCTAGCTCTTCACGCATACGACCTGTTACATCAGTGGGCTTTGCTTTTGTTGCCATGATAGTTCTCCTATTTAGTGTCTCGGTTAAAAAGTCAGAGTTCCTGACCGTAAGTACTTTATCGCGGCCTTTAGGACCTCAATATCATCCTTGGCAACGCCAAGAAGTTGATTACAGCCCCTACAAAGTAGTCCTCTAATGCATTTGCCACATGACTTTTGTTGTTGCGGGCAACAAGTATGGTCATGGTCAATATGCGGGGATGAAACCTCATCCCAGAACTTTCCTTTGCAAATGGCGCATTTGCTATCCTGCATCTCAAGTAATGCGTCGAACTGCTCTACAGTTATCCCATATCGCTTTACGTTCTGTACCTTACCGTTAAGGCGCGCACACGCCCTACAGTGCCTAGCAAACTTGCCATTAGGCTTTTTGTATTTAATTGTATTTTTCTCATCATAGGGATGTCCTTTAGAACACTCAGTCTTAGAGGCGTTATTAACGCCACGTCCAACTCTTGGGTTATCTTTTCTGCGTTCTCTCATTCGCTCTAAGCGACAAGTTCTGCAGTGACGATAGCCGTTCTTATCTATGTAAGAGTTTTCTTCTGTATAAGAGTGCCCTTTCGGGCACTCTGTTTTTATGTGCTGTACTTCCACGGTTCCTCCGATACCTAAGGATAGAGATTACCTCTCTACCCTTAGTGTACCAGACTTATCACCGTTTAGGCTAATTTGTTTCGGCAATTACTACGCTCTGATCTGTAATAAGACCAAGACCGAAGATTGAGTACCAAGCAAGTGCGTGCTCACGACCGAAGTCAAGAATACCGCCATCGCGGAGTTCGACTGGAAGAGAGATTGCGTGACCGAATGCGTTATCTCCAATGAAGATAGCTGAGTAGCGATCAGATGAACCGTTACCTGTGAAGGTGTTAGGTGTTGTGTATCCTCCACCAGGTGTGATAACTGGGTTAGCTACAGCTGTATCAGTTGTGTAGTTAGCGCCAGCACCACCAGGAACGTGAAGAACCTGTGTTGTTTCGATGAATACTGTGTCGTACAAACGACCGATTTCACCGAGCATGAAGTTACCTGGAGCAGCGTACTTTGTAACTTCGATGAACTCAGGCATGTCACGTAGACGACGTGATTGGTGTGGGTGCACGAAAGCTACATAAGTTTCACCCAAGCGAGGGATGTTCTTTGTGGCTAGTGTCTCGGCAGCATCTTTGATGGTGCGAGGTGTCAAGTAATATGTACCTGTCATAGAAGCACGTGATGTGCCTTCTGTGCCGTATGCATACCAGCTGTTAACAGCTGTGACGTTTGAGCGATCTTCACCGTAGATTGTTGAAGAAGCTGAGTAAAGTGTGTCGCGTGAAAGCTGATCAAGATAGACAGCCATGTTACGACCAAGAAGACGTGAAGCCGAAGCCATTACGTCATCGAATGAAGCATTGAGAAGAAGCTCTGAAACAGCAAGAGCATAACCATGCTCTGTTACTGTGATTGAGAACTGCTGTGCTGTCAATGCGTTTGTCTGCATACGAACACCTTCAACGAGAGGTGAAGCGAAGCCGAGGTTGTTGTAACGCATGAAGTTGATCTGAAGACCAGGAGCTACTCCTAGTTCAGTCTTCTTTACTGCGAATTGCTCAAAACGAAGGATTGGCATAGCCTGGAACAAAATTTCTTTTGACCAGATTGTTTGAATCGCTTGTGTGAGCTGTGTATTTGTGCCTGAATAGGCTGTTGGTGAGGCGGCGAGATTGCCGGTACCTGTGATACCTGATGCCATTTAGCTTTGACTCCTTATATAAGTGGGTTGGGTTGTGTTTAGCCGAGAAGACCTGAAGTTTTGCCACGAGCTCGATCGCTCATTAGCTTGTCTCGGTATTTAGCGTATTCGTTTACCGACATGGCCTGGATGTCCGCGGCCGTGAACTGACGTGATTCCATATTGCTTTCCAAAGGTCCAGCTGTTGGTGCATTTGTGCTAGCACCTCGCATGTCCTTGCGCGCATTCTGCATTGCAGACTGTGCGGATTCAAGAATTCGTTCTGAACGTGCTTTCAATCCTTCAACACTTGCTTGGATCTCATCGCGGGTATTGCCCTGAATAAGATCTAGAAGGTCTGGGATGATAGCGTCGCGTTCTTGTTCAACCAATTGCTGGCGATAAGCCTGCAAATCTGCAAACGTACGTTCCTTCTCCAGAAGAGCGAAGGCGTGTTCGCGTTCCTGACGCTCACGCTCCAACTGCTCTTGCAACTCACGTGTTTTAAGTTCTACAAGTCCCTTGGCGTCAAGGTCCTCTTCGAGCTTAGCACGTTGCTTGGCTTCAAGAGCTGCAGCTTCTGCTGCTGCTTCTTCTGCCTGACGAGCTGCTTTTTCTTCTTTTTCCTTTGTTAGAGAAGAGACAGCTTCCTTCAATCTTTCGATCTCTGGGTAAAGCTTGTCCTTTTCCTGAGAACGAACACGAGCTAGATCTTCTTCAGTATAAAACTTAGAAGCCTTAGTCGAGTTGCTCTCTAGTCCAATTGTTGTAGCAGCAGGCGCGTCAACGCCCGACACATTTACGACTGGAGCGACGTTAGCTTCCGCTTCAAAAGCGGTTGCCATTTGTTGTGCAGTATCCATGCTTATATCCTTTTGTCCTAGGGGTCGTTGTCCGATGTGAGAGCGCGTATGACCTAACGTGTATTCTTATTTTGACGCTCACCTACGAGATTGTCAGCGTAAATAGCTTTATTTCTCGTAGCCTTCTGGCACCCTTCGTTGAGGAAGTTTTGTACCATAAGCATTAACTACCAGCTTCTCACGGAGACCTTGCTCTCCTAGTTGAGCTGCGATGGTTGCGTCATCCATTACTACTGGAGACGATGGGGTGTTAGGGATCTCTTCACCGTTAGGGCCCTGTGAGGTCATAGGTTGAGACCCACCCGCTTCACCACCAGGAATAGCGCCAGTAATGGCTGCGATATCCTGATCGATCTGGGTTTGGATAAGCTTGAGTGCGCCATCTGCAATGGCGTCGTCTTGAAGCTCTTGACGAATTTCTGTGAGCTTCTCTGTTGGGAACTCTTCGCCTAGAAGACGCAAAGCGCCTTCTTTAGACTCTAGTCCTAGAGAAAGCTTGGTTTGGATCTCATTGAGAGCGATAAGCTTGTCAAGAGGAAGAGGTTGTGGGAAGTTAACGTAAGACTGGTAGGTAATTGGGTCATTAAAGTCAAGTTGAGCTAGCTGTCCTTGTTTTAAAGGAACTGTGCTTGAGTTTGGATCCCAAGTAAAGATCTCAGGCTCTTTTAGAGCAAGGTTAAGGAGAACAAGCTCATTAACGCGCTGAATACCATGCGCGTACTGAATAATCTTTTGGTGGTAGCGGTTCATCAAAGGCTGGAATTGAATGCTAAGAGCAACACCAGAAGTGTTAGAGATAGGTTGAGCTTGTCCTAGAGCAGTCTCTGGAACACCGACCATTTCATGCATAGACTTCTTAAGAAGCGCCATGAACTCCATAGCACCCTTTAGTCCTTGCGCGCCACCTTCAAGATTTTCGACTCTAGCGTCCTTTGGAAGTCCGCCCCAGACCTTGTTTGCGCCCTTTTCAAGTTGGGATGCTTTCGCTCCAATGATGACTGTAACGGGCGCAGCATGGTAATTAACAATGTCGGCAATATCAGTAGCAGTCTCATTATAAGAACGATTGATGCTGATAATGTCATTGCAGTCAGACAGACCCCAAGGACTACCGCTAATGCGAACATTTGGAATATGTATAACAGGAATAACGCCAAGCGGATTAGGGCGCGAGTCAATAAGTTCGTCATTGATGTATTCCTCGATTACGTCGTCTGTCAAGATCTCGGTGTAAGTAAAGACCTGACGTGTTCCTTCTAGTGATGTGCCCCAGAAACGATACTTGAGCTTGAAACGAATCAAGCGTTCGCGGTCGTGTGGGTGAAACTCTGGGAAAGCAAACGACGAGTTCAGGGGAAGAATGCGAACTCTGCCTGGATGCTTGCGTCCAGCGGGGTCTGTGTAACCCTCTTCATAAGCTACCTTAATGAAGCAGTCTCCTGAGACTGCGCCTTGCTGACCAATTTCCCAAAGAACTGTGGCCTTGTTATTATCTACTTCCCAGGCTCTTTCAAGAATATCTGGGATAATTGCTTCTGTTTCCTTAGGAGAGCGGAAGTTAACGCCCTTACCAAAGGTAAAGTTAATGATGAAATCTGTAAATGCGCGGTAGTAGTTAAGCGCCATTTGAGTTTCGCCTGTTTGACGGCGATAAGACCAGTGATGACCTAGATACATAGCCCAGTTAAGGCTGTAACGGTTTAGACGAGGACCGTGAACTTCAAACTCTTCGTCCGCCAGCTCTACAAGCCCAAGCGGGGAAATCGAGATGGTTAGATCAGAAGACGCTGCACGATAACTCGGAGGCGAGAAATCAATTGCGCTCACCAATCACCTCTTTCCCTGGGGTAACTATAGGTTACTACTAATTGTCGATAAATACTTAAAGCGACACGCTTATCTAAAGCGCTCCCCGCGAATAAGGTTTTTACCAATGTTCTTACTTACCTTTGCTTTTTGCTCTTCTTCTTGCTTATCGCGCTTCTCTTGTACGTAATCGCGGAAGCGAGGATCAACATCTTTTTTAGATGGAACAAATCTTCCACCGAGTTGCTCGTAGTGGGAGTGTACCCAGTGAGCTGCTGCGGGAGATGGGTAGGTACGGAACTTAGACCGCGCTTGCGCAGTCAACATGTTCCAGAGTTTTGGATTAGCTGGCTCTTGTTTAGGAGCCTTCTTAACTTCTTTACCTGAGATGAGTGCCATAAGATGTCCTTAGGAAGTGACCCGCCTGGTGCGCATTGTTAAGAGGCGTGGCGGGTACTGTGTCCTTTAGATTAGTCCTGAACTACTGCAGCGTTAGCAGACTTTTGGTTTGCTCCGTTACGAATAACTTCTTCGATACGGTTGTCACCATGGTCAGCAAAACCACCAGCAGCAAACTCAGTTAGATGTGCTGGAGCTTCTACCCAAGCAGCAGAACCGACGTGTGCGCGTTCGCGCATTGTCTCTTCTGGAAGCTTTTCAAATACGTTCTGGTTACGGTTTGGGCGGCTTGGAGCAGGAACATACCCCTGCATAGCTCCCTTAGAAAACTCGTTTGGAACGTCTGTATCTGTTGCGATGCCTTCTTCAAAACGAAGTGGTCCGCGTTGTCCTGGAGTTGCAGGAGAGACCTTGCGGTCATAGATGTTCGCTGCGCGCTCTGGGAACTTTGGATCTGGTGCAATTGCCATTGTATGACTCCTTATAGGTTGAGGTACCTCATAGAAAAGTGTGATACATATACTCTCTATAGTCAGGCTAAAGTCGTATTTATCTGTAGAACGGTGAAGAACTTACTTCTACGGAAGGCATTGTTAAGTCCATGGTTAGAGAGACCGCAATAGCTAAGCTGTCAGCAAAGTCGTCATGAGCATGGGCTTCCTCCGGAGCTTTAGCCAAAAAGTTAGGTCCAGTAAACTTAGTCTCTAGATCTGTCATCTGTTGGTAAAAGCGTTTCCAAGTTCTAAGGCGGCGCGTTTTAGCATGGGCAGGCCACCCAATCATGCGGCGGTCAATAAGAGCTTTAAGATGCTTCCAACGCTTAGACTGCTCAGGTTGGCTACTGCCTACAGATAAGACCTCAGCTCGGGGAAGAAGTATCTTTAACCGCTGAGCTACTGCGTCACCCACACCGTTTGCGTCTACTCCTACAGCAAGTACATCGTAGCTCTGTAAGAAGGTAACTATCTGGAAGTACTGGTCTTCCCAGTCATCTCCCTGTATCTCTAGCCAGTTAAGGATTCGATGGTCAAAGTACCCAAACTCATCTGGACGATCCCAGTCAACCCATACAACAGTGACAACAGTTGAGTCCATCTTACGAGCAGGGTCAATCCCCACAACAACTGGAGAACGGTGCCAAGCTTTAACAACTTCTTGTGAAGTGTCTCCAAGCTCATCCATAATGGTAGATGTTACGAACATGCCGCGCTCTAGAAGCCAAGTGCAGTTGTATGCCATTTGAAATTCGTCAGAGTCCTCGCCAATACGTAGCATCTCTTTTTTGATGTACTTGCCGTAGTTAGGGCTTACTTTTGACACGTCCTTGTAATCCCACTGAAAGTGGTTCTGTCTAGCCTTAGCACCTGTCTGACGACGCTTGTTAAGCTGAATAGCACGGTAAAAATTATTCTTATGGGTGGTCGGTGTTCCGGTTTTAATCATAGTTCCGTTGTAAGCAGCCAACATAGGGGAAATAGACTTTGAGACGATAAAATCGTCAGCCTCTTGGCACTCATCAATAACTACTAAGTGAAATGACTCAGACTCAATCTTAGCTCTTGGGTTAGCTGTCATCATAATAATGCTACTGCCTGAGTTTTTTAATTTGATCTGTCGTTTTACGCCTGACACCTTGCTAAGGCTGTCATCAATCTCAGGATCACCAAGTATCTCTAGAGCACGCTCAGATGTAAGTCTATTTACAGTACGTCCAAATAGAGTTTCTGCCTGGGTCTCAACTGGAGCAAACATACCTACCCAAAGACCTTTTTTGAACTTACCTAGTAGGTCTGGGTACATCTTAGCTAATCTTGGAAGTAGAACCATCAAAGTAGCTACTGTGTTAGCGATTGTCTCTGACTTACCTGACTGACGTGCGGCAAGGGCTGTAATCTCCTCGCCATCACCGATGATTACGGATTCAATAATGCGTCTAGCTAGAGGTAATTGATAAGGTCTAAGCGCGTGCTCTTCTTCTTCATCTACGCCTACAAGAGCGTCCATGAATTGAATGCAGCGGTCTACCAGACGACCTACAAACTCTTTTGATAGCTCGTCGAGTTCCTCTACTTCATCTTCAATAATTGCTTCTTCAGCGTTATCTTCGGAGTAGAACTCGTCTTCGTCTTCTTCTAATAAGTGTTCCATATTCGCCTTATTTTAGACTGAAACAAAAAGCCTGGGTGGTTAAACCCAGGCTATCTGATGCCACCACGGGGAGAGGAAGAGAGGCGGTATTAGTGTATCATAAATGTCGATAAATACATTTATCGGCGTGTCATGCGAACGTGCAGAGCGTCAACTACAGCATGAAGAGCTTCTGCTCCTGCTAATGCCTCATCCAAATAAACTTGTTCACGACTCTTCTGATAAAGAGATAAGCAGCGGCCTACATCGTAAATAGCGTTGTCCATCCACATCTCTAGCTCCCCTGTTGGGATTCTAGAAACGCGCTTAGCTACCTTCTCAGTAAAAGGCTTATTCCATACTTCTTTAGACTTCCCGAACACGAGCAGCCCCTTTCTCATCGACCCTAGCTCTCATAGCTTTCATAAGTAGCTCATCGATAGCTTCATCGTCATCTGGGTGGATATTAGGGTTATGCGTAAATAGACCTACATATAAAGCTGTGTGGGTGAATGGTGCACGAAACACCAAGCACTTACCTTCTCTAAATGGGTGCTCTGTCTCGTTTGTAGTGCCCACTTCAACTATAGGAAGGGGTTTACGATGCCAGTACTTAAGTTGTCCGCCGTATAGTGGTCCGTATGTTTTCACCTAGTTCTCCTTAAAGAAATCCTCTGACTTCCAGTTTCTTAAGTCACCCTTTTGAATAGAAGATGCTTTAGAAGATGAATCGCTTACTCGGGCAAGTGTACCAGCAGATATATTCATCAGTTGCGCCGGGCCGTGAGAAGAACACTCCTCCTCCAGTTTAGGAAGGTACGAGCTGGTGGAGTTGCTCCTTTTAAGACCAAGCCACGTATCTGTACCAATGTCGTTATACTCCCACCAAGTGTTGTCTCTAAAGACTATATAAACAGTCTTAGTTGTTGGGTTATATGCGATAGTCCAAGCGCGTGGTCTGGCGGGGTTACGGGTAGGGGCGGTAAGTGTTTCTACGCCAGCATCTGCAACCTCAACACCGTGAGCACGCATAGAGTCTTCAAGCCCTGCTGCCATCAAATCTTTAAGACTAGGCTTAGGCATTATTCCTCACAAACGTGGTGTTCTGTTTCGTTTTCCATAACTCTAGCAAAACAACTGCCACAACGCATTACTTTAGGGGGTTTAAAGTTGTTTTGAACAGTACCGCCCAAAGCCATGTTCCCACCGTACTCTGAGTCGTCTATGTTATCGTAGATAATCTCAGGCTCGTCAAAGAGTTCTCTTGGAAAAGGCCCTCTTGGGTTAACCATGTGGTCTGGTACTGGGTGAACCTGCTTAGCTTGGTGTCTAATTACTCTCACTTGGTGTGGCCTCTTCGGTAGGCACAGCAGTAGACTTAACAACAGGTTTCTTTTTAATGATCTTTTCTGTCTCTGCCTTAATAGGCTGAACTAGTGGGAAATGGCCAGCGTTAGCTCGCACATGAAGCCACTGAGGTAGGCACTTTACACAATAGTTTGCGGGACTTACTCCCGGATCGGCGTGGGTGTAGACCGCATCGTTAGAACAGTTATCGCACTTCATTAGTCCTCCTAGTTAAGGCATCAGTATAGCAAAAGAGCGCCCCGTAGGGCGCCCTTCTGTGGTAATTACTTACTTAGTTGTTGGTGCGTTTGCTTCAATAGCGGCCTTAGCGACAGCCTTTTGAGCATCTGCTACCGCTGCTGTTGCTACTGATGTAAGAGCGGCGGTTGTTGTTGCGTCTAGGTGCTCCTGTTTAGCAAGGTCTGACACAACACCCTTAGGGTTGAACTTAGCAAGCAATGGACCGACGACACCGACTACTGCAGCCCATAGGACATGCTTGATGTGGTGGTTTCCTGTTTGCCAAATAGCCACTGCTGATGCAGCAGTTGCGTAAACGTAGTGCTCTACAAGAGCTTTTTCAGATTTGGTAATGCGCATTACTACTCCTCTATGTTGTTAACGTATGGCGTTATGATGTGAGAATCTGCCGCAACCGTAGGTTTTGACGGATCCTTACTCTCAGATGCTACACCAGCAAGGCCTGCTGCCACAACTGCACCGAGGTGTGTCGGAGATGTAGAAAACCCTGTAGCCGCCCAAGTACCTAAAGCAGCAGTTCCCCCAAAAGCTACGTGAGCCGGGCTGTGAAAGTTAAGCTTTATCCCCATGATGCAGTTTCTCCCAAATTTCAGTCAACATCTTGTGCGAGTGGTGGTCTAGTTTTAGATCCTGTTCAATTATAGCCCTGTCTTGATCTCCAGAACGGTTAGTGGCGTTAAGTAAAAGTCCGGATAACAAAATAGACTCTAGGGAAACGGTCAGCGTCAAAAGATTAAACGGATAGGGATCAAAAACAGCAAACGTCATCCACAGTGCCCAAAAGACCATATGAACGATCAAGAACCACGGAGAACCGAACGCTGTAGCAGCCCAGTCAGACATGCGTTGGAAGTATTTCATTAAGCCCCTGCTTCCTTAATCATCGAGGCGTAGGTCGCCGCGTCTAAACCCTTATCTTTCTTAAGAGCTGCGAACTTGTTCTGATAAACAGGTACTAGCGCCAAATCTTCTACGGAAAGTGTGCCTGTAACTAAATTGCTAGGTAGTAGTCCTGCTTTTTCTAAGGCCTTCTCTACGATCATTGCTGCTTGGCTTTTATAACCAGACTTGAACGCAGAGGTTCCTGGGAAAGGCGGCGCTACCAAGATGGTTGTTGTTGGTTTAGGTGCAGCTGTAGTTGAGTTGTGAATGGCTGCCGCCCCACCTCCAGTAAGAGCTGTAGCAGCCGCTACACCACCGGCCACAGTTTTCTTTTGAGTGGTCGCTGTAGCGGGTTTAGAGCTGCTCTCGTAATTAGGGCGAACCACGGCCAACACGTAAAGATACGCACGATGTCGTTGATAGACGCCGTGGCCATCATACTGAGAGGCAGTTGTCATGTGCTCTGGGCCAGTGTTTCCACCAATAGTGGTGATTCCATCTTTAGACGCAGCTTGAATAATCTCTACGTGATCAGCTACTCCGTTGCCTGCCCATGAGAAAAAGACTAGATCTCCAGGAAGTCCAGAGTACTTATCCACTACTTGGCCGTTTTTTTGAAACCATGTCAAGCCTGCAGGACAGTAAGAAAAGCCTTTAGGTGTTTGAGCCGCCACTAGATGAGAAGCATTAGCCTGAGCAAAACACCAACTTACGAACATCGCGCACCAAGGCTCATTTGGAATTCCGTACCACTCGCCATAAGGGTTAGCGTCTGTAGTTCCACCATAGAAGTTAATCTGCTTCATGGCTACGTTCACAATATCAACGCCAGCGGTCACTGGTACACCAACCTTTCTGCCAGATCACCCGGCACTACTAAGTAATCTCGTTTTGGTACAAGAACTATCTCTGCCTTGTCATAGCACTCTTCTACAAGCTCAGAACAGATATAACCTTCTTTTTGCGCCGTATAAGCCATGACCCTGCTATTTGAGAAGATCTTTATTCCTAGGATACGGAACGCAAGTAAAACTATAGTTAAGAAGCTGTACGGCTTGCCCACAAGAGCTAGTGCAGCTTGGGATATCCTTTGACGCTCAGATTTTGAGAGAGACTCATGCTGGTTCCAGGCTATAAGCGGATAATTGGTGACAGGGCTTATTCGCACGCCCTTGGGATCGGCCTCAACAATCTGACCATCTCCAATATAAATAAAGCAGTGGTTCCAACGGCTCATAGTGCCTAGTCGGATAAGTTTGCCAAAGAACCCGTTAGTCTTTACTACGCCGTAATCGCCTACTCTAGGTTCATATGCCATTACTCTTTGTTCTCCTCCACGTATTGGTCGAATCGACCCTCTAAGCGAGCAACATTGACCTTGATCTCAGTTTGCTCATCTCTAATCTCATCTTGACCTCTGTCAAGTTTTTTAAGGATTGGCAGTACTTGCAGCTGAACGACGTCGTTTAATGAGCTGCCGTGATTAGGGAGTAGTTGGCTTGAAGACTCTTTAATGTCCGCCAAGTACTCTTTAACTAGATCCTCTGTTTGCTTCTTTAATATCCAACGGGCAAAGCCCAAAAAGACACCTCCAATACCTATTACGGATGCGGATGTTCCAATAACAGTTGCTGCGTCCATTGTCAAACCTATTCTCAATAGAGGAATATTTGCGTGAGAAGAGGTTGTTGTCCGTAAAGAGTGGCACAAAATTAGCAATTTCATATATTTTTTCACATATTACTGATTTTTTCTCTGTAAAAGAGTGTCTAGCGCTTGACAAGGGTCGTAACTCTAGTGTTTCCTTAGTAATGCAACTGAGAGGAGCAGCAATGCTTAATATCAGAATCAACTTCACGATCGATGTAAAGAAAGTAGCTGTAACGATGGCAACAGCGGTAATGGTATGGGGACAAATGTTCTCGCCTGCTCATGCGTTGCCTGCAATGTCTTTCGATACTGTACAAGAGAAGCCTGTAACAGTCTCTCTCGAGTACTTGACCGTGACGACCACAAGGTCGGACGCCAAGAAAGCCTTGGCAAGTACTTACTCTAAGTACTTTGACCCACAGACCCTAGCATTCCTAACGGAATACTCAAAAGGGGCTCCTATGGCACAGTGGAAGTGTCTAAATAGCCTTTGGATGTCTGAGAGTCACTTCAACCCCAAGGCCCTTAATATGGGGTCTCATGCCTTTGGCATCGCACAGTTCTTGCCCACAACGTGGGGCAATTACGATTTAAAGAAAACATCTGTAGCCAGCCTGCAGATAAAATACGGACTACACTACATCCAAATACGATACGGAGATCCTTGTAATGCATGGAAGTTCTGGCAGAAGAATCAGTGGTACTAACGCACCAACATTTGACGGTACGCAAGTATGCGCTCAAGTAGACCCTGAAATGTTCTTTCCCGACAACCCATCAGAATGGATTACTAAACTGCGTCTAGTTAGACCACTTTGTAACAGTTGCGAATTCCAGGCACCGTGCCTAGAGTACGCAGTTGAACGTCCAGAACTTATGGGAATTTGGGGCGGTTCTACCCAGCAAGAAAGATACCTAGTTCGTAAATCAAGACGTAAGAAGTCTGCATAGCAAAAAAGCCCCCTCGCGAGAGGGGGCTTTCTTGTTTATAGATTAGTTTGTGTAGGTGAAGGTTCCTGCCTGTGTTCCTGGGTTTTCGCCAGTTGCAAGGCGATATACAACTAGAGCAACTGCTGCACCAAGTGTTTGGGTGCTTGTTAGGCTTTGGCTGTAAACTGTACCTGCGTTGTTAGCTGTAGCACCAGAAGTGGTGTATGTAACAGCGCCGTTGTTAAAGCCTGCAACACCAAGCTGGCGTTGTGCTTCACGGATTGTTAGGCCTGTAACTGTTGGTACAGATGCTGTTGAAGCAGATGCTGCAACAGTAACAGTAGCTGTTCCGGCAACTGAACCGTTGACGCTTGTCAAGGTAGCTGCTGTTGAGTCTACAGTTGAGTTTGTAACAGTGAATCCTGTTTGAACTCCGTTAGTTGTAATAATTGAAGCAATTGTTACAGCAGACAAGTTGTACGCAGAAGCTGTTGTGTAAGTTGGAGCGTAGTACTGAGTAGCCACTGGCTGTGTAGAACCAGCAGATACATAGTTGTATAGGCCTGTGATTGTCACTGTCTGGCCTGTTGTGAAGTGGTTAACACCTGTGTAAGTAACAGTTGTTCCATTACCTGTAGCGCCTGTGATGGTAGCTTGAAGTGTGTAACCTGGGTTGAAGCCTGTTGTCTTGTTTGCAGCATAAAGAGGATAAGCCTCGTAGCTGTTAAGAATACGAACGTTGTTATCCGCAGGAACTGTGTATGAGTTCAATCCAACGTTTACTGTTGGTTGTGTCTCAACAAGAACGTTTGATGTGTAATCTGTGGTTGTGCTCCAAGCCACATCAGCTCCAACACCATCTAGCTCGTATACAGCTACAGAAGCAACAGCAGTAGCGCCTGTAACAGCACGGTCAGTAGCCGCGTTTGTTACTGTGAACTGTGAGCTTGAAACTGAAGCGATTGTTACGTTGCTTAGGTTAAATGCTGAAACATATGTTCCTGTAGCAGTAGATGTAGAACCTGTGGCCGCAGAAGTAACTGTAAAGCTTGTTCCAGCGTTAACAGCAAGGATTGTCCATGTGCCGTTGAAGCCAGAGGTTGAAGCTCCAGAAACAACAATTGTTTGACCGGCTGTAAGACCAGTTGTTGAGGCTGTTGCGTATGTTACTACGCCAGCAGAAGCTGTGATACCTGTGATAGCAACTGAACCTGAAAGGCCTGTTACTGTTACGATCTCACCAGCGTTAAATTCATTTGAAGATGTGTATGTAACTGTGCCTGCTGAAGCAGAAGCCGCTGTTACAACAGCCGTTTGAACGTCTGACTGAGTAGAACCTGAGGTTCCGCCAGTAGCGTTGTAGACAATTGATGAACCTGAACGGTCATCGTTTGTCTGTCCTGGGAGGTTACCCCAAGCGAAATCTACAGCAACGTTTCCAGAAGGAGCTTGCTTGTAGCCAGAATCGCGAATCACTGACATTTAGTTTCCAATCTATAGATAGTTTAACGTCCCATGCGCCTGGGACACAATAAGTTTATCTATCAAACTTAAACGTGTCGGGCTTTAATCAGATAGGTTTTAGGGGTTAAGCACCCATCAACATCATAATGTCTTGGTAACCCGCAGAAGTAGAAGAGGCGTTAGGTCCATTAAAATTACCGTTATTATCAATGTAACTTACTGCTGTTCCAGAAGAGTTCTGCCATTCTTGAAGGTTTGCTGTTTGACCACTAGCGGCTTTGATAACAAGGCCTTTAGTTGTAGTGGCTGCAGGCGTAATGACGTTTCCAGTGTCTCCAGACTTACGAAGATACTGAGAGTGTGTGTCGTTTAAGTGACCTGCTTCAATGTTGGCTACACGTGAAGACAATGTGCCGTAATCTCTACCGTCGTTGTACCAAGAGGTAGAGGATGTAGGAGCGGTTGAGATAGATGGGCTAACACCAACAGCTGTCTCAATAGCTACGACTTCATCTTGAATAGAGTTAGGGTGGCTAGCGTCGATTACTTCAGTAACGTTTACGTGAGTGGTGAAGGTTGTCTTTACGGAACCTGGATACGAAGCTGTCATGTCTTACCTTTCTTAGTTTTGGTGCTCTCCGTTAGGGCCTTTGCCCGGGAGTCTGTACGTGGCAATGCTAGGTCGTTCTTTTTCGTTAATGTACATCTTACGTAGACCAAAACGTGAATCGTTAATAATTAAAGGTTTAGCGGTTGAATCCTTAAAAGCAGCTTTTCTATTTCGCTTCATACTGACCAACGATTTGATTGCTTTGCTGCAGTCGGCTTTCCTCCGATGACTTTCTTTCCAACCCGTGTTACTGCTTCTCTAAATTGACGGCTATCTCTAGCTTTAATAGGAGAAGATACGCCTGAAGTTATGGAGGACATCACCTCAGACTTAACAGGACTAGAAGGTTTTCTCTTACCCATTTATGCCCTTATCTTGGTAGGAGTTGATCTTCGCTCTACTCATACCTGGAAGAGATGGTTGAGAAGATCTAGGACCGCTTTTAGTCTCTTTAGGCTTAGGGGAAAATGCAGATACTCCACCTACTGCGCGGCTATCTGTTACCTTAACTCCATTGAAGTTAGATACTTTTCCAGACTTTGCAACTTTGTTAGGGGAAGATTTAAATTGACGAGAGGCTTGTTCTTTAGGCTCTTTTGAGGTTTGTGCCTTTTCCTCTGCTTTTTCTTTGGGCTTGCCGCTTTTAGACTTAGACTCATCTTTGCCCTTGGGCTTAGAGAACTTTAGCTTCGACTTAATGTTCGAAGTAACGTTAGCGCCAATAACATCGGCTCCCTTGATATCAAGAGAGGTTTTGTTTACTGGGCGTCCTTTAATGGTCATGTTCTGAGTTTAGATGTTTTTGCTCACAATAGCGGGCTAAAGAAGCCACCACGTACATTTTTTCGCATAACTCGCACTTATATGGATCTTTCGATGCCACATTACTCCTTAACTAAGTAGGTTAAAGGTTCCTTCTGGGTCGTAGACCTCAACAGCTTTTAGTACGAGTGAAGAGCCAGCTTCTCTTGCGTGATGTCCGCAAAATAAGAGCTCTCCGTGTAGAAAGGTTGCGATAACCTTTGCGGCAGCGCCACAAGAATCACAACGGTCTTGAAGGTTTAGTTCTCTACGAGCAACCGTAGTGGACATATTTACTCCTTAGAACGGTGTTTTAGGGTTTGCTGGGATAAAAGGATTTTTATACGTGTCTGAGTCTTGAGCTACTTTATTAACTTCGCCCTCAGCCCATTTATCCATCTCATCTTTGTTTTCAGATGTCCAAGCCCAGTTAGGGTCTTCAACACCATCAAATTGCCCCTGATTAGTGTTCACGCTACACCGCTTCCTGCGCCTGTAATACCTGCGCCAGCCGCTGCGCCATCACCTGAACTAATG
>Ga0316221_1002453_pt1 | contig 16607 bp, 12 predicted proteins | sample TBH18007metaG_FD_206003 | JGI IMG/M metagenome (GOLD analysis project Ga0316221, IMG submission 206003) | Freshwater microbial communities from Trout Bog Lake, Wisconsin, USA - TBH18007 | ecosystem: Environmental > Aquatic > Freshwater > Lake > Hypolimnion/Profundal zone | place: USA: Wisconsin... | reverse complement strand
TAATTATAAAGCTACGTGGAATCATTTAGCTGAAACAGAGCATTCAGCATTAATCCATGTTGCTGGCTATACAGATGAGGCACGACTTAAGGAAAGTGTGGATGTTACGCTACGCATGTTAGACATGACGATTGGTATAAAACCAGAGGATCGATTTTTAGAAATTGGCTGTGGGGTAGGAAGAGTGGGTCAATATCTAGCACCTAAAGTAAGCCACTGGACCGGATGCGATGTTTCGGAAAACATGTTAGCACATGCTGCAAGGCGTTTAAAAAATACCCCTAATATTTCACTTAGGGCAATTAGTGGACATGATTTAAATCCAATCCCTGATGCTTCGGTTGACGCAGTTTATTGCACGGTTGTTTTTATGCACTTAGAGGAATGGGATAGGTTTGGTTATATGAAAGAAGCGTTTCGTATACTTAAACCAGGCGGCCGATTTATGTGCGATAATGCAAATCTAGAAAGCAAGGGCGGCTGGGAGCTTTTCCAAGCAAGTGCATCGATCCCTGCGGACGAAAGACCTAAGCATATTAGTCGCTGTTCTACTGAGGCCGAATTCAAAACCTTCTTAAGTAAAGCAGGGTTTCAGGATGTGAAACTCATGCTTCAGGATTTATGGGTGTTTGGCTGGGGTAAAAAGCCGCTCTAAAAACTTAGCGGGTAGCGCACAAGGTGATTGCAGGCCCTGTACCGTTAGCCGTCATCTCTTTTTTGATGAGTTCTATATTAGTATAGCCAGATTCGTAGATCAAATCGACAAGGCTTCCTAGTGTAGGAAAGAAAGATTCTGTTCTGACAGCACTTAAGGGATGGGAGACATCCTCGGCATAGATTTTTCCACGCAGTGTGCCCTCTTTAACCGTTGCTTCTGATTCTGCGCAGTAAACAGTCCAAAGCCAAAGGATAGGAGATTTCTCAACAGCGTTTTTTAAAAAGATTTCTGGCCAACGCAAGTGATACAGAAGTCCGCAGCAGAAGATAGCATCATACGAGCGATCAAACGCGTGTTTTGGTGAATCTAGGTCGTCTTTAAAAAGCGATATATTATCTAAACCGAGCAATTCAGTATGCAGCTGTGTTTTCTGCAGATTATCGTCTCGGATATCGCATGCACGAATCGCTGTTTTTGGAAAGGCTTGGGCAAGCATTGCGGTATGCGCTCCTTCTAAACACCCGCATTCTAAGATTGTGGCTGGATTTAGGTTAAGGGCTTTTAGTTTACTGATGAATTTAACTACACGCTCATCACCTATCGGACGATAGTGCCCACCGTAATTAATTCCGTCGATTGTGAAGCCTGTAATCCAATCTCCTAAGGATTTAACTTTAGCCTGAATTGCCTCAGGGTTTAGTGCATGTGGATTTGGTTTCATCATACAAGTTTTTACAATTTTAGCTTAAACTGGATTTCGTTTCTTTAAGTATAATAGCTACAGCTTCGGAAAAACTTTTCACACTGAAGTCAGGCTGACTTTGTAATTCTTCTGCATAGCCAAAATCGATAAAAATAGTTCTAACGTTGGCACGTTTACCACAATCGATGTCACGCCATCTATCACCAACCATCCATGAGCGGTGTAAATCAAGCCCGAGTGATTCAGCTGCATCAAGGAGCATGCCGGGTTCTGGTTTGCGCCTATAAGCAGGTACTTTCCCTGAATCGAAGGAAACCTCTACGTGATCGATAGCAGGCACCTCGCTGAGAAGTTTTGCATGCATGGCTTCAACTACGGACTGATCTAAATCGCCACGTCCTACATCGGGTTGATTGGTTGCTACGACTAACGTGTATCCTGCTTCTTTTAGTTTAGCACAATCTTCTGGTATCTGAGGGAAGAGCTTAAAATCAGATACTGCGCGAGGTGAATAAGGTTTGCCGTCCCTTATTACTTGCACATTTAAGGTGCCGTCACGGTCTAGAAATACGGCAGGTTTAAGCACGTTACTTCTGAGTAACTGATTCCCACTTCGTTTGATTCATTTTAAAATCAGGATGGGAAACAAAAAGGTGCCACACTACTGCTTGGAATGCTTCGGAGTGAGGCGTGATGTTGTTTGGGTTTACGGTAGGAACGATGACGCAAGCATCGGCTACTTTTGCTGTGTAACCACCATCTTTACCAACGATTCCTATAATTCGTGCGCCTACTTGTTTAGCGAGTTGAAGCGCTGAAACTAAATTAGGTGATACGTTTTTTTCTAAATTACCACCACCTACCGAGAGAACGAAGATAAGGTCTTTAGCGTTTAATTTACTACCGCGTAACCATTCGACAAATACGCTGGCCCAGCCTTCATCATTTGTACGAGCAGTAAGCTCTGATACGTTATCGGTAGGGGCATAGGCTTCAAGTCCACCGATCTTTCTAAAATCATTAACTGCATGCGAAGCATTTGCTGCACTGCCACCTACACCTAAAATAAATAAACGACCTCCGCGGTCACGTGCTGCGCGCAGCTCTTTGACGCAAGCCTCACAGGCATTAGCGTCAAGACCAGCTACAATTTCGTTCGTTTCTTTAAGGTGTTGAACCGAGTAAGACATGGGATTTGTATTAACTATAGTGTACCAAAATAATGGCTTGGTCGAGCCGTTAACTTAAAGCCTGAGGTTCAAAAAAAGGAGTTTAAGTTACTTTTTGAGTAGGGTATTTAATTCCCTAAGACCGTCAGGGGAGCCTATCTCATAAAACCGTTCATGCATTTCGTAGCCAGTAAGCTCATTTTCTGTGACGAGTTTCTTTTGAACTTCAGCCAGATCTACTGGCTCTGTATGACTAAAGGTATCGAAAGCAGAGGCTTTAAATAGGCCTAGTCCGTAATCGATATATTTCATTTCAGGTAGTTTTACTTTCTTGTCGTAACGTTTAATCTCACCTGATTCGAACCATACATTACTTGCATCATATAGGCCTTCGTTCTTATAGACAGTCATTAAGCCTTTTTTGCCAGACGCTATGAAATGTGATCCTATGGCTCTATAGTCTATTGGCAGGTAGCTATCACCATAGAGAACATAGAAAGCTTCGCCTAATAATGGAAGTGCCTGAATAAGGGCCCCTCCAGTTCCTAAGAGTTTAGGACCGTCAAAGGAATATTTTATCTCTAATCCGTACTTTGATCCATCTCCATAAAGCTCAGTGATTTGTTCTCCGAGATAGCCAACGCAAAGGACTATGCGTGTCAGGCCTGCAGCTTTTAAGAGTCGAATCTGGTGACTGAAAAATGGCTCACCAGCAACTTCAACTAAAAGTTTAGGAATCTTTTCAGTAATTGGTCGTAGTCTTGTCGCTAAACCGCCCGCTAAAAGAGCTACAGGGAGATTAGATTTCGGATCAGGTATTACTGGCATCTTAGTTTTGTGCAATCACCTTGGTGCCTTCAAAATCAAAGCGGAATCGTACTTCTTGTAGTCCTTTTTCACGCATTGCTTTGCGGAGTTTTAATTTATCAGCTGCGTAAAACATAAGAAAACCTCCGCCTCCTGCACCGATTAGTTTCCCACCAAGTGCACCGTTTTGCATCGCATAGTCATACCATTCGTTGATGTGGGCATTACTCATGCCTGAACTTCGGGCTTTCTTACGCTGCCAGTGCACATCCATAAGACGAGCAAACTCTTCTAAGTTTCCTGTTTCAAGACACTCTAGTGATTTGTAACCAAGTTCTTTAGTAAAGTGTAAATTATCAAGCATCGATGAGTCGTTCTTTTTTGAACGGTCATTCTGATCTTTTAAAATGCCTGACGCGCTTCTTGAATAGCCTGTAAAGAAAAGAAGTAAGTTATCTTCCAAGTTGTAGTGAGTTTCTTCAGACAGTTTTACTGGACGATAGTCTACGCGACCATCTTTGTGGAACGTAAAGGCAGTGATTCCTCCTATGGCTGCAATATACTGATCTTGCTTTCCAATAGGCTCACCTAATTTACCTATTTCAATGTCGCAGGCTTGCTCAGCAAGTGCAGCGGGGGAAATAGGGTGTTTGTTATAGGTATGCAGTGCCTTAAGAAGCGCTGTTGTAAAACTCCCTGATGATCCAAGTCCTGTTCCTCCTGGTATATCAGCCATCGAAGTAAGTTCAGTATGCGGATCTATAACTCCCGTTAATTTTAGAGCTTCCCTAAAGATGGGGTGTTCAATTTCGTCTACTGAATTTACGCGCTCTAATTTCGAGTACTTAACGATGATTTCTTTTTGGAATGTTTTATGATGGGTTAGGTAAACATACTTATCAATAGCTGCAGCTACTAAAAAGCCTCCATGCTCAGAATAGTAAGAAGCGAGATCGGTTCCGCCTCCACCTAAGGAGACGCGTAGAGGTGAACGAGTGATGATCATGGTTTAGGGTAGCCGCTTTTTTTGTAAATTGTTTCTACGATTTCTAGTGTTTTTATGCCTTCTGTAAGACCAGGGGAGGGCTCACGGTTGAGCCTAATATCTTCAATAAATTCGAGCATTTCAAGTTTCCACGATTCATCACCTTGAGGAAATTCAAAAACCGTTGTCTCTGGAGGGCCCATCTGAGGGAGCATCTTGTAATACGTTAATTTTTCCTGGCCGTAACTTCCTCCGAGGCCATCGATAGAAAGTTTTGCATCTCTTCCGTAGATTTCGAAAGAAAACATATTCTTCCATTCTGTGCAGCTCACTTGTAGCCACGCGGTTTGTCCTTCTTTAGTGCGAAGGCTTAAGAAAGCATTATCATCGACTTTCATCTTCCAGAAGTAGGTCTCTGCATGGCCTTCTATTGTGTTGAAATCTCCCATAAACCACTGGGCTAAGTCGATTAAGTGAACGCCTTGATCGATGAGTTCACCACCGCCAGAGAGAGATGGATTTGCTCTCCATTCAGTATCATAGCCTATACGTCCCCCATGGCCATAGCGGCCACGTATAAACATAAGCGGTCCTAAAACACCTTGATTGAAAAGTTCACGGGCTTTTTGAAGGGCAGGATGGAAGCGGTGATTGTAGCTCACCCGTACTTTAACGCCTGTTTTTTTAGCTTCGGCTTGGAGTGTTTTAAGCTCGGTAACATTTAAAGCACCCGGTTTCTCAATTAATACATGTTTACCGGCTTTTACTGCTTTAATAGCGATAGGAACCAAAGAGCCATTGAGTGTAGAAACCATGACTATATTCGCTTCTGGATCTTTAAGTGCGTCATCTAGATCAGTAGCTTGGCATCCTGAATACGTTTGAGCTAGAGTGGAAGCTCGACTAACATCTATGTCGCAAGCGTACTTAAGTTGTGCTTCTGGTATCTTTAAGAGTGCTAGCGCACGTTTTTTTCCTATCAGTCCACATCCTACTTGTATAAATTGGAATTGCGGTGTCTTTGATTGCATTGTTCGCTAGTGCTTTTACTTATGATCAAACGCTTGCTCTTAAATCGCCAAACGCAAGTAAGGTTTATAAAATTTTTTACAGTGGGCGCTATAGGCTATGTCGTTAATATAGTGTCCTTTAATGCTTTAAAGAGTAATTTTAAAGTAAACACTGCTTTTACAACTGCATTCATTATTTCTACAAGCACGCATTATACGCTTAATCGTTTTTGGGCCTTACGCAGCGCTAGGGCAGATTCATTTAAGCAATTTGCCGAATATTTAATGACGGTTGTTATAAGTTATCTTATTAGCTTAGTTAGCTTTAAGGTTTTATATGTCTTTTTTCAGCTTAATTTAGGTGTCGCTCAAGCGCTATCTATTCCTCCTTCTACGCTCGTTACTTTTTTTCTCTTAAATTTTAGAGTTTTTAAAAGTCATCCTACGGTTCTTAACTAGAGCTAAGGCAGAGTTTTTCTTCTAAGTGTATAAAGTTCACGTTCTTCAGGAGTGCTCATTTTTGAGTTTTTAATTGCTCTCCAGTTGTCCCACTGAGCACTAATCAATTTACCAGAAATATGATCGCTAAATTCTGACAGTAGCCAATTTACAAGATCTAAGGTTTTGATCAGAGATTGCCCACCTTCAGACTGTTGTTTGAGAGCAGAAGTATATTCTTCATTACCAACGATAGTAGGACCTAGTTTTAATACTTCATCTAGTAATCGAGTATTAATCGCCCCTGGAGCGATCGCATTTATATCAAAAGCTCTGTCTTTTTCTTCTTCTGCAATAGTTTCGACTAATCTAACGATAGCAGTTTTAGCTGAGCCATAAGCTGAAAAAAAAGGTCGAGCCTTAGATGCTCCACCGCCTGAAAAGCATATTACTTTTCCGCGGCGCTCTGTTTTTTCTAAGAGAAAATTGAAAGCCCTAAGAGTGTGAAAAGTCCCCTCTAAATTGGATCGAATGGTAGAATCCCACTTTAAAGGGTCTAATGCTAAAGTTCGCCCCACTTCTCCTTGAACGCCAGCACACACTATAATTGCATCAATTGACGACCAATGCCCTGAAATGGCTTCAGCACAACTAGCTACATTAATCCAATTAGAAACATCACACGTGCTACTACGAAATTGATCTGGATAGTCTTTTTGTATTTCCGAAGAAGCCCCCCTAGCTAAACCCCAAACGTGATGGCCTTTGCTTAGTAAGTCTAAGGCGATCGCTTTTCCAATACCTTGGCTGTAGCCAGTCAGGATTATTTTCATGGCTTAGTAGCCTTACGTTTTATCTCTTACGTCGTAAACCCATGGATTAGCTTTTAGCCATTCTACAGTTCTAATAATACCTTGCTCAATGGTTAATTTAGGCTTCCAACCTGTACTAAGTATTTTTTTTGTTTCTAGAAAGATGAATGGATTGTCTCCAATCCAACCTTTTTTTCCGCCTGAATGAGTTAAGGTTGGGGATAAACCTAATTGTGAGCAGATTGTTTTTACGCTTGTATTAACTTCAATATATTCCTGAGTACCTAGATTATAGATTTCAGTATGAAATAAAGAGGGTTTGGAGCTTTTATAATTTAGGACATGCATAATAGCATCAATGCAGTCCTGAATGTAGAGATAGCTTTTACGCTGAGTTCCATCGCCTAATATTCTAAGCTTTGTAGGATCTTCAGTTAGCTGTTTATAAAAATCAAAGATGTGGCCGTGGGTGTAACGTTCGCCAACAATTGAAACAAAGCGAAAAATATAGGCTTGAAGTCCAAAACCTTCACCAAATGCAGATATCATTGCTTCACCTGCGACTTTAGAAGCGCCGTATAAGGAAGTTTGTAGTGGGAAGGGTGCGTCTTCAGGGGTTGGTATTACGGCTGCTTCACCATAGACAGAGCCAGTAGATGAAAATACAAGTCGTTTAATTTTATTTGAACGTGCTGATTCTAGTACATTAAAAGTAGCGATTGTATTCTGCTCTAGGTCTTTACTAGGATGATGTGTCCCAAAGCGCACATCTGCGTTTGCTGCTAGGTGGAAAATGATGTCGCAGCCGTGCATTGCCTTGGTTAAAGCAGGCAAGTCGAGGTTGTCGCCCTTTATAAAATGAAAGTTTTTGTTTTTATGTGCATTTTCCAAAAAACGTTCTTGGCCTGTACTTAAATTATCCCAGCCAATCACAGAAATCCCATCATTGAGAAGACGGTCGACTAAAGAGGATCCTATAAAACCGGCGGCACCAGTTACAAAAGCTTTTTTCATTAAAAATTAGTGAGATGACTGATTCAACGTGATAGGCTTTGGTTTAAGCACAAGACCAATACAGAGGTTGCAAAATATAAAAGGTAAAAAGGGGAGAGGAAAGGTTCGCTTTTTTTGTACAACGAAAAACTTTTCTAATTCTTCGATAATTTCAGGTGCAAGATTGATATGTTCTCGTTTATAGAACCATGAATAGTCACCACCAAAATGTTTTTTGTACAAACGTTCTGCAGAGAGCTTTCTGGCAAGTGTATAGGCTGGGCTACCCTCAGTTGGTATAACCACAATTAAAGAGCCGTTCTCTTTATTTATTAAGCGATATGCCTCTTCTATGAAACGAGGTAAGTTAGGTAAATGCTCTAGTACGTGAATAGCTAAGATGCGGTCGAAGTATCCCGCCTTAAATCCAAGCTCAGATTGGCAATCTCCAACTAACGTGTTGATACGTGGAAAATCCCTACGAATTTGCTCCGCCATGTTTTCCCTGAGCTCAAGCGCGTAGTAGTTCTTTTCTTGGTCAGTAGAAAGTAACTCGTAGTTTATATGCTCTCCTAGTCCTGCTCCAATTTCGAGCGTGGTGAGGAATCCTTTTGGACTATGACGAACTGGAAAATTATGGTTAAACCGCTCAACGATGCCGAAGCGCTTTGGTAGTACTTCGTGCCAAAGTCGCATAAATTCATCATTAATGCGTTTTTTCTCTTCAGTGAGTGGCGGAAGTAGTTTTGGCCATTTACTTGTGAGTTTAGGTACCATTCAGGTACTTACACTAGTAAGGTTTAAGCATGAAACTAAAGCTCTTTTTAGTGTCAGCGGTTCAAGAGGGTGATAAATTCTGTTACAGACGCCTGTGCTAGGTCAGCTTTTTGAGATAACAATTCGCGCTTTGGGGCTTTAGCGTTAACTAAAGCCTCTAAAAATTGGCTAGGATCGGATTCGGGACTCAAAGCTTGATAGCCGCATTCTTCTGCTACTGCGCCTAGTTTTGTATTAATATCAATAACTACTGCCTTTGATCCAGCCCAGGCTGCAGCTAGTGTTGTATGAAAACGTGACGATATTACCCATTCTGAGCTTGGCCAGTGTGTAATAATCGATTCTAGGCTATTTTGGGGTTTATCGATGAGTTGAAGCCTCCATTTTACCTGTTGTTCAGGCGATAGTTGTTCGTAGAGATCCTGTTCGGCCCCAGGTAATTTCCGAAGCTCTTGACTGAGCCATATTTGCTCAACTGGTTTGAGTGCTTCAAGGGATAAAATTACACGATTTAGGTTTTTCCACTCTTTATAATCAAAGTTAAGTGCCGTTGATAAACGAGATGGGCATAACTTAGGAAATGTTTGTGATTTAAAAAAAAGATGAGCTAGGTCTGCTTTAAGAGAAACTTTATCTTTGCTTATACCGTTTGATATCAATGTTTTATAACTAATAGCGTCTCTTACCCAAAAATAATCAGCTTGCGCTATGACGGCATGCAATTTGGGTCTTTTGTAAGCCTCGTTTTCTTGACCGCCAATGCCTAAAAATACCATGGGTTTATGATACTTAGTACAAAGGCTAGCTTCTTCAGTTAAATGGTCTTCGAACCACGTAGATACAGTACTTTGAAAGGGTGACCCACCTAAACCTAGCCACAGGTCAGCTTCAGAAATTGCGCGTGCCCGAGTTTCAGGTGAATATGGTAGCCAAGTTATTTTTGGAAAACGTCTTATGAGTGTGTCACGAGGATAAGGAACACAGCAGGTTAAGTTGATAGAGGTATGATTTAAGCCCCGCAAAAACCCGGCCATCATAAAATCATCGCCAACGTTTCCTGAGCCGTAGAAATGGTGTCCGATATGAACGGTTTTCACACGTTTTAGTAGGCTAAGCTACCGTAAAAGCTGCCATGCCTTGATGAAGGCTCATAATAGGTAGGTTTGAGTAATTGCCAGCCATAATCGAAGCCAAAGCTAAAATGCCCAGTTACGCTGGCTCTTAGTCCAAAACCAGTGCCCATGAGTGGTCCAAGTTTGATGTCCGTAACTCGAGGGTGCTTGTAACTCACTTTTCCATAATCTAAAAACGAAATGACTTGGATATTTAAGATGTTAGCTTGAGAGCGTTTTTTCGTGAAAGGAATATGTATGGGGTAGTAAGCGCTGCGTACCTCTTGATTGATTACAAAGCCTTGGTCGCCTGCTAAATTCTCAGTGTAACCGCGGACTGTTGATCCACCTCCGATAACGAATTGTTCACTTCCCTGTAGGTCCGTAGTTGAGGCCTGCACTTGTCCACGAGATACCCAGGTGAAATTCCAGGGTAAAAGTGTGTCACGCTCTAAAATGATGCGTGCATATTCATACTGGTTAGATAAGCCGGTAGAGGCTTTCGTAGCTGTATTGAAAGCATAAACCTGATAGGTGTTGCGTGAATTTATTCCACCCGGGCTGTAGTCAACGTTTACTCCTAAAACCCAGCTACCCTTTAGATCTTTTCTCGTTATAGTTTCTCCAAAGACTATTTCACCTACATCATAGACGGTGACAGGCTGAGTGTATTCACCGAAGAAGAGATTGGTGTTTACTTGTTTATAATCAATTCCTGCTGAAAATTCATATGTCCATATGTTGCGGGTAAAAGGTTTTATGTACTTCACATCTACTACCGTATTCTTTGCCTTTTCATTTAGGCCTACATAACCAAAGAGTGATTGTGGATATGCTAATGAGTAAGCGACGTCTACTCGAATGAAGTCATGATTAAACAACGGGGCCTTGTAGTCAAAAGAGTGGGATTGATCGTACTTTGGTGTGTTATTGGTTGAGTACTGATAATTTAATTCGTGTGACATACCCCACAGGTTACCAAGTTGGATGGAGCCTGTGTAGGCACTATTTCCTAGTGGACTATTAAAGGCGTTACCATAGGAAGCTGCCAATCGAACTGGTTGTTGCTCATTTACGGTTATATCTAAGTCAGCAATTCCATTAGGCTTATTCATGGTATCTAAGAGCACCTGAACATTATAGAAAGGATTTTGGTTAGCCCAATTAATGCCATTACTTAATTCAGAAACTTTAATTTCATCTCCAGGGTTAATACCTAACTTCTTTTCTAGCTGTTTATCGCTAAACCAACGATTGCCTTTAAAGTGTAGGCGGTCGTAGTGGCCTATAATTACAGCAACACGAATTTCGCCATGTTCCAGATCTAAATTAGGCTGAACGGTATCAACCATTAATCTGTCATGATTTTTTCCATACGATATTAAATCTTTCTGTAATTCTATCATGTTCTCGACTGTGATAGGTTTACCTATGTAGTGAGATATGAATTTTTTAAATTCAGGTGTTTCATATAGTGGCATATTTAATGCCACGATGTTTCCAGCTGAAGGTGGAGCTTTCGCTGCGACTGCTTTTTCGGCCGTAGCAGCAATAAAAATACGTTTAATAGGATAAGTGCCGATTTTTAGACCTAACTCTAAAGTGCCTGATTCTGTTGCTTGCTGCGGGATTTGAACTGCAGCAAGGGATTCATGGTTGGATTTAATGTAGTTAGAAAGTGCAATAACTAATTTATTTACAGATTCGGGAGTGATCGGTTTTGCAAAGTAGGGCGCAAAAACAGTACGTATGGCTGATTGTGATAGAAAGCCGGGTAGATCATTGACTATTATTTGACCTGCGTTGTCAGGAATTTTGATCGGATTAAGGGAATTTTCAAGTGTGGTAAGATAAATACGTGAAAGTGTGTATCTACCAACAACAACGACTAAACGAATATCTCCTTCCTTAACAGATTGCTCGGGTATTATTATGCTAACTAGTTTATTACCATGTGCATATAAATATTTTTTGATATTACTGCTTAAATCGTTAATAAGCTCTGGAGTAATTGTCTTACCAAAATAAGGTTGTACTAAGTCACTGAATGACTGTGAGTTAAGATAAGGAACATCCATTTCGACGATAGGCGCGTTGTCGGCTGGTCCATCTGGATGCTTAAGTGCTTCAACCTTAGATTCAGTATCTGATATTAAAAGATGTCTTAATTTAAAACTTGCAGCTGAGGATGGCTTAGGGTCTAAGATTTGTGCTGTAAGATGCTGTCCACCTGTAACAAGGAGGACTATGCTTATAAAATATAAACGAAATATGTTAAAAAAACTCATAAAATGGAAAACGGTGATAAACCATGAGCTGGGACACAAAGAGTGTCGACATGTTCATTGTACTAAATGCACACCTAAAACCATTTGCACAAGCTTGATATAGTATTAGTAATTTTAACGAATATGAAAATAGATAGATTTTTTTACTTGCAGAAACCCAGCTATTCCCTTTCAATGGTCTCAATAGTGGCGTAATAATGAATTTTAAGATCAACAAAATCAGTACCCTTAACCAGAAAATGAAGACATCAAAGACACCAAGCCTATCGTGGCAGAACAAGCTGATATCGACAGCTCTTGCCTCAGTATCCCTTATTTTAGGGACACCTCAGCTCGCTGTAGCTACATTGCCGTCAACCGCTCCAACAAATCTAACGATTGCTGGATCGGCGACAGCAACTTATGGTACAGGTGCTTCAGCTGGTACAACAGGTGTGTTATCGATTAATGCTGGTAGTAGTGCAAACACGGTTCTAAACTGGGTTAACTTTTCAGATGGTACACCTAACGGTGGTCTTTTAAGTTCAGCTGATACTATAACATTTTCATCAACTGCAGCAGGCGGTGGTGCATTTTTAAATAACATTACAGGTATTTCACCAACAGTACTAGGTGGAACTCTTACATCTACAGGTAAATTATACTTTTTAAATCCAAACGGTATCATTATCGGTGGATCAACTGCAGTAAACGCGTCGGCGTTTTACGCTAGTACCGTTCCAGATTCTGCTGCTATTACAAATTTTCTACAATACGGAAGTCTTTCTGTTTTTAGTGCAGGTCAACCTTGGGCTAATACTTTAGTCCCTACAGCATCACAAGTTAGTGGTATCGTGTATGTACAGTCAGGTGCTACAATCACAGTACCTGTTGGTACAGGTGTTGTCGGACTTGCCTCAGGCTACACAGGAAAAGGAGTAACAATAACTGGAACTCCTAGCGGTCCATTTTCAACAGTCAATGCTCTTACTTCTGGAAATACACAAACGAATTCTTATGTAATTACAACAGGTGGTACTGACGCTGGTATTGGTGTTGATGGTATTGGTATTAATGGTTTAAATGTAAATGGTACACTTCAGTTAATAACATTAGGTGGTAACGTTACAAATAATGCTTCACTAATTGTAAATAGTGGAGTAGTTAACGGTGCTATTGCTCCTTCAGGTGGTAATTTATCAGTCACTACAAGTGGTGGTTATTTAACTGCATCAACTGTATCTGCAGGTGGCTCAGTTACTATCAATACAGTAGGATCAAATGGTAGTGGTGGTTTAGTAAACATTTCGACTTTATCTGCACCAGGAACTACTTCTGGATCTACACAAACAATTAACGCAGGTGTCGCATCGGGCACAGCAGGAGCAATAACTTTGGGATCTGGTACTGATGTGAGTAATTTAACAAGTGTTAGTGGCGCTAATGTTAATATACAAGAAACTGCTACAGGCACTGGTGTTACTGGTCGTTCATTTGGTACAATTACTTCATATGGAACAGCAAATATTGCTGACACTGCAGGTACTCTAACAATTGCTAAACTAACCGCTACTGGAAATGTAGGTGTTTCAGCTAAAGGTGATTTAACAATTACTACAATTAACTCTGGCGGTGCTTTGACTGTAAATAGTACAGGTGCTGTTAATATTGGTAATACTTCAACTGCATCATATTATGATAGTATAAGTTCGGTTATCGGAGGAGCAACCTCTATAATCACATCAAATAATGCTTTAACTCTTACTAACTTAACATCATCTCAAGCTGGTTCAGTTGTTATTACAACAAATAACAATACTGGTTTATCAGGAATAGGTTTATTAACTTTAACTACTGTTACTACGAATGGTAATACGGTTATTTCTACAACAAATAACAATATTTCTTTAACTACAGTAACTGATGCTGCTATTGGCGGATCCTTTGCTGTTAGTACATTAAATGGTTCAATTGCTCTCAGTGCTGTAACAACCAATGGCAATACTTCATTTGTAGCGAGCGGAAGTGGTGTCGATACTATCACAGCAACGGGTGCTGTTAAAGATCTAGCTATTGTTGGTGGTACTTCATTAGTTTTTGATACAACAAACACGACAAACTATAGTATGGCTTTAGCAGGTAATGCTATATCTTTAGCTGGTTTGACCACATCTAATGCATTAGTAAATATTAGTGCAAATAGTGGTGGAATTTCAGTTTCTGGTGCTAGCTCTATTGGTGGTAATTTAACAGTTACTACAAACAATGGTAATATTAATATTTCTGGTGCAGTTACAATGAGCCAGATAAATGGTTCAGTAGCTGGAGGAACAGTTTCTAATAATACTGTATCCTTATCTACAGCATCACCAAATTCTAGTATAACATTTACAGGCAGTGCTGATATTGCTGTAGCGTTGTTAAACAATGACTCGACAGCATTAACATTAAACGGTACTTCAGGAAATTCTTCAGGTACTGGTTATGTTGCTTTAGCAACAGGTAATAATTCAACCTCTTTTACATCAGTGATTACTTCAGGTAATCTTGCTGTAACAGGTAATATAGTAGCTCAATCGATTGTATTGAAGACTACTGGTACAAGTAAAAATTTAACAATTACTGGTAATGTTGATTCTACAATTAATGCTGCATCAACTATAACATTACAAGCTGGTGGTGATCTCTATTCAAATGGCGGAGTAACTTTCGGTTCAGTAGGTGCTGGTGCTACTACAAATAATGGTATTGGTAATTATCAAGGTCCAGGCTCTGGTTTAACACTGATTTCAAATACAGGTAATGTATTTTTAAATACGAGTGTAACTACCAATCTAGGTACACCTGGTAATGCATCACCAAATATCGGTTATACTCTTACTGCAACAACTGGTAATGTTACAATTAATCAAGGTACGAATATTAATTTAACTACAAACGGTCTAAACCTGACTGCAGGAAATACAGTTTTAGATACAAATAATATTTACAATTTTGGTGCTGCTACATCTTCTACAGCTAATGTAGTTGTAAGCGGTTCTGTTGTAAACCTTACGGGTAATAACGTATTACCATACATTTCTGTAAACAGTCCTACTAATAGTATAACAACTATTACTACGAATAATTATGGTAGCACTACTATCACGGCTTCCAATGATTTAGGCGCATTAAACTTATATACAAATGGCCCTGTAAACATTGGTGCTTATGCAGGAGATTCAATTAAGGTATCTGGTAATTTAACTATTACTACAACTAATTCAGCATCGGCTGCTGGTTCAGTTTCAACTGTTGCTACTGCTGCAAATCTACCTGGAAAAATACAGATTAATACTAACAATTCTCCTGTATCGTTAGGCTCATCAACTGGTAGTACAGCTACTTTAGGTTTAATTAATGCTACAACAGGTTCAGGAACGATTACTGTCACAACATCTGCACCTGTAAATTTAGGAACTGTATCATCTACAGGTCTAACAACAGTAACATCAGGTGGTCCTATTACTAACACAAGTGGAACATTAGCTGGTAACACTTATACGTTATCATCAGGTACAGCTTCAGCACCTGGTACTATCACTTTAGGTGATGCTGGTACAAATGGTGTAGCTGATGGTGCTATTATTAATCTATCATTAGCTGGTTCTATTACTGTAAATGCAGCAAAATCTGCTACTGTAAACACATTAGGACAAACATTAACTTCAGCTACATTAAATAGTGGTTACAAGACCGCTGTAACAGCAGGAAACGCTCCTGCAGGTTCTGCAGTTACTCTAAATGTTACTAATGGTTCTGTTGGTAATGTTACTATATCAACATTATCTGGTGTTGCCACTTTAACTACAACTAATGCTTTAGTATCAACTGCAGCTATTTCAACAAATAATGGTGGCGTAGTTGTAACAGCTACAGGTAATAATAACGTACCAACATTTACATCCTTAGCATTGAATAATTTTAACTATAATTCATCAATTACAGGAAACGGTAATTTGTCTGTATCTAATATTACAACAACTGCTGGTACGGGTAGCTCTTCAACCGCTGTTCTCACATTAAGTGCGGGTGCTTCAAATGCTACACCGACAGCTGCAGTTGCAGGCACTGGTACTTTAACATTAGGTTCAGGCATCGTGTTATCCGGTAACCAATCGTTAACTCTAACTACTGGTAATACTAACGGTTCAATAGGTACAATTACCGAGACTGCTGGCTCACCTGTTTCTGTATACGCTGGTACAACGACATTTGTAGGTAAAAATATCATAATGAATCTAAATCCTACATCTGATAGTTTAGCAGCTGTGGCGTTTACTTCAAATGGTACAGTAGCTTACACAGAAGGTGCAGCAATACGTTTAGGTGCTGTTAATTTAGGCTCTGGAGCAACATCTGCTTCATGGACTTCAACCACAGCTAACATCTATCAAGGTTCTGCAATGATTGTAACATCTAACACTACTCCATTAACGTTTGTCGCTAATGGTACTAATGGTGGTGTATTATTACAAAACGCTTCTAATTCAATAGCTTATGGTCCGAATGAAACTATAAGTATCACAGCTACAGGTAATTCAGGTATTACAAACAATCAGCCAATACTTCTTGGCAATGTAACAGTTGCTAATGGTCAAGGTACAACAACTTCAAACTTTAATGCAGCTAGTTTTGCAGTTAATGTTGTTGGAGCAGTTGTAACGGGTAATACTAATGCTATTAGTCAAGCTCCAAACACTTCAGTTTGGGTCTGGGGTACTACTACTCTAAATTCTAGTGGCGGTGTCGGAGCAATTAACTTGGGTAATGCTGGAAACAATTTCGGTAACTTGATTGTTACTTCAACAGCTACACCTAATAATGCTACGATTCA
>Ga0316221_1002435_pt1 | contig 16716 bp, 18 predicted proteins | sample TBH18007metaG_FD_206003 | JGI IMG/M metagenome (GOLD analysis project Ga0316221, IMG submission 206003) | Freshwater microbial communities from Trout Bog Lake, Wisconsin, USA - TBH18007 | ecosystem: Environmental > Aquatic > Freshwater > Lake > Hypolimnion/Profundal zone | place: USA: Wisconsin... | reverse complement strand
GGTATTTCTGTATCAGGAGCCACAGGCGCTGTAACCATTACCAATTCATTACCAATGACATATCCCGGTGCAGGCATACCTAACTCTACAGGTAGCGCATGGGGAACATCTTATTCAACAACGGGTTCAGGTTCTGTGGTATTAAGTACATCACCTACATTAACTACTCCAAACTTAGGCACACCTAGTGCTATAGTTTTAACCAACGCTACTTCAGTTCCTGTAAACCAAGCAACAGGTACATTGGCTGTGGCAAATGGCGGAACCGGATTAACAACAACTCCAGTTAATGGCGCTTTAGATATTGGGAATGGAACAGGATTTACTAGAACAACTTTGACTGCGGGTACAGGCATATCTGTTACCAACTCATCAGGCGGCATTACCATAACAAATACAAGCCCATCAAGTGGTGGTACAGTTACATCCGTTACAGGCACTTCTCCTGTTGTGTCTTCAGGTGGCACTACTCCTGCAATTAGCCTTGCTTCAAGTTATGGCGATACACAAAACCCATATGCGTCTAAGACAGCAAACTACTTTTTAGCGGCTCCTAACGGTTCCGCAGGTGCTCCTACATTTAGAGCAATTGTTTCTGCTGACGTTCCAACACTTAACCAAAACACAACAGGAACTGCGGGTGGTTTAACAGGAACACCTAACATTACTGTAGGTACAGTAAATGGAACAACAATAACAGCGTCAACACAGTTTAGCGGTCCTGGTACAGGATTGACAGGTACAGCATCAAGCCTATCAATTGGAGGTAATGCCGCAACGGCAACGTCAGCAACAAGTGCAACCACAGCAACCAATGTGTCAGGCGGTACTGTTAGTGCTACAACGGGGGCATTTAGTTCATATCTTTACGCAGGAACTAATGCTTCTACCACAACAGGCGATATTACAGCTGCTAGGTCATCAACTACAGGTGTTATATTTTTAGGTTCTAGTGGTACCCATTATTTGTACTATGATGGCTCTAACTATAATATGCCAAGTGGTCAGTTATATGTTAACGGAACACAAGCAGTTCTCAACTCAGGAACTTGGAGTATAAACGTTACAGGTTCTGCTAATTCAGCCACAACTGCTACAAATTTATCAGGTGGTTCAATAAGTGGAACTACAGCAACTCTTAGTGGTCAGTTGACTGTTAATAATACTGTTTATTTCAATACCGGTACTGGCGCATCACAATTTAATGATTTAAATATTGGTGGAGTTGGTGGTTGGTCAGGAACTGAATCTCATGGAATTAATACATACTATGGAACTGTTGCGTCTCCAACTATTTTTTCAAGATTTGACACTTATTGGGATGGTTCAAACGCATCTTTTAGATGGAAAAATTTGTACTATGGTGGACCAACAACTGCTACTGTAATGACTTTAACAGCCGCAAGTTCTACAACTGCAAATTTAAACGTAACAGGGTCAATTACAGGCTCTTCATTTTCAGGTGCAGGTACAGGTTTAACAGGTACAGCATCAAGTCTTTCTATTGGTGGTAACGCTGCTACTGCTACAACTGCGGCAAATGGTGGTGTAACATCAGCAACGGCAGTAGCAGGAACAGGTATATCTGTAACAGGAGTAACAACTACAGGTGCAGCAACTCATACTATTACCAATACAGGGGTAACTTCTATTGTTGCTGGTACTAACGTAACCATTTCAGGGTCTACAGGTGCAGTAACTATTAATGCTTCAGCGGGTACAGCAACAGCAGTTCAATTACCATCTACTAATCCATTTGTCCAAAATGCCACTACTGTGTCCGCCAATTTAACAATTACAGGGTATAACGCTATGGCGGCTGGTCCAATAACTGTTAACACCGGAGTAACTCTAACGATTGCTACCGGCTATCGCTGTGTGATTGTCTAATGTTTGGTATATCAACTTTTGCACAAGCGCCTTATGCTGGATTAGGGACAACTTTATACGCATTATCTATTACTGAAAATTCAGGATTAGCCGATTCTAGTACGCAATTAGATGCTTTTCTGTTTAGTTTTACTGATAACATTACCATGGCTAATGGTGATGGGGAACAACAAAATCTATATGGAAGCGTTACTGAAAATACAGGTATTGCAGATTCAAGCACTCAAATATCAGCATTTTTAGAATTTATTGCAGAAAATTCAACGCAGTTAGACACACCTGCTATTTCTGCTCAATATGCTGTGAGTGACACAGAATCTGTCACAATGGCTGATTCTAGCGCTCAATACTTTGCCGCTTTGGAATCTGACACAGAAAACGTCAATATGGCAGATTCTAGTAGTCAAGCCTCTAGTTTTTTACAAAACCAAACCGAGCCTATTACTGTAGCGGAAAACGAATCTATAACTGCACAGTTTGTACAAAGCATAGCAGAAGCCACAACTATGGCAGAAGCGGAATCCATAACAGCGCAGTTTGCGCAGTCAATTGCTGAAAATGTCACTATGGCAGATGTATCAACCATTATTAGTTTGTTCTTCTTATCTGTCATAGAAAACTTTAATTCTGCTGATGTCCGTACAATAACGGCTCAATTTGTGTCAAGTATTGCTGAAAATGTAAATCCTAACGATAGTCCTACCATTACAGCGCAGTTTTTAGCGCCTTATACAGAAGCAACTATGTTTATGTTTGATGTGCCGGGTATTTCTGCTCAGTTTTCAGCAAGCGTTGCCGAAGCAATAACTATGGCGGATGCAGAAACCATCCAAGCCTTGTTTGTTTTAGCCATAAGTGAGAACGCAGGAGTGGTATCAGTTCAAACTATTACTGCTCAATTCTTAGAAATTATTACTGAAAACGTTAATATGGCAGATTCAAGTACACAACAGTCAAATTTCCTTGATACTATTGTAGAAAATATTGTCATTTTGGCAATTTACGCTGTTAGCGGATGGATTAAAATTAACGATAATCAGACTGTTTCTTGGACAAATATTAGTGACAACCAATCAGTAACATGGAATAATATTAACAACGCACAATCAACGTCTTGGAACTTGATTAACGATTCTCAATAAGGGTAGATATGTCAAATTATTACTCAACAAGTTTAAACTTAGTGTTACAAAACGCAGGGGAAAACTCTACGACTTGGGGTACCTACCTTAATCAAAACTTTCAGTATTTCCTAGAACAAGCCATTGTAGGTCAAAGCACCATTGTGATGGCAAACGTTGATTATGTATTAAATAATGCTCAAGGAACTATTGGTGCAAACGAAGCAAGAAGTTCTACATTAATTATTACAGGAAACCAAAACGCTAGTTATAGCGTTATAACACCCGGTGTCCAAAAGATTTACGTTGTTACTAACAGTTTAAACAGTGGAGCAACTGCATATATTAAAGTTTCAGGGTATTCTGCTTACTCTATTCCTAATGGACAGACTGTATTAGTTTATTGCAATGGAACCACATTTACAGGACTTAGTTATACTAATAATGCTTTAACTGCCACTAATTTGGCAGGCGGTTCAGCAAATACTATTCCTATTCAATCAGGCGCAAATACAACTGCATTCTTATCTCCCGGCACATCAGGATATATATTAACAAGTGGTGGCTCAGGAAGCGCTCCAACTTGGTCAAACAATTTTTCAGGTAACTCAGCCACTGCTACCAATTTAGCAAATGGTTCTGCTGGACAATTGATTTATCAAACAGGTAGTGGAGCAACAAGTTTTGTTACCAATGGAACCTCAGGACAAATTTTGGTTAGTGCAGGTTCAAGTGTTCCTGCATGGACAAACGCATCAAGCATTACCGCAGGTAGTGTTACTAATTCATTAACCATCAATAGCGGTGGCACAGGCTCTGCATCAGGTACAACATTTAATGGTTCTTCCGCAGTTACTATTTCTTACAACAGTATTGGCGCTTCTCCTCTTGCAGGTTCATCAAGTCTTACTACAGTAGGAACCATTACATCAGGTACATGGCAAGGGTCTGCAATTCAACCTTCTTATGTTGCTACCTTAAATCAAAATACTACAGGTACAGCAGGTGGCTTGTCAGGAACTCCTAATATTGCAGTTGGTACTATAAATGCTACATCATTAACAATACCATATACAGGTGGCGCTCCAACGGCAGTATCCGCACCAATACTTACTTCAACAGTAATAACAGGCACAGCACCATTTACAGTTGCATCAACAACTCCTGTAACTAATTTATCTATTGGCGGTTCTTCTGCAAAAATAGCAGGTGGGTCATCTAATCAAATTCTCTATCAAACAAGTGCAAGTACAACAGGTTTTATTACAGCCCCATCAACATCAGGTACTGCTTTAGGTTGGAATGGTTTTGCTTTTACTTGGATAACACCTGTAGTTACATATGCAAGTGGATGTGTATACGAAAATGGACAAACCATTACAAGTAACTATACAATGACAGCAGGTAATAACGGTATGTCAGCAGGACCTATAACAGTAGCAACGGGCATAACAGTAACTATCCCAGACAATAGTCGTTGGGTAATTAACTAAGGAAAAATTATGGCAGGTACATTAGTAATTGATACATTAAACGCAAGTACAGGACCACTACAAACAAATAATGGAATGAGTGGTATTGCTAAAGCATGGGTATTTTTTAATGGTTCTACAAACACAATTAATGGTTCATTTAATGTAGGCTCTATTACAAAAAATGGTACAGGAGATTACACAGTTAATTTTTCTACTGCAATGCCAAATGCAAATTATTCTCCACAACTTACAGGCGGTACTGCTGCAACCACCAACTTAGTTACTGCACCATTTATTTTATGTTCTTCTTTAACTTCAGGTGCAACAACAAAAACAACATCTGCTTTGCGTTTTGTATATGGCGCTGTTCAAAATCCAACGACTTTATATGACCAAGCAGAATTAAATGTAGCAATTTTTGCATAAAGGATAAATCATGGCAGGAACAATAGTAAGCGATACAATTCAAAACGGTGCAGGTGCAAGTACCTCAACTACTAATGTAATTAATGGGTGTGCAAAGGCTTGGGTTACAGTTAATGGGACTTTAAGTTCAGGTATGACACTTGCATCTTATGGAGTAAGTTCTGTTACTTATATTTCATCTTGTTTATATCAAGTTAGTTTTTCTACTGCATTTACTGATGCTAATTATTCTAGTGCAGTATCTTCTAGTTGGGATTCTGGTGGAAATAGTTATCCAATGATTGCAAATATAGCAAATAATGGAACTTATGCACCATCAACTACTTCAACTTATATAGTCAGTCGTATTTATAACAATGGCTCAACAGGGTTTTTAGTAAACTATTTATACGCAATATTTTTTAGATAATTTTTTAAAGGAAAACAAATGACACAAGTAATTATTCACACAAACGAAAACGGGGGAGTTTCAGTTACCGTTCCTACAGGCGAGTTATCTATTGATGCAGTTAAAGCAAAAGATACTCCAGCAGGTTCAATTATTGTTGATTCTTCTACACTTCCACAGGGTTCAGATGCTAAGTTCTTTGACGCTTGGATACTTAACGGTTCTACAGTATCATTGGACTTGACCAAGGCAAAAGCGTTTGCTAACACTATGTTAAATGGTATGGCGAAGGCAGAAGTATCACATCGTACAACCAACGCAGGTATTGGTATAGAAAACAAATTATCAGATGCTGACTGGTTGGCATTACTTACAACTGCTCGTACTGCTATTTCTTCTGCTACCACAACTCAACAGTTATTAGATGCAATAACCCCAATTCAAACTGCAATTGCAGATAATGCGTAAGGAGTAGATATGTCAGTATCTTTATATGGTAGCGGACAAACAATATTGCAAGTTATTAATACAACTACTACAACTAATATATCAACTACATCAGGAAGTTTTGTAACTACTAATTTATCTGCAACAATAACTCCTTTTTCTACAAGTAGCAAAATTTTAGTATTAGTTAGATATAATGGTTTTGATACTACTTGCGCTGGATCTGAACATACTGTTTTTAGGGGAGGTACTAATTTAGGAAGCGCAACTTATGGTTTTCAAGTTGCTTATAGCACTACAGCACAACAGTTGTCATTTCCAGTTGTAATGAATTATTTAGATTCACCAGCAACAACAAGTGCTACAACATATACTTGTTATATGGCTTCAAACGGTGGACAAACAGTTTCTGCAATGGGGTATAGCACACCCGGCACAATCACTCTTTTAGAAATTTCAGGGGTATAATATGGCACATTTACATGATGCAATTCGTGCATTAAATTCTTCTATTGTTACTATTCGTGGTGAAGATGCTTATGATGCAAATGAGCAACCTGTTCAATATGATATGGCTCAAGCACAATTAAAATTAGTAGAACTACAAGCACAAGAAGCGCAAGCAGAACAAGCCGCTAAAGATGCTAAAGCCTCAGCACTTGCTAAACTAACAGCCCTCGGTTTATCAGAGAGTGAAGTAAAAGCGTTGTTAGGACAATAAGTAAGTGAATGCCAGAAATCAATCCAATTGCAGAGGGTGCAAAGTCTTTAGCAAATAGCCTTGAACAAAGTAGAGAGGCTGGGAAACAACTTACCAAAAGCATTGAAAACATCCAGCGTGACGGCACGGAAGTTGCTTTACAAGAATTAGAGGCAAGAAAAAAACACAAGATACATGAAGAGGCAATGGAAAACTCGATGATATATCGAGCAATTCAAGAGTATCAGAATCAAAGCGCAATTATAGAAGCAGAAAATCAAGCCGAACGAGAATTTAAGGCAAAGTATGGCGCTAAAGAATGGAGTAAAGTTTTAGAATTAAAAGCAGTAGTTGAGAAAGAGCATCAAGAAAGTAAGAAATATTATGGTCACAAACTTGAAGACGTAAGAAGAGTGCAGTTTTATTGTTGGTTTGCTGCTTTTGTGATTACTTGTTTGTTGTATTACTTTAACTTAGTATGAGTTGGGTCAAGTATTGGTTTGCGGTATTTTTGATTGAATTGGCAATTTGGTCTTATGTAATTTATTTACATTTTGAGATTAAAGAACTAGAGAAAATACGAACGCCAAGACCAAAATTTGATAAAGAACATAAAGTTTTAGTAAGAACCAAGAAAGATATTGTTCGTGGATGATGACCTGTTTAAATGGTGGACAATGTTTGCACTAATTTGTATGATGTTAATTATTCTCTTAAAGGAGTAAACATGTTTGGAATTGATGATTTAGTCGGCGCAGGATTAAAGATTATTGATAAGGTAATACCTGACCCACAAGCCAAAGCACAAGCACAATTAGAACTTCAAAAGTTAGCCAATGATGGACATTTGGCTGAATTACAAGCCGACATGAACGAACAGAACAACGTTTCTGACCGTTGGAAAGCAGACTTATCTTCTGATTCATGGTTGTCTAAAAACATTAGACCTATGACATTGATATTTATCCTAGCCGTTTACACAGCCTTTGCAGGGTTTTCTGCGGTTAATATTAACGTTAATCAAGCCTACGTAGAGTTACTAGGTCAATGGGGTATGTTAATTATGTCTGCTTATTTTGGGGGCAGAACATTAGAAAAAATTATGGCAAAGAAAGGCGACAAATGAATACCAAAGAACATGTAATGTTAATTGCTTCATGGTCACTTGTTTGCGTGATTGTTGCCATGTTATTAATGTTTGTTTATGCAATACTAGACCCTAATGTAGACGATACAAAGGTATTTGAGATTATTGGACCAGCCTTTCAAACCATTGTGGGTGGATTTATTGGTTTGATTACAGGCATTAAAATAGGAAGTGATGATGATAATAAGTGAACAATTAACCAAACTCGGCATTGATGAAAAATGGTTACAGCCATTAAATGATACGTTTGATAAGTTTGAAATTAACACACCTGCAAGACAGGCTTCATTTATTGGGCAATGTCAGCATGAGAGTGAAGATTTTACACATTTAGAAGAAGATTTGCGTTATTCAGCAGTTCGATTAGTTCAAATATTTCCTAATCGTTTTACATTAGCAAAAGCACAAGATTGCGTATCTAAAGGTAAAGAAGCAATAGCCGAAGGTATGTACGGACATCGTGCTGACTTAGGTAATACCAAAGATGGCGATGGAGGTTTATTTTTTGGCAGAGGGTTGATTCAATTAACCGGACGTGCAAACTACACTTCTTTTGCAACTGCTATAAATAAACCTGAAATTATTGAAAATCCTTCGTTATTAGCAACGCCTGAATATGCTTGTTTAAGCGCAGGATGGTTTTGGTCAACAAGAAAACTGAATGACTTGGCTGATAAAGCAGATTATGAAACAATGACAAAACGCATTAATGGTGGTACTTTAGGAATTGAAGAACGTAAAGCACATATCAGTAAAGCATTAAGCATATTAGGGTAAACCATGCCATTACAAAAGTTACAGTTTAGACCCGGTGTAAACAGGGAGGGTACTGACTACAGTAACGAAGGTGGTTGGTACGACTGCAATAATATTCGTTTTCGTTCGGGTTTTCCCGAAAAGATTGGCGGATGGACACAATATGCTGTTAATACATTCCTTGGTTACTGTCGTTCTATTTGGTCTTGGGTAGACCAAGCAAGTAACATTTATTTAGGTGTAGGAACAGATGTTAAATATTATATTGAGCAAGGCGGTATATATAACGATATAACACCTGTTTATTATCCTATTAGCCCTATATCAACATCGCCTGTTACTTACAACTTAACCAATCCATTCTCCACTGTTTACACAACCTTGAATGGTGCTATTAGCGCTACAGATATATCCATCACCTTAACATCAGGCGCATCTTTTCCTATTAACGGATTAATTATAATTGGTACAGAACAGATTGCTTACACCACTTTAACGGGCAATGTTATATCAGGGTTAACCCGTGGTTATAACGGAACAACAGCAGCAAGTCATGGTAATGGCTCTCCTGTTGGCTCTGCATATTCGCAAGTAACTGATTCAGGGTATTTGCCAAGCATTGGCGATTATGTTCTTTATTCAGGCGCTACTGCCGTTAATGGTATTACATTTAGTGGTCAATATGTTGTTTATAACGTATCTTTAACTGCTACAAATACATATTACATTGCTAATGTTCCTGTAGGAACAACAACTCCTGTATTTTCTACAGCAAATGCCACAGGCGGCGGAACAGTAGCAACAAGTTATTTATATCCATCAGGCGGTAATTTTGGAACCGCAGGAACAGGATGGAGCACAGGTTCATATAGCCGAGGAACATATAGTTCTTCATATGCAGTTTCTCTTTCTACAGGTGTAAGACTTTGGACTGCTGATAATTATGGGCAAGACTTAGTTATTGCTCCTCGTGGTGGTGCTATTTATTATTGGCAGGACTCAGGCGGTGTAAATACTCGTGCAGTATTACTTTCAAGCATTGCTAATGCTAGTGCTTTATATGTTGATTCTGGTACATCTTTTACCTCAGGAGCAACTTCAATTACCGTTTCAGCCACTGCCGCTAGTACAATTTATCCATATTCTTATATAACAGGTACAGGCATTCCTAATGGTACTTATGTTGCCAATACTTATGTACACGGCTCAACAACAGTTCCATTGACTTTCCCATCGGGATATACAGGAACAACTGCAAACAGTTCAGGTGTATACACTTATAGTTATTCAGGTGCTTATGTACCAACAACTACTAATCAAATATTAGCCGCTCCTGTTCAAGAGTTTTTAATTGCTTTTGGGGCAACTTCTTACAATGGTGGTGTAACTACCAATAACCCATTTAATCCTTTATTGGTTCGTTGGTCTGACCAAGCCAATCAATATCAATGGATTCCTCAATTAACCAATCAATCGGGTGAATTCCCATTAACCAATGGTTCTTATATTGTATGTGCTCGCTCAACTCGTCAAGAGATATTGGTTTGGACTGATTCAGCCATTTACTCAATGCAATATATTGGAACACCGTATATTTGGGGATTCCAAATCTTGATGGATAACATTACTATTATGTCTCCGCAGTCAGCCATAACAGTCAATAATGTAACGTATTGGATGGGCAGGGATAAGTTTTATGTTTATTCAGGAACAGTTCAAACCCTTCCATGTTCTATCCGTCAATACATCTTTGATGGTTTAAACATCTCACAGGCTTCACAATTCTTTGCAGGTTCAAACGAAGCCTACAATGAAGTTTGGTGGTTCTATTGTTCTGCAAACTCTTCTGTTGTGGATAGTTATGTTATTTACAATTACCTAGACCAAGTTTGGTATTATGGACAAATGAATAGAACTGCTTGGTTTTATTCAAGCCTTAAACCTTATCCAATAGCGGCGGGGTATAACAATGTTCTTCTTAACCATGAGAACGGAGTAGATGATGCGTCAACGGGAAATGCTGTTCCTATTGATGCTTATGTGCAGTCCTCCGATTTTGATATTGGCGATGGACATAATTTTGGTTTTGTGTGGAGAATCCTGCCTGATGTTAACTTTAACGGCTCTTATATCCCATCTCCATATGTAACGATGACTATTAGACCAAGAGAAAACTCAGGAACGGCTTATGGTCAAGCAGATAATCCTGTAGTTCAAAGTTCAAATAATTACGCAAATACAAGGCTTTACAACGTTCAACAATTTACAGGACAGGTTTATACTCGCCTTCGTGGTCGTCAAATGGCTTTCAGAATAGAATCTAATTCACTTGGAGTTGCATGGCAACTAGGTACTCCACGTATGGATATTAGACCTGACGGAAGAAGATAATGGCATATACAACTCCTCCAAAGATTATTTCATTATTATCTCCTGCGCCACCAAACCTACCCGTTGCGCCTGTTGAATATAATCAACAGTATCAAGACCAAATTGCTAACGTTCTACGCTTGTATTTTGTACAGTTAAATAACTTTACAAATGCAGTAATTACACCGCCAAGTGGAACAACCTCACAAAGACCTACGGTAAAGTTACAAGTGGGTCAATTTTTCTTTGATACAACCCTCGGAATCCCTATTTGGTGGAGCGGAATTCATTGGATAAATAGTAGCGGAACGACAGTTTAGGTGTTAATATATTGTAAATTGATGGGAGTTTAAACATGGATGGTGGAATTGGCGAAGCCGCTCTAATTAGTGCCGCAATAGGAGGCGGTGGTGGTGCTCTTGGTTCTGCATTGGGCGGAGGGAATGCCAGTGACATCCTTTCAGGCGGTATGAAGGGCGCACTTCTTGGTGGTTTAACAGGAGGCGCTACAGCAGGACTTGGTGCTGCGATGGGTGGAGCGTCAGGAGTTGGTGCAGGAGCATTAAACTCAGCCGCTACTATGGATACTGTGGGTTCAGATGCGTTAGGATTTTTGCCAGCAGGTGGTGGTGCGCCAGCCGCTTCAAACATTATGGCGGATACAGGTGGTATGCCATTTGATAGTGGAAGTCAAAACATTGTTGACAACATGAAACCTACTGTATTATCAGGTTCTAATGCCCAATCAATAGCGGGACAATCATTATCCCCAACCTCATCAGCATCCAACGGTCTTTTAGATTTTGGCTACAAAGGAACATCTCCTAATATTTTTGGTTATGGTCCACAAAGCAACTTGGCGCTAGGCGCTCTTGGTGCAGGAACTGCATTATCTACTGCAATGCAACAAGAAAGAGACAGATATGCACCTCCCGGCATTACTCCTTACACAGGAATTTTAAGCAAATACAATCCATACTCAGCACGTGGTGTTGAATATCCTACGCATATGGCAGAAGGTGGTATTACTAGCCTAGCCATGGGTGGACAGCCCAATCAAATGTATCCTATGAGTCAGCAAGAACACACTGTTTTTGCTACACCTAATCAAATGCCTACAAGTGCTATGGCAGTACGTGATTTTGAACCTGCAACAAACCCTATGACAGGCGAACCTAGCAAACCTATGGCTGAAGGTGGAATCACTTCTTTAGGACATTTTTCTGATGGCGGACAATTATTAAAAGGTCCGGGAGATGGTATGAGTGATGACATTCCTGCCAAGATAGGTAATCATCAACCTGCTCGTTTAGCAGACGGAGAGTTTGTAGTTCCTGCCGATGTAGTTAGCCATTTAGGTAATGGCTCAACAGACGCAGGAGCAAAGCATTTATATGCCATGATGCATAAAGTGCGTAAAGCAAGAACAGGCAACCCTAAGCAGGGTAAACAGATTAATCCCCATAAGTTTTTACCTGCATAGGAGATAAATATGGCTGGTGGTGGCGGACAAGGACAAGGATACACTTCCAATTCAGGTGGTGGACAAATGTATGGCGGAGTTTTGGGTGGAGGAAATGCTTATGCTCAACAAGTTTCACCACCAACAATAGGTTTAAACGGTACACCATTTATGGGTCAACAACCAGCACAAACAACTTCTTTTGGTGGAGCAGTAAATACTGCTATAGCGCCTGCACAACCTAATCCACAAACACAGGGTGGTGGAATATCAGGTTTATTAAGCGGTGGATACAACAATGGCGTTATGGGCGATATGTCAGGTCATGGTATGGGTGGTGAACAAGATGTTGTTGTTCATGGACATGCTTTAGGTGGAGGACAGTCATCTATGCAACAACCAGTAAATCCGTTTGCCCAACAACAATTAACAGGTCAAATGGCAACACCATTCCAACCATTAAATAATACACAAAATGCATATGCTCAACAATTGGGGTTTATGGGTAGTCTTCCTAATGACTAGGGAAGGTAAATGATTGTAGAAGTATTACCTACGCAGTATTGTGCTCAAAATTGGCATATTGTTGAGCCTTATATTGCAGAGGCGCATAAGTATAGTGGTGATGATTACAGTGTAGACCAAATAAAAATGTTTGTAACACTTGGTCAATGGCTGTTATTAGTAGCATATGATGAGAATAGAGTTATACACGGAGCGGCAACTGTTTCGTTTGTGAATTACCCAAATTCAAGAATTGCCTTTATTACTGCAATTGGTGGTAAATTAGTATCTAATCCTGATACGTTTAAACAGTTAGTAACTATTGTAAAAAATTCAGGAGCGACTAAAATACAAGGAGCAGCAAGAAAATCAATTGCAAGACTTTGGAGACGATTTGGTTTTTATGAACGCCATACGATTGTAGAGATAAAGATATGAAAAGTTATTCAAAACGAGAACTGTATGCTTTAGGTGAAACCTTAGGTGATTCATCTACCACAAAGAAAGCCTTTGGTGGTCGCATTTACGGTGGTGGTGGTTCAGGTGGTGGTTCAGGAGGTGGTTCTGCTCCTGCCAATCAAAATTACACAACATCTAATATTGCACCTTGGGCACAACCGGGAGTTGAGTCTTTAATCAATTCGGCTATGCAAAACATATATCCGAATATGAAAACCAATGCAGATGGCTCTATTGATTTAGGTGCACAAAAAGGATATGTTCCATTTAATGCCAATGCAACTGATGCGGCTTCCCAACAAGCCATGCAATCAGGGCAAAGTATGGTTGCTCCATCTACTGCTTTGCAAAATCAAGCCTACAATACCGCATCCAACATGCAAACTCCCGGTCAGATTGCAGATGCATCTAACATGGCACAACAGGCAGGTATTCAAAGTTTAAATGCTCAATACAATCCGATGACTGCGGGTTACAATCAAGTTCAAGGCGCTCAGGCAGGCATTGCTCAACTTGGTCAATCGCCACAAGCGCAAGCATCTATGGCTAATTCTGCACAATTAGGACCTGCAAGCACTGCACAAGCATCACAATTCCAAGGCCCGCAAGATGTTAATGCACAAACTGTAAGTTCTGGACCAAGTTTTACACAACAAGGCATGGCGCAACAATATATGAACCCATATATTCAAGCGTCATTAAATCCACAAATACAGTTATTAAATCAACAGTATGGACAAGCAGGCGCTGCTGAACAAGCAGGTGCAACTAAATCAGGAGCATTTGGTGGTTCACGTGAAGCATTGATGAGTGGTTTAAACCAACAAAATCAAATGTTAGCAAATAACCAATTGGTTGGTAATGCGTATAACCAAGCATTTCAAAATGCTCAAAATCAATATAATCAAGAAACAGGCGCACAATTACAAGCCAATCTTGCCAATCAACAGGCAGGATTGCAAGCAGGTCTTGCTAATCAAAATGTTGGTTATAACACTGCGTTACAAAATGCACAACTTGGTCAACAAGCAGGTCTTGCTAATCAAGCCGCACAGAATCAATATGGATTGCAACAAGGCGCATTTAATCAAGCCGCTAACCTTGCTAACCAACAGGCACAAATGCAGGCTAACTTGGCAAACCAACAATATGGTTCACAGTATGGTTTAGCCAACTTACAGGCAATGAATCAAGGGCAACAATTTAATGCGCAGAATGCGCAACAAGCGTCTTTGGCTAATCAACAAGCACAATTAGCCGCACAACAAGCAAACATCAACCAACAGCAATTTGGCGCTAATTATCGCATGCAAGGTTTAAACCAAGCAAACCAAGCCGCTTCTAACTTAGGAAATCTTGGTGGACAACAGTTAGCCTCACAACAAGGAATTGCTAATTTACAAAATCAATTTGGTACACAGCAACAACAAAACCAACAAAATGCATTGAATTATGCGGCAAATCAGTATTCTCAGATGCAAAATGCTCCTTTAAATCAATTAGGAGCAGTAGAATCTTTGTATACAGGTGCACCACAAAACATGACACAACTTGGCTATCAGGCTCCTCCAAGTATGATTTCGCAGATTGGTGGTTTAGGAACTGCGGGACTTGGTGCTTATGGTTTATACAATGCGGCTACAAAGAAAAAGGGTGGGGTGATTAAATATAGTTCAGGAGGAATTGTATCTCTTGGCTTAAACAAAGCAATGAGAGGTAGAGCATGAGTGGAATATTAGGTCTTCTTGCCGATGCTGAAAAGTTAACTCCTGACCAACGCAATCAATCCGTAAAAGATGGTGTGTTGCCACCTGATTTAGCAAACATGATTAATGCTAGTGTTAAAGATTTAAATCAAACACAGCCACAACCTACTGATAATAAAAGTATATCTGATGATGTAATGGCTCAGGCAGACCAAACATTAGACCCTAAGAATGAAATTTTAGATAAGATTGATATTCTTAAGGATGACATTGGCAAGATTCAAGGCGCTATTCATGCAGGCGAAGTAAAGCCTTACGTAGGTATTCCTTTGCTAGAGAAAAAGATTGGTGAATTAAACAAACTAGAATCATTAATTAAGCCACCACAAAATTTGCAACAGCCGGTTAACGCAAATCCACAACCTGGCATGCAACCAGCACAACCACCTCAAAGTTTAAACGCTCAACAAGCGCCTTCTCAAGGTTTAAACGCTCTGCAATCTAACCTGCCACAGCAAATGGCGTACGGGGGAATTGTTAATCTTGCTTCAGGAAGTTATATTGACCCTGAGGATGAAGATGACGAAGAAGAACAACGTGCATTTGAAGAACAAATATATAACATGCCTATGGGTGAAGGTTTAGGCTCTGCTATTATGGCAAGAGCAGACACTAAGAAACCTGCATTTTCTTCATTTACACAAGCGCAAAAGACTGCAACACCTACAGGCAGAGAAAGCAATGTACCTCAAGGTGGCATCTATGACATCATTAATGATAAAGCCAAAAAGTATAACTTGCCTCCTGAGTTAATGCATCGTATTGCCAAGGCTGAGAGCAATTACGACCCTAATGCAAGCAATAAAAACAGCAATGCAAAAGGTTTGTATCAGTTTATTGATACCACATGGACAAGTATGGGTGGCAAAAAAGGCGAACAGTTTGACCCTGAAATGAACACAGAGTTAGGCGCTAAGTATATTCGTCAGAACGCAGACTACCTTAAGAATAAACTAGGTAGAAACCCTACATACTCTGAAATATATGGCGCTCATTTCTTTGGTCCGCATGGTGCGGCTTCTTTGTTAAGTAAGGCAGACCCTGATATGCCTATTGAACAAGGTTTGGCTACGTTTGAATCTAAGAATCGCATCAAGACTATCATGAATCAAAACCCTAACCTACGTGGTAAAACAGTTGGTGATGTGTTTGGTGACTTTGCAAACAAAACAGGTCAAGGCATTGTATCTTTAGCCGTTGGTGGACATATTAAACGTTTTGATATTGGTGGTGATGTATATGACCCAATGGGTGGTGGTGTTTTGTATGGTTCAACTACAACTACGCCTGAACCATTAGGCTCACGTAACTTATATAAAATGGTTAACCCAACATACAAAACTCCTGAAGAAGTTAGTGCAGAATGGGAAGCAAAGTATGGTAAAAATAAACCATTTAAACTAACCCCTGATTTGCAGGCTCAAGAAGATAATTATAAAAAGACTAATTATTTTAATAAAAATCAACCAAACCCTTATGACGTAGAAGATGCTGAATGGGGAAATTCAATGTTAAATGCCCCATCAAGTAATACTACAGAATCTGTTGCTCAAGAAAAACCTAAGTCATCTATGGATAATTTCATGGATTACATTAATCAATCTCGTGAAGACCTTAAAAAGAATCATGAGACAGATAAATACATGGGATTACTCATGGCAGGTTTGGGCATGATGGGTGGTACATCTCAGTTTGCAGGAGCAAACATTGGTAAGGGTGCAATGATGGGTGTTCAACAATTTGCTGACCTACAAAAACAACAAGCCGCAGAAAGAGCAAACTTGGATAAACTTCAAGGATATGGT
>Ga0316221_1002431_pt1 | contig 16742 bp, 21 predicted proteins | sample TBH18007metaG_FD_206003 | JGI IMG/M metagenome (GOLD analysis project Ga0316221, IMG submission 206003) | Freshwater microbial communities from Trout Bog Lake, Wisconsin, USA - TBH18007 | ecosystem: Environmental > Aquatic > Freshwater > Lake > Hypolimnion/Profundal zone | place: USA: Wisconsin... | reverse complement strand
AAACCCCTCTTTATACGGAAATAGTACTACAAAAAAACCTAAATCGATTTAAACGACTCACAATCGATTAAAAAAAAGGGTTATATATATTGATATCAATATCAAAAATAAACGCGTTAAATAGCGTTTAAATGCGTTTTACAATGGTTTAAGGATAATAAGATAAACCATAAATCAATAGACAAAAAAAGACCCCAATTAAGGGGTTAAAGGGGAAAAATTAGAGAATTAATATTTTTACAGAGTCTAAGGGTAATTTAATTATCTTTTTTGAACCTCTTAACTTGTGCACAAAAACGAACCCTTGATCGACATGAGCCACTATATAAAGGGTTTCATCGTTTCCTATGGCTACTACAGAACCCCTAGTCACAATATCCCTCGAAATAATCATTATAAATCTTTTCGATTTCGTTTCCTGTAAAACGTAAATGATAGTAATCAATTAAAAAATCTTCGACATTTACTTTTGTCTCAATATCTATTTTTACTATTTCTCTAATCATTTCACTAGTTGTCATATCGTGATGGTTCATATTAAACCCCTATTGATTGAATTGAAATAACCCGTTTTTTATGCCCTAATGCATGATCCGCGATAACGATATCCTTAGCATTTTTACTAGTACCAGCGCAAAGCATACAATTGTCGCAAGTAGTTTTTTTACCGCTTTCGGCGCTGGCGGGACATGCAGCTTCACCCGCTTGCTTGTCAATCCCTACAGATACCCTAAAAACCCTCATGCCATACAGGTTAGCCCTGGCGGCTTCATCAATAGTATCGGCGCTGGCCATTACAAGCTTGGACCATGCAGCATGATCGAATGAAGGGTTTAACCATTGATGTGAATAACCTACATGATCACTAGTAAACTGAGTTAACTCTTGCCATATTTTGACGGGCGCTGCTGCGCCGTCTCCATATGTGCCAATGCGAAGCTTTAAACCCGTCAAATAATGCGCGACCTCATTGGGGGAAGCTTTAACATAACGGCCGCGTTTATAAGCGTTATATACTTGTAAAACCGATCGACCTACATTTACATAACAGGGAGGTGCGCCAGTATAAGCGGCCAAGCTTGGCCTATGAATACAGTGGCCACATATCGATGCATCGTCACCCGTTTTAAGCGCTTCAACGGGGTTAATATCCGATCGGATAATAAAGCTTTGCACCAATGCGCCCGTTTTCGCGTTTTTTGATGCGGCTTTAATTTTATTGATGATGATTACAATGGGAGAGCCGTCAAGTAATGAGGGACCCTCATAAACTATATAACCCAATGGTTTAAATTTACTATTCATTTTCATTTCATTTCCCCTTTAAACGTTAAAAGATAAAAGATACCCTATCACTATGCACAATATGATAGTTACTAACCATTCAATTACTGTATTCATGCTTGGCACTCCTCCATTGATTGTGTTGATTCAATTAAAACCCTTACCCTCTCTCTGTCTACAGTATCTCCATGAAACCCTCTCAATTTATAAATAGCCTTAGAAGCTTTTCTAATCTGTAGTTCAGTTGCAATTGGATAGATTCCCCCGTCAATTGAATAAAAAGACTTGCAATAAGTGAAAAATTGAAAACCCGTCATTGTGATTCCCCTTTAATGTCCAAGATCAAAACGTCTTGGTGCTACTAATATAACGATTGAATAACTAAAAGACCATAAGGAAAAACCCTAATATATAAATAATTAAATTAATCAATAAATGAATGTCAATAGTAAAACACTATGAGTGCTGCACACCTATAAACACACTATTAAACTCAATTCTAATCTTGATTACATACAATTCAAGTAATAAACACGTTATCCACAGGTTATTAGAACAGTTATTAAACCCCAATTAAAGGTTAAGGTAATTAGTAAGGGGAAAGTAAAGGGTTAAATCCCAAGACAATTTAAACCCTCGAAAAACCATTAAACCCTTGTAATGTATAGGAAAACAATAAGAGAGAAGAGAGTAGAAGAAAGCCTATTGGCGCGAACTATTACATTCATTACTATTAAACCTAAAACCTAAAAGAGATCGGACCCCCCCAAATCAATCAAATTTCACACCCCCCCCAGGCGTTTTTCAGAGGAGAAATGGGGGGAGGGGGGTACTACTGGAACCAAGCGAAAGGAGGGGGGCCCACTCCCCCGTTCCCAAAATTTCTACAAAAAGTTTCAGTTTAATAAACCGATAAATACGTTATACTGGCATCTACAGGAAATGGAGACTAGCAATGGAATGGTCATTGGTTACACCTTATGAGGCTCTGCGGGTTATTGATACCTTTGAGCCTATTTATAGGGATGAGAGTACTTTGGGTTACGACAGAGACTTTATCCACAAGATATTAACAGTGGCTTCTACTGTTCAAGTGTTTGACAAGTCTAAGGAGTTAATTGCAAAGTGTACTGATGGCGATAGGATATTAGGGGTATGTTGGTTTGATAGGGGTGGGTATGCACCCTATTCAACCAAAGAAATATGTAATTCTAAGTTTCACCATGTTGATTTGTCCTTACCGACTAGGACGAGGTATAGAATAATTAACCAAATGATTGACCAACAATTGTTATGGGCTTATCATTACGGCATACCGATAGTCTGTTCTACGAGTGTGAGGGGGGATTATCAGGGTTTTATGAGGATTCATGCAAAGAGGGGTTTTACAGTGCATGGGTCTTTTGCGTATATGGATGTGAAGGAATGGTATGAAAACCAAAGACGCACAGATAGCAATTGAATTGGCAACGGGTAAGAGGATGCCGAAAGCGAAATCGGTGGTTAACAATGTAACGGAGTATGGTGCGTTGTTTAACCGATTGAATGCTGAGAGGGCTGAAAAGGGATTGCCGCCTTTAAAGACTGCGATGGAAGTATTGATTGATGCGATGCAGTCTGATGAGTTGGATATGAAGGATAAGGCTAGAATTGCTGACAAGCTTGCTCCTTTTGAGTCTTCCCGTGCGCCTATCATATCGATAGAGCATGTACAGAATATTCAGAAGGAAGATGAGATCGATGCTGAAGAAGCATTGGATAATTTCCTAGAGTCTTTAAAGAAGGTTTAAAATGCCATTAATCAAATCAAAGAGTAAGAAAGCTTTTGGTGAGAATATCGCTAAAGAGCGTGAGGCTGGTAAGGGTGAGAAGCAAGCGGTTGCTATTGCTTATGCCGTGAAGAGAGATGCTGAACACAAACGCAAATCCAAGAAGGATAAAAAATGAGTAATTACACATCTGGGAACAATGCTCCCACATTGATGAAGCAAGCTCCTAATCGCAAGGGTAACCACGATTTGACTGCTCCTTCCCATGATACTGGAGTGACCGCAGTAACCAATAAGAATGGTTCTACGATGTATCCTCCTGGTTGCCAAGGTGCTCCCAAGGTTGGTCCTCATGGTGGTAAGACTGCTGGTGTTACTGCTGGTAGAAAGCAACCTGTTATGATAAGCCGTCCTAAAGAGTTGTATGATGGCAAGATCAAGAACGATGGTTATATCGCCAAAGACGGCAAGTCTTGGTTAAAGTGAGGCTAATATGTCTGGATACGGAAAAGTAATTAATGGTGGGGTTGCGATGCGTAAGGGCCTTACCAAAGAGATCAACGATAAGCTCGAGGGTCTTGCTGAAAACAGAGCTAGAGGCAAAAAGATCGCTACTGCGGTCAATGATGCTTACAAGGTAAAGACTTTGTCCACACAACACACGGACAATGTTAAACAACGCGGTAAATTTGAAAAACCAAGCGTTCCCAAAAACGTATAACTAGGAATTGAAATGGCTACTTATGATGTTGATGCCTTAAAGGCTGATTTACCCACGGCTAAAGATTTAGCACAGTTTGTCTACGATAAAACCCAGATTGCTTTGGACCTCATTGGTAAACCCAAAGAGGAACAATATCTGGTTGCTAAGAATGCTTTAGAAGGCAAAAAAATTCCGTCTGAATACCAAACAGATGAGAATCCTTACGTTGACAGAAAGGAATTGATTCCTGTTGACGAAATGAAAGAAATTCCACCCCGTAGTCCTGATCTACCCCCTGAGACATCTAGGGTGCATTTCTTTGGTGCTACCAACATGCCCCATCCTCTGGATCCACAGTCTGATCGTAAAGTTATGATCAACTTTTGGAAATACGATAACGGCATGATTACTTATCAGATTTCTGGTCCTGTTGAACAAATTGCTAAAGGTTCTAGGATCAATAAGTTTGGCCAAACTCAGCCTGAGAAGTATTCTTGGATTGACCCCCGTACAGAAGAAATGGTTCTCCGTAGACAAGATGGATCTTTTACTGAAAAAGGTAGAGGTATTTATTCTTTCTGTATTGGAGAGAAGGGTGCTGGTATTTGGTCGTTGATCGACAAAGATATTATTTCTTTTGCTGAAAAGAATATTGCTAATCCTTGGGCTTAAATGGAAAACTATTCAGAAGTCTTTAGGGACAAACTTCATAACCAAACTGAAGTTTGTGCAAGGAAAAGCCTTGAGATTTTAGAAAAGAATCTTAGAGGAACCCAAACCCTAAAGCCTGAAGAGATTTACTATTTGGCTAGTGCAGCAGAAATACTATTAGATTTGTGCGACAAGTATGGCAAAAAGTGAAGCAAGTGATTATGTATTGCCTATATACAAGTCAAGGGCACTCAAGTATTTGGTGAAATTGTCAGGTGGTAAGAAAGCCACCAAGTTGATGAGCAAAGAACAACTGGCAAGCATGAAAATTGCCAGAGACAAAATTGCTTATGACATGATGTTTGACCAACTCAAATGGTTCAAACCCTTTGATTACCAAAAACGTTTCTTTGAAACAGGAACCAAATTTACCCGTAGGGGCATGATCGCTGCCAATCGTTCTGGTAAAACCATTGCGAGTACCTATGAAGCAGCCTACCATTTGACTGGAGAGTATCCAAAATGGTGGAAAGGCAAAGTTTTTGATGAACCGATCATCGTTATGTGTTCGGGTGAATCTTGGGAACAAGTTGCAAAAACGCTACAGTCTAAATTGCTGGGTTGTGATGATATTAAGCAAACGTATAAATTGGGTTCTGGGGCTATTCCACGGGCGAAGATTGATCCTAAATCGATAAGATCGGATGGAGCCAATGTCCTGGCAATGGAAGTGTGGCATAAATCGGGTGGTAAATCAAAGTTATACTTTTCTAACTACACCCAAGAAACTAGGCATTTGCAGGGCTATGAACTCGATCTTGTTGTACTTGACGAACAACCTCCTGATGACACATTCTCTGAGCTTGTCGTGCGTACTGCTGCCCGAAATGGACAGGTCATATGTTCGTTTACTCCGCTTAAAGGACTTACAGGACTTGTACGAAAATTCTGGGACCAAGTAGAGGGATACTGCCATGTTCGGGTGACTTGGGACGATGTTCCTTATGTCAACGAATGGGACGAACCATTCTTTACCAAAGAAGAACGGGAGCAGTTGTCGAGGGACTTTATGCCTTGGGAACGGGACTGCCGTATGAAAGGTATTCCATTGGTCGGTCAAGGCGTGGTGTTTCCGATTCTGGATTGGCCTACTTACAAGAGTACGGATATTGATCTTAGGGACAATGAAAAACTTGAGCGATTGATTAGTTTTGACTTAGGAATTAAGAATGACCCGACAGTTATCAGTTTCTTTTTCCGTGATCCAGTTGAAGAGATTATTTACTTACAACGGCAAATTAAAATCCCTGCTGGGGAAACGCCTGATGAATACGTTCACTACTTGCTTGATCGGGAATCCAAAGGTGTGCCGATTGCGCTACCGCATGATGCCGCCACGGCTGGTCGATACACGCTTACGGAACAAAGCGTTAGAGAGGTTTTTGAAGATAATTATGGGTTGAATTGCATTCCAGGTGCTATTTTGAACCCTGTAAATGATCAAGGAAAAGTAACTAACCACAAAGCCTATGGAATCAATATAATGCGAATGGGGTTTGAGCGTAAAACCTTTATGATTAATGAAAATTGTAAAGCGTTTCTGGATGAATGCAGAAACTACGCTATTGACTCTCAAGGACGATTTAGTGATCCTGATGACCATATCGATTCCGCAAGGATTGGTATTCTTGCTTTAATTCAGGGTCACGGAGAGTCGGTTGTCAGCAGAGCCAACAATTTCGAAATGAGGCGGTTCACACCCATTGAGGGCAAGGTCCAAAGGATTTAACATGTTAGACAAACAAAACGTAGTCGTTATCAATATCGCTTCCGAGTCTGGTCATCGAGGCATCGTAGAACAAGTAGCCCATGAAGTCTACGTCAAAATGGTTGACTACCTGCGTCTGACTCAATCCAAAAATACCTATAACCGATTCACTGATTACCACTATTTACAAATTCCTGTATCCAACTCTACCGAACCTGTTCGTGGAATTGACTACATTGCTCCTATCGTTACGCCTGCTATTGACTATGCTACGGCAGTCATTACTAAATGCTTGATGCCTGATGGTGAGGTTAACTTTGAATTCGGTCGCTTTAGTGAAGCCGATGCCAAAGCCTGCGCCCAATCAACGGACATGGTGAAATACTTTATCAACGATAAAAACGATCCATACGCCATTATTCGAGATTGGGCTCAAGACGCATTGCTTCATAAAAACGGCATTGTAATGGTCATGCCTATTCGTGAACCCATCACAATGTACAAGGAAGTTGAAGGCACTAGAGACCAATTAAGATCATTTGAAATAACCTTGGCAGATAAGGGACTTTCTTATAAACGCCAGAATATGAAGCGTATTGACGTTAATTTGCAAGGCGCCATGCAAGAAATGATGAATCCTCCACAGCAAGAGGAAGAAGGCGAAGAGCCAGAATCACAAGCTGATGAGATGAATGAAGCGATTAAAAACAATTATATTTATCGCTCCAAATATAAACTTACAGGTTACTCTACCAACATCAAAATCAAACACGTTGCCCAACATTACTTTGTTTGCAACCCTACAGTTCCTAAGATTGCCGACCAAGATTTCATTGGTTTTTATGACCCAATGACGATCCATGAAGCCAAGGTTTTGTACCCTTATATTGATCTAGAGAAGTTTGCCGATCACGCCGCCTATGGTCCTGCTGGAGCCTATCAAGCAGGTGCATTAGAAAACGATTTAGCCCTACACGCGCGTGATTCAACCCCAGTGCCTGGGCAAGGTGTGATTGCTTCTCAAGGTGCAGATCGCTATTCTAGAGTTGTGATGTTGACCACCGCATGGGTAAGAAAAGACATCGACAATGACGGGGAAGAAGAGATCATTGAAGTATGTTACTCAGGGTCATATATTATTTACGCCAAGGAAGTTGATTTTATTCCTTTGGCCAACATGAATCCTAAACCTCTTGTGGGTAACTTCTTTGGTTACTCATTGGGTGAGCGTATGGTTCCTTTGCAGGAATACGCTACATCTATCCGCAGGGCTGAACTGGCTTTTGCGCTACAAGCAAGCACTCCAAGAATCGGTGTTAATCCAGAGTTTTTGGATGCCGAAGAAGTTCAACGTGGCGTGTCTGCCATGTTTATCTTGGATCGTAAATTTGATCCCAATAAACACGTTTTTGAATTTGCACCACTCCAAGGTAATCTTGCTTATGTTCAATCGGCTATGGAGCGATTTGACACTGAGAAGATGGCTTTGATTGGCATGACTTCACCTGGTGATACGTTAAATCCAGAAGTTATGAAGGATGGTAATAGCGGATTTAAGTTACAGACCGCTATGGGACCCAATCAATTAATCCAAGATGAGATGGTGAAGAACTGCGCTATTGGATTGAAAGACGTTATTTATTTGGTTTGGAAGACCATGATTCAATATGCTGATGATTACAACATCCAGCAATTGGCTCATATTTGTTCTGAGGATGCAGGTGGATTTTTGGATGCCCAAGCCGTTGAAAGCTACCAATTTATCGACCGAAAGATGATTAATTTGGATCTAGCGATGGGATTTATGAGTGAAGAAAACCGATTGACTAGACAACAATTGATTACCGCTGCTCAACAACAATTTGGACAAGCCATGATGCAAGTACCCTTAGAGTTGCCTGAGATGTTCATTAAGCTTAGATTGCCTTATGAAGAGACATTGCGTACTTTGGGAATTAAGCATTTAGACCAATATTTGCCTACCTTGGAAGAATGGTCAAAAATCATGCAGGCCAAGGCCAAGATGCCACCTTCTCCACAAGACCAAGTTGAAGCATCTAAGGCTGAAATGAACAAAGCCAAAACTCAAGAAATTGGCATGAATACTCAGTTTATTAAGAAAAAGACTGAGGACATCGATACTGACAACATGTTCGAAGCGTTGGCAGCGTCAAGGGATAAATTAAGGGCAGTCCAAGTTGATTAAAGGAAGTAAATGAAAAGTCTACTAGAAAATGTCACGGGTTACTTTAATAAGCGAACCAAATATTCAGATGCCAAAAGCACAAACCCTGAAAAACAAATCCAGTTTCTGGAAAATGGGGAATGTGCAACTAGGCTTTTAAAGAACACTGATTTTGCGTTGATGTTTAATCTATACAGATTCAATCTGTTAGAAAGAATAGAAGATTCAAAAACAGATGAGGAAAGGATAACTAACTCACATTACATGGCGGGTGCGAGGGATTTAATCGATTTCATTGAACTAACAGTATTTTTATCTAAAGGCGTTCAGTCTAAGATAGAAAAGAATTAACATTTATTAAAGAATAGGATAAACTTATGGTAGACGTAACCTCAACAGAGAACGGAACCCAACAAACTGGTGATCCAGTTGCAACCATAGCTGAGATGATTGCCGTCAACAGACGAAACAATCCTCAACCCAATGGTTCCAACCCGCCACCAGGTGGACAAGAAGAGGAGAAATCCGAATCCCCACAGGCGCAACCTGAAGATGGAAGCGAACCTGAAGAAAGCGTGAGTGAGGCTGAAGAAGCAGTAAATGAAGAAGTGGCAGAAGAACCCTCCGAAGGAGATAGTTCGATTGTTAATTTCTTTGAATTTGCTGATGAGAATCCTGATTTAAAGTTCAAAATACCCAATAAAAACGCTGAAGGCGGTTTTGTTGAGTTAACTGCAAAGAAGGCTGCTACTCTTCTTGGTCAAACAAGTGCTTTGGATGAAAATTCTCGCAAACTGAAAGCCGAAAAGGCCGATTTTGAAGAGTATGAAGCGAAGCGTAGGGCTGAATTAGACGGATTGCAAATTGGTTTAGAGTTAACAATTGCTCCACAACTGCAAAGTGCAGCGGATGAGTTGGTAACCCTTCAACAATATAACCAGAAATGGGCGCAAATCCTGTCGGAAGCGACTACTCCCGCTCAACAAGCTGAAGCTCAGGCAGCGATTGCCCAGAACAAGCGGTTGATTGAAGAGAAGTCACAATTCATCCAGTCGAATCGTCCTAAAGTTGAGCAGTTTTATCAGCAAAGAACTGAATATGTTCGATCAATAATTGAACAATCAAGACAGAACTTTACAGATAAAGAATTGGCCAACAAAGCTAACTTTAACGAATTGCGTGAAAAGATAGCAAAGGATTGGAAAGGTGCAAATCTTGCAGCCATTCCTGGAATACCAAACATTGATTTGGTTTCTAGTGATGAGCAACTTTTAGCGTTGATACGGGATGGTTATAAGTTCCGTGAAGGCCCTAAAGTTAAAAATGCAGGTGGTTCATTGGCGGCAGCAGGCAAAGTAACTGCTAAAGGCAAGACAACCATGCCAGATCCAACTGAAGAACTTCAAAAGCGAGCTTCAAAAGGCGATAAGAATGCGGCTAGGGATCTTTTAGCAACCATGCTTGCGTCAAACAAACAAAGACGTAAGTAACTTTAGGAGTATTTCTCATGTCAACAATTACATCAACCAGTCTTGGTAATGGTAATGGTGCTTATGCCACCGATATCGTTGTCAAGGATATGGACTTAACAGTCTCTAACTACGTTAAAGATCGTACGCCTGTTACTAACATGGCTATGTCTAAAAAACGTAAAATCAATTCAACTTTGCACATTTGGCCAAATGACTATTTCCGTCAGCCTGGCTTGAATGCTAAGTTGGAAGGCGCATCTGTTGATTCAACAACTGCCGCTTCTAACACACGTTCTAACTTGGGTAACTATTCACAGATTTTCACAACTGTGATTGGTGCTACAGGTACTGCCCGTGCCGTTGAGCAAGCTGGTGGCGATCCCCAAGCATATCAAGAAGTCAAACAATTGACTGAGATTATGTTTGACGTTGAGTTGCAAATGGTTCGTGCCGATGGCGCATCCATCAAGTATGCTGGTCAAGCAGGTACACAACCTTCTGGTTCAACAACTGTTAACTCTGGCCGTAGATTCGGTTCATTGTTCTCATTTGCTGGTACACGTTCTGGCAATGATGCTGATGGCGTTTCTGTTCTTAACCTCGCTACCTCTGATAGCAATGACGTAACTAGCGGTATTGACACCAATACTCCTTTTAACGGCACATTGGCTAACGCTGGTTTGGGTTATTTCAGTTTCACCGCAAGTGCTTCTGGTGTTACTCTTCAGCAATTCAGCCCCTATTTGTACAAACAACTAGTGACTACCGCTGAACAACGTTTCAACGCCAAAATCACTAATATGGTTGTTCCCACATCAATGAGAACCCATATTTCTGACACCATTCCAACAAGCCGTTCTATCAACAGGTTCAATCCTGCTGACAAGGGCGATACCATTGGTACATACGAAGGTGACTTTAACTACACATACCAGATCGATGATGACTGGATTATGGACCAAACAGGTTCAGACAACACTTCTGTTTTGTTCTTGAATCCTGACGTAGTTCAATGGGGCTCACTCCGTGAGCTTGGCCCAAATAACGAGGTGTTCTCAAACGCTGACGCTTCTTTGGACCAATACATCATGGAAGGTACATTGATTGTGCGTAACCCAGCAGGTGTTGCTGTTTTGGCTGCTATCAGCCCAACAGGTGCAGCAGTTACTGGTCCTCGCCCATCAAGCCAAGTCAAGCGTTATCTAGCCTAAGCTAGTTTCTGAAGGAGGTCCTCACGGGCCTTCTTTGGAAAGGAGCTAATGCATGGAAAAGTATGAAACAGATGAGATAAGCGAAGATTACTATTTAAAAGGTAATCTGGAAGCGGGTTTTGATGGTGTATTCCGTCAGAACAATAAACTGTTTAATGAAGTTAAGTCTGGTACTTGGTCGCAAACCTTTAATACACCCAATTTGGACTACAAAGTTGGGGCTATTGATGGCGAGCGATATGTCCAGTACACGCAACACAACGTAGAGGCAATTAAGGCTGACTGCAAGCAAAAACGCGAGTTTTACGCTATTCACGGGACAGACAATCCATTTTTTGCTGGAACGTTTCATGCAATGGAGTTGCCCAAATGTTTTGCTCACGAAATCAGCTCCAAGTATTTTAATAATCGGCCTTGGGAACTGATAAAGCGAGATAAAAAAGACAAGATTCTTTTCTATGCTATTGTGAACGAATACTATTCAGATTTTGTTTGTCACCCTAGCGGAAAGATACCACTCCCGTATAATCCAAGCATTCCGACACGTTAAGGATTTCAGATGTCTCAATTTATTCAATCTGCAAATACATTGGTTAGCAGAGTTGCATCATGGGTTGGGGCAATTCCTTCAAGTACGGCAATTAATGCTACGGCATATGCTTCTAGCACTGGAATCATTACAACTTCTTCTTCTTTAATTGGAATTGTGAATGTTGGTGATTTCATTGGATTTGGATACCAATATCCTTATACAGTTGTTATTGCAATTTCTTCCACCACTGTTACTGTAGTGGATCCAGATGGAATTTGGTTGGGTGCTTCTTTACCCACACCTATTCTTAAGCTTCCCACACAATCGTCAATTGAAATACAAAATTGTATTCAAATGGCTGAATTGAAGATGAGGACAGTTGAATTGCCAGGGCTTAGAACCAGTCCTTACGATCCTAATTACCCAACATTTTTGACAACTGATGCCAATGGAATGGCTCCTATTCCTGCGGACATGAATTGGCCTATTTTGTTTTTCCAAGAGACACCAAATTCTGATGTTTCACCAGGTAGCTTGGCTGCTGGATTTGGTCCTTGGATTATTTATGATCGCGTTGGTGATCGGGAGATTATTCGCAGACGAATGATTGACCAGTTGTATGTCAAACCATTTGGTGTGCCAAGGGTTATTAGGGCTTCATTTTCTGAAGTGGGTCCTAACTACGTTTTTACTCCAAATCCAGGAGCTAATGTTACTATTAAAGCGTATTATCAAAGAACTTTTCCGTTTTTGTTTAGTCCTACCACAGACACGAACAATCCTATTGTTCAAAACAATGCGGTTTTATCCACATTTCCTGAAGGTTATTTTTACGGAACTCTAGAAAGTTACTACGATAAAAATAAAAACACTACTGAAGCGGAAAAGTGGAGAGCAAGGCTTGACGAGGCATATGGATTGATTGAGGATCAAAACTTCAAGGATAAATGGCGTGGTGGAGATCAGCATCTCACCTCTGAATTTCAACCTAGAGATTATCGTTATAGTTTCAGATAGGAATCAATCATGGCAACAGGTGGCCTATATGGCAGTAGTTTAAATTCAATAGTAGCAACTGTTGCGGGATCAGAGTCTACTGGTCTTTATGGCAACACCACTTATTATGGTGGGACTTACTTTGAATGGTTTATTTTCCAACAATCTGCTACTCAACCTGCGACTCCTACAGGCGGTTCTTGGAATTTTCAAACAAACGTAGGTGTACCCCCTACAGGATGGTCTTTAACGCCTCCAACGACTCCTACTCAAATCGTATGGGCATCTATTTCCATTGTTAGTTCATTGGCTGGATCCACGATTACTTGGAGTTCTCCGTCTGCTTGGATTCAATTGGGTTTGTCAGGTTATAGTGGTTATTCGGGTATATCTGGGTACTCTGGTTATTCTGGAATTTCAGGTTTTTCGGGATATTCTGGAATCAGTGGTTTTTCAGGAATAAGCGGATATTCAGGTTCAGGTGTTTCAGGATATTCGGGTTACTCGGGTTCTGGTACGTCTGGTTATAGTGGTTATTCAGGAATATCTGGATTTAGTGGTGCAATGGGCACAAGTGGATATTCTGGTATTTCTGGTTATAGCGGTATAAGTGGATATTCTGGCTACAGTGGCTCAGGATTAAGCGGTTATTCTGGAAGTGGAGTAAGCGGTTATTCTGGATACAGTGGTTATAGTGGTTTGGGTTTGTCTGGTTATTCAGGAACTTCTGGTTACAGTGGATATTCAGGATTGGGTTATTCAGGATTGACGGCTACTGGATCTTTTTCAATAGGAACAGGTAGCAAGACTTTTACAACCAATTTAGATGCTAGTACAACTTCATTTGCAGTTGGACAATATGTAAGAGTTTATTCGACATCAGTGCCTTCACAATTTATGGAGGGATTGATTACTGCTTTTTCAGGAACATCATTAACAGTCAATATTACTTATGCAAGTGGTGCTGCATCATTTAGCAATTGGTCTGTAAGTCTTTCTGGAGCAGTCGGGACATCAGGATATAGTGGGTATTCAGGGATTTCAGGTTATTCTGGAATATCTGGTTACTCTGGATCTGGTATATCGGGATATAGCGGTTATTCAGGTGCTACTGGAGCAACTGGAACATCGGGTTATTCTGGATATAGTGGATCTGGTGTTTCTGGTTACAGTGGGTATAGTGGCTATTCAGGATATTCTGGAAGTGTTCCTTTATCAACACCTTATACCGCCAATGGTGTGGTGTATGCGTCTAGTACAAGTGCTTTGGCTACTGGGTCTGCGTTGACGTTTGATGGCAGTAGTATTGGTTGGAATGCTGCCAACATTATTTTAAAAGCCACATCGACAGCATCTTCTGCTTTATTGAGAGTTCAAGGTTCTTCAGGAGACCAATGGCAATTTGGTTCTGGTATTAATGTTGCGGGTGATTGGGGAATTACAAATAATACGCAATCTTATAATCCGTTTGTTATTTCTGGTGGGTCAAATAGCCCAAATTTTGTTTGGTCTGGTGCGTCTGAGCGTATGCGCCTCACAAGCGCAGGCTATCTAGGTATAGGTACAAGTAGTCCAGCAAGTTTAGTAACAATCATTCCATCAACAACTCCATCAACAGTAGCAACAGCAACACAATTAGCAATTGGAGAGGCTACCAACAATGGTGGTTATCGTTTGTTGTTGGGATATGCAAATTTAAGTTCTTATACAGGTGTTATTCAAGCAAATGGTGGTGGATCAGGAACTCCATTAGCATTAAATCCTAGTGGCGGTAATGTAGGTATAGGTACAAGTAGTCCTAGTGCAACATTAAATGTTTTAGGTTCTGTATCATACGCAGGTTTAAATGTCCAAGGTATATTGAGTTCATCAGCAACTTATGCCGCAGGTGCAGGTGGAATATTAGGATTTGAAGGTCAATACATTAGCGCTAATTCTGCTCTAGCAAATTTTGGTGCAATTGGCGCAGTTAAAGCTAATAGTACATCAAATGACTATAGCGGTAATTTAGTATTTTATTCAAGAGCAAATGGTTCATTGCCTGCTTTGAATATGACTTTAGATTACAACGGTAACTTAGGATTAGGAGTTACTCCTAGTGCTTGGACAACAGCATCATCTACAAGAGCAATGCAGTTCCCCGGTGGTGGAACTATATGGGGTCAAAACTTTGGCGGTAATAATCCATCAATACAAGTTGCTTGCAATGCTTATGTTGATTCTGGTGGGTATAAATATTATCAAACAGCCCCCGCAAGCCAGTATCAGCAAAACGCAGGCACTCACGTTTGGCAAATAGCAGGTTCCGGCACAGCAGGTAACGCTATATCCTTTACCCAAGCAATGACACTAGACAATAGTGGTAACTTGTTAGTGGGGGATACCAGTGCGGCAGGAAGAGTTTTAGCCAAAAGCGCTACATCTGATGGAACTACATCTTCATATGTTGCTAAGAATTCATCTGGCACTGTATTGCTTGACATTATCAGTACAGGTTATTTCAAAACAGGTGTTGCGGGCAATTCTCCTTATAACAATGCAACTGGTTCAGCCGCTAATTTGTATGTTGGTTCTGATGGCGCATTGTTTAGGTCAACTTCTTCTTTGAAATACAAGCGTGATGTTAATGACGCAAATCATGGGCTTGTTGACTTGTTAAAACTTAGATCAGTCACCTACAAACAAAAAATGACTGATATTGAAGGAAACAATGTTGAAACTATTTTTGGTGGTTTGATTGCTGAAGAAGTGCATGAAGCTGGTCTAACTGAGTTTGTGCAATACGCAAATGACGGAACACCAGACGCTTTGGCTTACGGCAACATGGTTTCTCTTTGCATCAAAGCAATCCAAGAACAACAAGCCCTCATCACCCAACTTACAACCCGACTAACCGCTTTGGAGAATAAATAATGGCAACTACTTACACATGGACAATCTCTGCGCTAGACGCATATCCTACAACACCACAACCTGATTGCGTGTTCTGCGCCCATTGGCAATGCGTGGCTACTAGCGACCAAACCCACACAGTAAATGGGCAAACAGTCCCCTACACCGCAAGGATTTATAGCACTTGCAACATTGTTTACAACCCAAATGAACAATACATACCTTTTGCCAATTTGACACAGGCAGAGGTATTGAATTGGATTTATGAAAATGGTGTTGACCAAACGGCAACACAGACCGCATTGGATGGAATGATTAACGCACAAATCAATCCAACTGTTGTGAGTCCAAAACTTCCTTGGTTGGCATAAAAGCCCAATGGTAGCCATAAGCGTGTTTTGCTTTACCACGACAAACCTTGTTGATAAAAGAGTTGTCTCCTTTATGCTTACCCAGAGAAGTAATCCATTCAGCCGCAAGCGTTCCAGTGCCAAATACTTGTCCTGTTTCAAGGCAAATGATTGGTTTAGCTTGTGCGTGTTTAGACCGCTTCTCTGGTGTATCAAATCGAGCCATAGCTTTTTGTCGAGCATTTTCACGAACAGATGGGTCTTGAAACATGAGTAATGCACGTTGTCTTAATATTTCTTTAGCTTCTGGAGATTCATGTTGCTTGAGTGCTTTTTGGCGTATTTTTTCACGCACAACAGGATTTTTCATGACTAACTTTTGTCGTTCTGCGTGTGCCTGTTTATATATGGGATTAGCAAATCTTTCTTTTGCTTTTTTACTCATGTGTTCACGGTACGCAGGGTCTGCGTGGCGTTGTTTAAGCAAACTCAATGTTTTTTCAGAATATACATATCCAGACATACCCTCACCACCATCAGTAAGATTTGCTAAACCTTGGTCTTTGTACTTTAAAATAAGTTCACACTCAAGTTCAAGCGCCCACCACTCTTGCATTCCACTTTCAACAATTTCAATGGTGTAGCCATGTTTATTAACTATATTCCACCAATGAGGATTTCTGCCCCAAGTTGCTTTGTGGCGATACCGAGTGCCTTTACCAACGTAAAAAACCTTACCGTTGGTTTTACGTCTATGAAGATAAACAAAAAAATTCATAGTAAAATTTTAACATAACCACCCCTTCCTTGGCAGACGGCATGACAAAAGTAATCAAGTTTATTTGTCATCCAATGGTGGCTTTTATAATTGGTTACGCAATGGGAATTTTAATTTCTAAAGGATAAAAATGGACAAAGTAACTTTATCA
>Ga0316221_1002415_pt1 | contig 16833 bp, 22 predicted proteins | sample TBH18007metaG_FD_206003 | JGI IMG/M metagenome (GOLD analysis project Ga0316221, IMG submission 206003) | Freshwater microbial communities from Trout Bog Lake, Wisconsin, USA - TBH18007 | ecosystem: Environmental > Aquatic > Freshwater > Lake > Hypolimnion/Profundal zone | place: USA: Wisconsin... | reverse complement strand
GAAACCGAAGCCGTAGGATTTGACACTCTGAAAAAGGCCCAATACGAATTGGGTACCAGCATCAGAACCATGTTGAGTGCACATGGCTATCCCAGTGTTGCTGCATTTGGATATCATGCTCCTGGTGTTGTGGTATGTTATACCGAAGATGATGGCTTACAAAATGCCACAAAGTTTAGAGAGTTAGGCTATCAGACTGCTGCCGGAGTGCCATTACAAGTAAACGAACGTGCTGATTTTAAAACATTTAGAATTGGCTTGTTTGGTTTAGATAAGTTAAACGATGTTGACGGAACTGTAGCGTCATTAAAATCTGTACTAGAACAACTATAACAAGAGAAAACTATGACAGTATTTAATATTAATAACAAAACAAAACACACAGAAGCATTGGCGTTCCTGGATACCAGTGGCACAACCAGTATCCAACGCTACGAAACATTAAAATATAGACAGTTTGATAAACTTACAGACAAACAGTTGGGATTCTTTTGGCGTCCTGAAGAAGTAGATACACTACGAGATGCCAAAGACTTCAAAGACCTAACACCATTTGAACAACATATATTCACAAGTAATTTAAAAAGACAAATTGTATTAGATAGTGTGCAAGGACGTAGCCCCAATCTAGCGTTCTTGCCTCTAGCAACGATACCCGAATTAGAAACTTGGATCTCAACTTGGGCATTTAACGAAACTATTCACAGTCGTAGTTATACACACATCATTCGTAATGTTTATAGTGATCCTGGGGCAGTATTTGACAGTATCCTTGACATTGAACCTATTGTCAATTGTGCCAAAGATATCAGCAAATATTATGATGACTTAATTGAAGCCAGTCATTACTATCAGTTATTGGGATACGGTAAGCATACAGTAAACGGTAAAACTGTTAACATTACTGAACGTGATTTAAAAAAGAAATTATGGTTAGCATTGAATTCTGTTAACGCACTAGAGGGAATAAGATTTTATGTGTCATTTGCTTGTTCCTGGGCGTTTGCAGAACTCAAGAAAATGGAAGGCAATGCAAAAATTATTAAATTAATTTGTCGTGATGAAAACATCCATTTGGGCTTTACACAAACTGCATTAAAATTATTGCCACAAGATGATCCTATATATGCAGAGATCCGTGAGGAGACATTGGCAGAATGTACGCAAATGTTTTTAAGTGCTGGTCAACAGGAAAAAGACTGGGCCAAGTATTTGTTTAAAGATGGATCGATGATTGGTCTTAATGAACAATTACTAAGTCAATATGTGGATTGGTTAATGTGTAAGCGTATGACTGCTGTGCATCTGGACTGTGGTATCAAGCCCGGAAGTAATCCACTACCCTGGACACAAAAATGGATCGCTGGTTCGGAAGTTCAAGTAGCACCCCAGGAGACGGAGATAAGTAGTTATGTGATCGGCGGTACTAAACAAGACGTCGACTCAAATACTTTCAAAGGATTTAGTTTATAATGATAACAGTATACTCAAAGTCAAATTGCCCCTTTTGTGTAAAAGCAAAATATCTATTAGAACAAAAAGGTGTGGCATTCGAAGAAGTCAAGATTGATGAAAAGCCAGAAGCACGTGAGTTTATCATGAGCGAAGGACATCGTACAGTTCCGCAAATTTACCAAGATGGTAAACTACTAGTAGAAGGTGGATACAACGGGCTAGCCAAACAATCAGACGAGTTTTTTCAAGTACTAAAAGGATAATATGTTAATATCAAAATCAAAAATAGCAGTGGGAGACATTGCTACATTCAAATTAATCAACGGTGACGAAATGGTGGCCAAGGTTGTTAGCAAAAGTCTAGAGGGTGATTATGTAGTCAATCGTCCACTTATGGTGGCTGCAAGTCAACAAGGCGTAGGGTTACTTCCAGGATTGTTCACTGCAGAAGAAAATGAAAACATCGAACTAAGATCACAACACATTATGATGTGTGCACCCACAGTGGAACAAATTGTATCACACTATACCAAAGTAACCACAGGAATAGAAGTAGCTCCAAGGAGCAAGATAGTTGTCTAGTCCGGCTGCCCGCAAAGGTGATACTGATGACAAAGGCCATACCATCACGGGTGGCACAATCGCAGGGGTCAAGATAAATGGAGCCGAAGCCGCGGTCCAAGGCAGTACTATGGATGATGGGCAATCCATTGTTTCGGGCATTAGTTCAACAGTTAAAATTAACGGAACCCCTGCGGCAGTCAAGGGTAGTGTCACTACCCCGCACCCATTGGTAGGTCCGGGGACTATAAATTCAGGAAGTGGCACCGTGACTATAGGGTAAATATAGTAAAGGCATATTAAATTGACTATTTCCCCAACATCACTTATTGCTGCCCAGGGCCTGCTTGCCGGTCAAGGATTTGTTGCCAATACCAGTATGACTACCATGATCAATACTATACAGACAAATACTCTAGCATCTAATGTGATATTTTTGAGTCTAGCAAATGTACAGAACTCGGTATCAGGGCTCAATACCACAATGAACGCACTGCCGATATTTTTGTCTAATCTAAGTTCGGTGATTGCCAATGTAAATGCTCAAGCCAACGGTATCTTGCCCACAGGTATCAGTAGTGTTACGTCAGTGCAATCTTTTGTAACACTATATTTAAATGCTGTTAGTTTAGCCACCACAAGTGCAGAATATGCCGCGGCTATAACTCAATTTTCCACAAAAACTTTTAACAATTTAGGTATCGGTGTAAACAATTTTAATGACATGTTGCTTCAAGGAATTTCTGGGATCTCTCCGCAGTTCACTCCTGTTGCCAAAATAAATGGATATGCGGCAGTATTGGCCAGCATCAGTCAGGGTCTATTAAATTTTGGTACTTTATATGATTTTACAAAACCCAAATCATTTGGGCCTGTTAATTTGATCACTAGTCTGCAGGAACAGGGACTGGCTGAAAGTACGGGAATCAACAATCTTATTGTAACCTACGGATATAATCCCAACAATCTTTCAGTCATTCCTGAAAGTGTTTTACTATATGTATTAGGTACAGTACAGGGCAACGATCTGCAAAAGATTATTGCACAAACACAATCAACTGTGTCTAATCAAGTTAAATCAGTCGCGGATTTGTTGAATGTATCATATATCCTACCTCCATTGGCTTGTCAAGCATTAGGAGTTACTACCGGAAATATATCAGTTTTTGCTAATGCCATCAACAACATAGGGGTAAGCGCCACAAATTTTCAATTGAGTAATTTTATCGGGAATTTGCAAATTCCACCATTGAACAATATAACCTCAATTACCCAGCCACTGCCGCAGTCAGTGAGTTCTACATTATTGTCAAATATAGGAACTGGCGCAGGACTTTTTGGGAATCCCACAATGAGTGATTTATTAGGCACCATTGCCGGAAACACACACGTCAATTCTTTCACCACAATTAATAATACCCTGAATAATTTATTATCCACAGGGCCAGGTCAATATTTGAATTCGCTGATGGCAAACTTGGTATCGATATATAATGCTAGTGGCAGTACCGCCAGTGCTTTATCAGCACTGACCACAGGAGTTGCAACATTTAACGCACAGGTTGTTGCAACATCAACATTGACATCATCGGTGGCAACTGCAAATTCTGCTCTTAGAGCATCCCAGGCACAGGTATCTCGGGAGACCACTAATCTAAGTCTTGGTGGTATAAATTTATTTTATGCCAATGGCAATCCGGTGATCCAAAACACCGGCAACAACATGCGAACAATTTTGTCATTCACAAGTTCACTTCAGTCCTATGGAGTTGACAGACAACATCTTGGTCATGAAGCAGTCTTGGAGAACATGGCCTCCAATGATATTACTGGTGATGCAGTCAAAGTTTCGTTGGCAGAAGGACAAAATGTTAGCCTGTCGCAGGCGCTGGGCAAACGACTCCCCAGCATCGCAAACCTGTCAGATAGTATCAGATCAGCAACTTCTAGCTGATAATATACGCATATAATCTCCATTAACTACGCAGAAAACCAGTTATAGTACGCTATAACTCTTATTTCTCGGGGTTATATAAACTTACAGTCCTTAAAAAAGACTGATAAAGGAGGACATGACATGAACAAGATAGTATCTATCTTTGTAGCAATCATAGCCCTGACAGTAATGGCACCCTGTCAAGCACAGTCTATAGACAAACATGATTTGGACTGTCTGGCTCGTAACATTTATTACGAAGCTGGCTTAGAGAGTGAAGAAGGCAAAGTTGCAGTAGGCCTTGTTACAATTAACAGAAGCAACGATGAAAAATACCCACACACCATATGCGGTGTTGTGAATCAAAAAACAGTTTTTAGCATACCCAAAACTGTGACTAAAATCCGCGAAGTAACTAGCGGAGTAGTTTTCAAAACAGTGAAGAAAGTTAAAGAAACGCAAACGGTGTGGATTAGCCATACCATATGCCAATTCTCATGGAGGTGCGAAAATGTACGTAAAATTAACTATAACGATTCCCGTTGGGAAAGTAGCCTTGCCGTCGCTCAAGAACTACTTGAGGGAGGATACACCGAACTCCGTGACAAATATGCAGACGCTGAATATTTTCACGAAAAGCATATTCACCCATCTTGGGCTCGACAAAAGCATAAAATCGATAGAGTCGGTGGTCATATCTTTTATTCGGACAAAAAGACCGACTTGACATTCGCCCTTGAATAGTTGTAAAATAGTAAATACTAATAACAACAAGGAGTCGGGTATGGGCAAACATATAATGTTGGTGGACGAATTCGAAGACGCTGAATATCCCGGGGATATCAGTAATGAGGATTATGGATTTATACTTGACTCAAATGGCGAACTAAAGAGCATTTTCTTGCCGGAGAATGTTCCTTTCAAAGCACCCAAGAATGTCAGCAAAATATTAAAAATGTTTGGCATTCCTGACGTGGACAACGTGGACATAGATCAAAGCGTTCACTAAGGGTTTAGCATAAATAACTAAAAGAGGATTTTAGTTATGGCTTATACCTGGACCTATAATACAACAACGGCAGTAACTACGGGCGTTATCAACAGCACCAAAGTTATCGTGTTTGCCAATGTTGCTTGTTATAGCAATATCAACGGAACGGCAGTTACATCTAGCCAGTTCCCCATCATCGAACCCAATACAAAAAACAGTTACAATATGCAGGGCCTGGGCAATACGCTAAGTTTATTGCCAGTGGGCGGAGCAGCAGCCGCTATCACTATTACCCAAGTGGGTAACGTAAGTGTTGGCACACTGCCCGTGATAGTCAACGGCAACGTTGTAATGAGAACTGCATAAGGATAACACAAAATGAACGTAGCAGAAATATTAAGAGCCCTAGCAGACAAAATTAGTTCAGTAGAACAAGATGTTCCGCATCAAGATCAAAGCGCACAATTACATCAAGTTGATGCACCCAATGACGAAAACCCAGAAGTCAATACAGACAGTATGGTCAGTCCCCTACAACAAAAATTAGAATTGTTGAAAAAAGCCGCAGGTGAAGAAAGCATGTATGATGACGTTTGTCCTGAATGTGGTCATGAGTCATGTGAGTGCGAACATGAAGAAGATCCACTAGATTCAATGAAGCACCTAGCTGGTATCCCTGTAGCAATTCAAGTAAGCGCTGAAGACAACGACATCGAGGGATAATCGATGTCTATTAGAAAGTTCCGTGCTGCTCGTGTAACAACCACAAACGCCAACATCTATGTCGGACAACATGGCGACATGTTTTATGATGAGACTCTAGGCCAGTTAAGAATAAGTGACGGACAGACCGCAGGCGGATCATTGGTATTTGGTGTTGCTACTACGACTAAACTTGGTGGCATTAAAGCAGGTGATGGGGCCAATGTGTCAATTGACGGTACACTTACAATTGATACCACCAACCTGCCTTTGAGCATTGGTAATTTAAGCATTAGTTATGCCAACATCAGTACTACTAATGCCAATCAAGATTTAAATTTAATAACAAACAACACAGGCAATATTAACCTTATTGGTAATTTGCGTGTGCAAACTACATCAGCTGGATTGTATTCAACACCGGTATTTTCTGTAGACAATTCGGGTAATCTTACGATTAACGGTAACTTGATCACCAATGGTAGAAGTTACTTTATTGGTTCTGAACTCAACACTGGTAATGTCAGCATTAACGGAAATTTACTAACTAACGGTAATACAACATTCAATGGCACTACTACATTCAACGGTGCCAAAGTCACTGTTGGTAATAATACAATAACTGGTAATAGTATAATCAATGGACCCAGCTACAACAATGGTGTAAGTTATTTTATTGGTAACGTAAACATTGCAGGTAATACTGCATTCGTTGGCAATGTTATACACCAAGGCTACACACAGTTCAACGGCGATGTGGCCCACATTGGTAACATTGTTATCACCGGAACTACAACCAACAACGGACTCAGCGTGTTCAACGGTAATCTAACCATTGCGGGCAATGCGGCACTTGTTGGTAACACTACAGTGTCGGGCAATACCACAGTTACAGGCAATACGTTGGTAACTGGTAATACACAAGTAGTTGGAATAACTTATCTAAGTGGTAACAGTTATGTAACTGGTAACACATTTGTTACTGGTGTTACGACAGTTACTGGTAATACCTATGTAGTTGGAAACACATTTGTTACTGGAACAACAACAGTTACAGGTAACACATACGTTACCGGTCAAGTTACGACTATCACAGGTAACACATATCTACAAGGTAACAGTTTTGTAACTGGTACAACCACAGTGACTGGCAACATCACTGTGACTGGCAATAGTCTGCAGTCTGGTGAAAGTATTTTCAATATCACGCAACAAAATAGTGTGCAAGGTGCAGTGGAAATTACTGGTGACGCTAATGCACTATGGCAAACTCCTGTCAACACTGGAGTTATGTTGCATGTCACTGGACAGGCAAATAATTCGGACCGAGTTTACTTTGACAGTTTGGGTAGTTATTCGGTCTTGGTGGGTAGAAGATTTGAAGGTACAATGGCCAGCCCTACTGGTGTGCAAGGTAACGTGGACATGTTTAGAGTGGGTGGAGGCATGTACACCACTGCAGGTTGGGCCAACATTGGTCCGGCTCGTATATCTTTTACTACAAACGAGATACAGACTGGTACCAACCAAGGTGGCAGAATTGAATTTTGGACTAATGCAAATACTGCTGGACCGGCCTGGAGCACAATCTCTAGAACTGCTACAATTGATCCTGCACTGGGTGTGACTGCTACAGGATTTGTTACCGCAGGAAACGTTTCTACTGGTAATATCAGTGTAACCAATAACGAATCAGTTGGTGGTAATGTCACAGTGACTGGCAACATTACTGCTGGTAATGTAACCGCCACAACACTATTCCACGGTAACATAATTGGAACTGCAACTGGATTGGCAACTGCTGGTACGACGGCTGCAGGTACATTCCTTACAGGGCAGGTGTCAGTTCCAATTACAACTGTAGCAAAAACGGGAACGACTGATACGACATGTACAATAACCGGATTAACTACAAGCCATAAAGTTATCGTTACACCGGGAGCAGATACAAATACTGGCATTGCAGTCACTGCAGCGTATCCATCAGGGTCTAACACATTAACAGTTCAATTACAAAACTTTAGTGGCAATCCCATTACTACATCAGCATTCAACTTAACTTACATGGCATGGATCTAATGTGTCAGATGTTATTTGGATCAACCCAGTAGTTAGAGGTAGTTGCACTCCAGATGGCGGGTGCGGTAGCATTTGTTGTAAAACTAAAGTTTTCACAGATGCTACAAATTACACCCTAGAATGGTGTAAATATTACAATCCCGATCCCGCAGTCACTAATAAATGTATGAACTATGAGAATCGGTGGGAAGGTTGCAAAAACTATCCCGATAGTCGTGTATTAATGATATACGGCATTTATCCAAAATGCGGTTATTATCTTGAAGAAGCATAACCAAAAGTCATTGACTTCACCCTCGCAGTATAGTAGAATAAGTGACTAAACATCTTTTATTTGGGTTTTTAAGCAATCCCCATAAATAAGTATATGACAATCGCATATATTTACAAATGGACACACATTCCAACTTTAAAATGGTATATTGGATCTAGAACCGGTAAAAATTGTCATCCCGATGACGGGTATATTTGTTCTAGTAATTTAGTAAAACCTTTAATAAAGGAATCTCCAATCGAATGGAAACGAGAGATTTTATTCACGGGAAATCCAATTGAGATAAGAAATCTTGAAGGAGAAATTTTATCCTTATTGGATGCAAAAAATGATGATAGAAGTTATAATCAAGACAATGGAGATGGTAATTTTGTCCTATGGGCTCATTCTGAAATAACAAAAAAGAAAATGAGAAAGCCGAAATCAGAAAAAGTAAAAGGAAATTATAAAAAAGCAAATCAATTAAAAGCATTGGATCCAGTTTACCTTGAAAAATTAAGGAAGCCAAAACCAGAAGGTCACGGTAGAAAAGTATCAGAGGCATTAAAGGGGAAGTTAAAATCAGATTCCCATAGGCAGGCACTTTCTAAAGCACAAAAGTTAACGGCAGATAAACTAAGATCAGGTAAATCTTATTCGGAGATTTTTGGAGATGAGAGGTCTAGAGAAATTCGACAAAAAATGTCTATTAGTCAAAAAGGTAAACCTAATAACAATCCTATAGTTATTTGCCCACATTGTAATTTAAGCGGGCCTTCTGGGGCAATGAATCGATGGCACTTCAACAACTGTAAACACAAAAAATGATATTATCAATCTTACTTTTATTATCCGGACTAGCAATATCCGGAGTAGCAGAATTTTATTCTATAATGGGCTTGATGGCTATATTCTCAGCCGCACCTATTCCTATAGCAATTATGGGAATTAGTTTAGGTGTAGGTAAATTGGTTATAGCAAGTTGGATCAAAGCCTATTGGGAAAAAGCACCATTACTAATGAGGTCTTATGGTGTAGTATCAGTTTGTATTCTTATGATGATAACTACACTAGGTTGCTTTGGCTTCCTTTCAAAGGCTCACAGTGATCAAACTCTAGTAAGCGGTGATGTACAAGCAAAGGTAGCAATATATGACGAACGAATTAAAACCGAAAAAGATAATATCGAGGCTGACCGCAAACAACTCAATCAGATGGATGCGGCAGTTGACCAAGTTCTTAGTAGAACAGACGATGAAAAAGGTGCCACGAAAGCGAATGAAATACGCCGTAGCCAACTTAAAGATAGATCCAGGCTTCAAAACGAAATCCTGGCAAGCCAAAAGAAAATTGCTACTATCCAGGATGAAAGAGCGCCGTTTGCTGCAGAGAATCGCAAGGTAGAGGCTGAAGTAGGTCCAATCAAATACATTGCTGCTTTTGTATATGGTGCTAATCCAGATGCCAACATACTTGAACGAGCGGTAACTTGGGTCATTATTTTAATCGTTATTGTATTTGATCCCTTGGCAGTTGTTATGTTGTTAGCGGCACAAATGACGTTTGCCTGGGTACGAGAAGAAAAACAAGCAAAGTATGAACAAGATGAAGGTCCATTAACAGTTGACCAAATTGACCAAATTAAATCTAGTGACACATTCCCTACAGTAGATGATTTAGTTGATCAAGCAAAAGATAATGTTGTACCAGAACCTGAACCTATACAAGTTCCGGAGTTTGCCAAAAAAGAATTCACAGTAAATCCAGAAGTAGATGCACCTGTTGATGTAGTCAAACCTATACCAGAACCTGAACCTGATCCTAGATTAGTAGAACTACAGTCACGCATTATACTAGTGGAACAGGATCGTGATGACCTAATTGAGTTTGTAAAACAAAATCAAGAAGACTATGATAAAATCACAGATCTGCACCAGCGCAGTATGCAACGTGAAGTTGTGTTAAAAACAGAAATAGATAACTTGGCTTTTGAAGTTCATCAATTGAATGAAGAACTACTACGTGCCAAAGCTCCTCCGGTACAAATTGAATACCAATTTGAAGAGGAGTTACACGAAGATATTCCGGAACCTGTAGTGGAGGAACATACATCTGGCGAGATGACCAAAGATACGCAAACCGAGATCAGCAATGACTTGGCAGAAGAACCACTACCGGAACCTGAACCACAAGTAATTCAAATACAAGAAGCAATTAACGTAGCGGTGCCAGAAACCCCTCCAGTAATTACCTCGCAACCTGTTGAAGAACCCAAGGTTGAAGAATATATCACAGATGCTATTACAAAGCCAATTGAAACAATATTAACACGTAAACCCAATACTGGATTTGGTACGGATTTTCCAAACAATCCGGTACGTGGTGATTTATATCTACGTACAGATTTCAAGCCCACTAGACTGTTTAAATGGAACGATACTAAATGGATCGAAGTCAACAAGGCCGCAACTGATGCTTACGTCTATAACGATGCATATATACAGTTTCTAGCAGAAAAACTATCCAGCGGTGAATATTCGCTTGATGATGTATCTGATATAGAACTATCACAAATACAAACATTAATAGGAGGCAGACGTGGGTGAATTTAAACCAGCCACACAGGCAATTAGTAACTTTATTACTCCGCCGGATTACATAGAAACTGTGTTAATTATCGGAGCAGAGAATCACGAAATTATAGCCTGTGCAGACGCTTGCCAAGTTTCCGGACGAGCATATAATGTCTATGTCTACGACGAGTCCATGAAAGACAAAGAGTGGTTAAACACAGTTATGTTTAAAGTAGATACTATCCTACTACAGGAAAATCAACTACAGTTTACAGTTCCTACACCCATTGGATTCGGGCCCAATTGCGATTTAAAAGCACCCGCAGACTATTTTAATAAATAAACAATGAGCTATTACGATAAACCCTCCTTCAAGAAAGTCACTGGCAACACAGTAATTGTGCAACACGATAATGTAGAAAAAGCACTACGTAAATTCAAAAAGAAAGTCATGGAAAGTGGCTTACTCAACGAACTGCGTGAACGTGAATTTTATACCAAACCCACTACTGCCCGCAAGCAGGCTAAGAATGCCGCGAAACGTCGTTGGCAAAAGAAATTGGAAGCACAAGCTCTTCCAAAGAAAATGTTTTAATTTAACCAAAATAGTTGTATATTATATCTAACAGCGTATAATAAATAACTGTGTAGTGCCCAATTCCGGGGCTACATTTATAAATGTCATCTTGCTTAATAGGAGAAAAACATGACACAATTTTCAATTCACACTCTCGATTTACCAAACCTAGCTTCACAGTTGCATCGCCACAGTATTGGCTTTGATCAAATGTTCGATCAACTAAATCGCACATTTGCCAACAGTAAGTCAGATGGTAACTATCCTCCACATAATCTGGTCAAAATTGACGACACACATTATGCCATTGAACTTGCGGTTGCAGGCTTCAGTGAGGAAGAAATCGATGTTGAACTCAAAGACAATGTTCTTACTGTAAAAGGTGAACAAATCAAAGAAGAACAAGAAATTGAATACTTACACAAAGGTATTTCAGCAAGAAACTTTGTTCGCACGTTCCCTTTGGCCGAACACATTGAAGTTCGTGGAGCAACAGTTAAGAATGGTATTCTTGCTATTGCCCTAGAACAAGTGATCCCCGAAGAGGATAAACCCAAGCGTATTCCCATAACATTTGCAAAATAATGATTAAGGTTGTATAATTGGTACAAGGGCAGAATCCCCTGCCCTTGTGTTTTAAATATTTTATTATGGCAGATACAAAAACCGAAGTAGAAGTAAGACCGCGTATTGCAGTTAAACCTGAATATAAGGAACCTAAGAATTATAATGTCATTTATATCAACGACGATGTAACTACATTTGAATTTGTTGTAGAAACGTTAACAAGTATTTTTGGATATGCTCGTGAAGGTGCTGAAGCATTGACTATTAAAGTGCATGACGAAGATCAAGCAGTAGTAGCAACATTATCTTATGAAATGGCCGAACAAAAAGGTATCGAAGTAACAGTCCTGGCACGTAGTCATGGATTCCCCCTACAAGTTAAAATCGAACAAGACATATGATATTCTTAATAGATTAAATTAGCTCAATGTAATAAATAAGCATATAGGGAGATATTATGTTTATCGGTTACATTTATAAAACAACTAATTTACTCAACAATCGAAGTTATATTGGTAAAAAGAAAACACCAAAATTTGATAAAAATTATTATGGATCTGGAGTAGCATTACAATCTGCTATTAAGAAATATGGTAAAGAAAATTTTATCGTAGAAGCTATTGCTTGGGCAACAACTATAAGTGAACTGAACAATCTCGAAATATCCAATATAGCTTTTTATAAAAATCAAAATAATCTATACAATATTGCCGAAGGTGGAGATGGAGGAGATACTACTACCAATCATCCCGATAAAGAAAATATTGTTAAAAATCGAGCCAACAGTATTAAAAATTGGCATGATTCATTAAACGAAGAACAAAAACTCGAAAGAGGGAGAAAAATAAGCAATAGTAAAAAGGGCAAATCAAATGGTCACAATGGATTTCATCATTCTGATGCTACCAAGACTAAAATGAGCAAAGTAGATAAAGGATACACAAAATCTATAGAATGGAAATTAGCCCATGATTCGGCTATGGCTAAACGAAAAGGTACATCATTGACTGCAAAATATAAATCTGTTATAATAGATAATATAGAATATGTCTCAATCGGACACGCAATGGCGGCGTTAGGTATAAAACATCGAGCAACCTTCTATAAACTTAAATCACAACAAAAAATAAAGGTAGACTACAAATGATTTTTAATAAAGTTAAGGATCTTAAAAACGAAGGTAAACGTATTGGCATTACCTTTTCGCAATTTGACCTCTTACATTCGGGACATATTGCTATGTTGGCCGAAGCAAAAAATCATTGCGATTACTTGATTGCTGGGTTACAAACAGATGCCAGTATAGATCGTCCGGATAGTAAAAATCCTCCGGTACAAAGTATTGTTGAACGCCAAATACAACTAAGTGCTTGTCGTTTTGTAGATGAAATTGTTGTCTACACTACAGAAGCAGACTTAATTGACATATTACTTACACTACCAATTGATGTACGTATACTAGGTAAAGAATATGAGGACACAAACTTTACTGGTCGTAATGAAGGCCATGGACTAGGTATTGTGCATGTGTTTAATACCCGAGATCATTCATTCTCCAGTAGTAGTTTACGTAAACGAGTAGTAGCTGCAGAAAGTCACAAACTCTTAACAGACAAGAAATAAAATGGATATAATGTTGGACATTGAGTCGTTGAGTACACGACCTGATGCCGTCATACTTACATTGGGTGCAGTTAAGTTTGATCCCTATACTCCGGATAGCTTTGGTGATACATTATACCTACGTCCCGATGTTGATGATCAAATAGCACAGGGCCGGTATGTTGAGGACGACACAGTGGAATGGTGGGGTAAACAACATCCAGATGTACGTGAAGAAGCATTGGGTACTGAAGGTAGAGTCTCAGTAGATGAAATGCACCGACAACTGAATAGATTTTGTGTGGGTGTTAAAAATATTTGGGCACAAGGCTCAGTGTTTGACATAGGTTGTTTAGAAAACTTATACAGGCAGTATGGGTGGCCTGCTCCATGGTACTACTGGCAGATACGAGACAGTCGTACACTATTTGGCATACATGGTGATCCACGTGAAAAGAATAAAGAAGATTTACATAATGCTCTAGCTGATTGTGTAAGTCAAGCACAGGCGGTACAGGAAATTTATAAAGCATTAAGGATATCAAAATGAACAAATATATAGAAAAAATCCCACGCAGTTTTGCTAAAGTACTTAGCTGGCGCATTATGATTATTGGCCAATATTTTGCCATTGGTTACTTTACCACTGGTAGTGTGGCATTTGGTGCTGGTCTTGCAGGTGCAACCACTATCATCAATAGTACGTTGTACTTCTTTCACGAGCGTGCCTGGAATCGTGCAGGTTGGGGCAAAGATGCCGTTACCCCTACCGCAGAATAAAGACCATTATGGTTACTATACTGTAGGTAACTACAAGACCTATAGTAAGCTAGATGCTATTCTAAAACATGAAGCTACTGGTGATTTCCCGCAATGGCATTTCAATGACGATGTGTTCTCGCAAGCCAATTGGCGGGTAGAACCCACAGAGTCACTACAGGAACTATATCGCCGGCGGGCACAACAAATACGTGACCGCTACGACTACATAGTACTGTTTTACAGCGGTGGTGCTGACAGCACAAATATACTGCAAACATTCATTAATAACGACATCAAACTAGACGAAATTGCACAGTTTTATAGTCTCGAGGGCGACGGAGGAGATAAGGATTCTAACTTTAACAGTGAAGTTATCCGAGTCGCTATCCCATGGAGTTTGAAGGTAACCGAACAATATACCTATATCCAGCATCGTGTAATTGATCAAAGTCAATTAATTGAACGCATATACGAAGAGCCCGAGATCAAGTACGACTTTATATTTCAACAGAATACCTGTATAAGCCCTAACAATTTTAGTCGGGTTTACTTGCGTAAGTTTGTCAAAGACTATGCAGACATGATTACGACCGGTAAACGCATATGCTTCTTATGGGGCGCAGAAAAGCCGCGTGTCAGTGTAGTTGATGGACGCTATTGTGTGCGCTTCTTGGACATGGTAGACAATTGCGTCAGCCCATTATTACAACAAAACGATTTCCCTGGATGGTACGACGAACTGTTCTATTGGAGTCCAGATTTTGTGCAAGGCTTGATCAAACAAGCACACACGGTCAAACGTGCATTGACCGCCTTACCCTTAAACGATGTAAATTTTACACAAGACTATAGTCCATTTGGTACCGTAACACGCAATGGGCAATCTTGGAAACTAACTAATCACGGACTGCATCAAGTTATCTATCCTGATTGGGATATTACAACGTTCAGTGTAGGTAAAAAACGTAGCCCCATACTAAGCCTACGTGATTCATGGTACTTGGACAAGACCACAGGTAGCAGTCAACGATTCTTGGCGGGTATAAATGAATTTGACTCGATACTTAGTCGAGTCAAAAACGGTTTTTGGAAAAACGAAAGCGATTTAATGGCAGGGGTTAAAGGATGTCTAACCCCGCCTTACTTTATTGAATAGTCTTAATAGACTCAATCAACCCAGCTGGGAACTGTGTTTCAAAGTAGTCATACACTGGCTTGGTTAGAGCTTTGTAACGAGCAACTTCTGCATCATCCCACTCAATGACCGGAATTCCTTCTTCAGCACAACGTGCTATTACTTGGTCACTATCATCTAAACTTTCTTGACGCTCGCTTTCAGCTGCCTCTAAAGCTGCTTCTTGCATCCAACCTTGCATTTCTGCACTCAGTGATTGCCAAACTTGTTCGTTAATGATAATAGCCGTTAAGAACAGACTGTGTTTGCTATTCGTAACAACACGAGCAACTTTATCTACATCAGTGCGGAAATAACGTGCCCAAGTGTTTTCGCCAATGTCAACTGTACCGTCACGTAGTGCTTGGGTTGTTTTGTAAATTGGAACGTTAACTGGGTTAGCACCTAGTTCAGTGAACGTCTGCTTGGCAGCACGACTATTGCTGGTTCTAATATTTTGGCCTTTGAGGGTGTCTACACTAACTGGCTCGTTTCCGACAATCATACGGAAACCACCCGAATACGTAAATGCTAGACCGCGAATGTTTGACTTCTTAGCTAGATCACTCAACAGACCTAAACCAATTTCACTGTCTAATACTTTGGTAGCATGATCATGGTCACGGAATAGGAACGGGAGTTCTAATACATTCAAATGATCGTTGTAGTGACCTAATGTTGTGTTATACATTTGGCTCATTTCTACGACGCCGTCGTTTACCAAGCTGGCAAATTGTACACCTTCCACTGTATCAACTTGCTCTTTGCTCATGTATTTCTCAACGTATTCGTCAGCACCTAAAATTTCAATTTCAATTTGTCCCTGACTTTTTTCGTTAACTTTTTCTGCAAATATATTAGCAGAGCGTAAAAATAAATCGTATGGCACATGGGCTAGAACCCAGCGTAAACGAATTGGTTGTTTCATGGTATTTCCTTTAGATATAATTGGTTTATAATATATTTATATAGTTAATAGTCTTTATCGCATTAATACCTTCCAAAGTTTTATTAACGTTTAATTATTTTACCAAATTTCTTAAATAATAAATAGGGGCTTTGGGAAATGGATCCAATTACGTTATTTGCCCTTGCTAATGGTGCAGTCAGTGCAATTAAAGCAGGGTGTAAATTATACAAAGACATCAAAGGTGCGGCTGGAGACGTTAAGGCCGTCTTAAAGGACCTTGACGATCAATTCAACAAAGCACACAAAGACAAACCCCCTAGTCCAGAAGCACGTAAACAATACATAGAAGAAAAGAATCGTGTAGTTGAGCTTAACAAAAAGGGTGGGGAGACTGACGATATATACGCAGAGATTGGTGAAAAGTTGGGCGATTTCTTTGATGCATACAACAAATGTATAACAGTTCTCCAAGAAGAAGAAAAACACAGTAGGGATGAATTATACACTGGTGATGCCAGTCTAGGCAAACGTGCACTACAACGTGTGCTAATGAAGAAAAAGTTAGAACAAATGAGTGTTGATCTACGTGAGCTAGTGGTTTACCAAAGTCCTCCAGAGCTAGGCGCATTGTGGAGTGATGTTAACAAAATGATGGACGAGCTTGGTAAACAACAAGACGTTCATTTACGTA
>Ga0316221_1002414_pt1 | contig 16834 bp, 18 predicted proteins | sample TBH18007metaG_FD_206003 | JGI IMG/M metagenome (GOLD analysis project Ga0316221, IMG submission 206003) | Freshwater microbial communities from Trout Bog Lake, Wisconsin, USA - TBH18007 | ecosystem: Environmental > Aquatic > Freshwater > Lake > Hypolimnion/Profundal zone | place: USA: Wisconsin... | reverse complement strand
ACCACTCTAAATGCCAAAGTTTCTCCCGAAGGAAATATTCAGATCCCTTATGCAGGAATGGTGAATGTAAATGGCTTAACAATTGAGCAGGCAACACAGCGCATTAAGAATAAAATGAAGGATGTATATCCTGCATTGAGTTCAGGTAAAACAACGCTCTTTCTGAGTTTAAGTAATGTAAAGTCGATCCGCATTGCCGTGATAGGTGAAGCCGAAAGGCCGGGTAATTACTTGGTATCATCTGCTGCCAGTCTTTTTAATGTGCTGTATCTCTCAGGTGGACCTGCACAAAACGGTTCTCTGCGAAAAATAGAATTGATCCGCAACAATAAAGTGGTGGAGACAGTGGATTTTTATTCTTTTCTGCAAAAAGGCGTTTTAAGCAAAGAGATAAGACTGGAAGATCAGGATGTGATCCGTTTTCCCGTGTATGAAAAAAGAGTGTATTTGAGTGGTGAAATAAAACGCCCTGCGATCTATGAATTATTACCCAAAGAAACATTAACTGAACTGATCCAATATGGCGGCGGCTTTGGCGACAGTGCCACAAAGGATATTGCCAAAGTGGTAACCATTGGTGACAAGGAAAAAAAGATCAGAGATATTGTCGCTTCTGATTTCAGTTACTATTTACCCCATAATGCCGATTCTGTTTTCTTTGAAAAGATATTACCCAGATACACGAACAGAGTTATTTTAACAGGTGCAGTATATCGCCCCGGCAATTATGAACTCAGCGAGCATTTATCATTGGCTCAATTAATTAAAAAAGCAGATGGCCTTAGAGAAGATGCATTTGTGAACAGAGGATATATCAAAAGAATGAAAACAGATGCAGACAGAGAACTGATCTCTTTCAATACAAAAGAAATTTTAAGTGGCATCCAGCCCGATATCAGTTTGCTGAGAGAAGATTCTGTTTTCATTTTAGCAAAAGACAGTTTACAGGATGTACCCATCATCACCATTGCAGGATCGGTAAGAACACCGGGTTCATTCCAATACCGCCAAGGAATGGCACTGGAGGATGTCATCATTATGGCAGGCGGTTTCACCAATGATGCTGCCAATCACAAGATCGAGATCTCCCGTTTAGAAAAAAACAGAGCAGATACATTGGCCAATAAAATGATCGACATTATCACGGTTGATATTGCGGCAGACCTTCATCAGCAAAAAACAAATACTTTGCTGCAACCCCTGGATTATATTTTCGTTCCCAGATTATTGAACTATCATACCCTGGGTAATATCAGAATAAGAGGCGAAGTATTATATGCAGGTGATTATACTCTAGAAAAAAGAGATGAGACCGTGCAGGAAGTGATCAAAAGAGCAGGCGGCATCACGCCTTATGCTTCCATGGAAGATGTACAGTTGTACAGAAGAGGATTGAGAGTAGGCACCAATCTTTTATCGGAAGAACACAAACAAAACGAGAAGTTTTTACTGCAGCCCGAAGACAGTATTTATATTCCGAGAAACGAACCATTTGTGGAAGTAAAGGGGGCAGTGTTCAATCCGCAGATATTAAGTTATGAGCCCGGAACATTCCGTTCCTATATCAGTAAATCGGGAGGCGTAACGGATAAAGGCAATTTGAAAAAATCTTATATACAGTACAGCAATGGTATCAATAAAAAGATCCGTCACTTTTTATTTTTCAGCAATTATCCAAAAGTATTGCCGGGAAGTAAGATCATCGTACCCGAAAAGAACGGTACTGAACGGAAGGGCATTTCTATTGTAGAGATTTCGGCATTTACCGCTATCTTAACGGCATTGGTAAGTTTGGCAAGTATATTAAAATTGTAAAAAAAAGTAGTTCTTAAATTAAAGTTGTTTACACTTTTACACTAGATGCATTTGTTATGCTGAATAAAATATTTCTGCTATGCAGAAATGCGCATTAAAAATGAAAGGTTAGCCACAAAGACTCAAAGGCTCAAAGTTTTAAAAAGCTTCGCTTTTTCTTTGTTTCTTAGTGACTTGGTGGCAAATGCAAAATCAATTATTTACGAATGGATGTCAAAATCTTTTAGAGACTGTTATCTGAAAAAAGGACTCTCAAAAAATTGACAAACCATGGTTTTTAGTAACCAGATTGATTCAAAAGTTTAAATAACTTTATTAATTAATTCATTCATGCAGGAAAATATACATACCGCCAATAATGATCATTCTGAAGATGAGCAGTTTTATTTCAAAACGCTTTTTCAAAAATGGCAGGATGATATTGTATACGTTTTACAATTCTGGCCCAAGCTTTTATTAATTGGATTCATTGGCGGACTGATCGGCTTATTGGTTGCCTGGCTGCGCCCTGTTACTTATACTGCAAGACTTTCCTTTGTAGTGGAAGAATCAAAATCAAGTGCAGGTGGTTCATTGGCTTCCGCATTATCCGGACAAATAGGATTGGATCTGGGAAGCATTACCGGAAGCAATGGAATATTAGCTGGCGATAATGTATTGGAATTATTGAAGAGCCGTTCGTTGATCAAAAAAACATTATTGAGTCCTTATAACGATACCGGCAATTATTCATTAGCTGATCAATATGCCGAGATATACGGATGGAAAGAAAAGTGGCTGAACAGTTCGAAAGTTGGACGGCAAATAAACTTCCCCTCCAATCGGCAACAATTTTCAAGATTAGAAGACAGTCTTTTACAACTCATCACCAAACAGATCGGTGAAGAGGAATTGTCCATTTCAAAGCCCGATAAAAAACTTGGCCTGTTTGAAATCCTGATCAGTACCAGAGATGAAAGATTCAGTCAGTTATTCAGTGAACGAATACTAAGCTTCACGACTGATTTTTATGTCGAGACAAAAACTAGAAGACTGAGAGGCAATGTAAACAGGCTGGAAAGAAGAGCAGATAGTCTGGCGATGTTGCTGAACAGAAAAACATATTCCGCCGCCGATGCCAATCTCATGCTCCTGGATGGCAATCCCGCTTATGCTTCGCCCTCTGTTTCCGCAGAAATTTCTTCCCGCGATAAAACGATGCAGGGCATCATTTATTCAGAGATCGTAAAGAATTTGGAAGTCAGCAAGACCGCATTAATACAGGAAACTCCCACCGTTCAAATAGTTGATTCTCCCGAAATGCCTTTGAAGAAAAATAAAATGTCAAAACTATTGGCCATTGCATTTGGAGGAATGTTATTCTCAATTGTTACCGGTTTGTTACTGATTAACAATAAGAAGAAAGTTTCTTAATCGTAGATCATTAGACGTAAATCGCAAGTCGTTGAAGCATTATTAATAAGGCGTTCTGTCATGCTGTCCATTGGACTCCTTTGGAGAGGCACTCGAAGCATGATTCAAGTTTCAACTCCCTCCTTTCGGTCTTCCCGACTCCCCGTCTTTCCGACTTTCTTCACCACTCCCGACTATCGACTCCCAACTAATTTCTTCTTCCTCCTTTCGGTCTTCCTGACTTCCCGTCTTTCCGACTTTCTTCCTCACTCCCACCTTTCGGTCTTTCCGTCTTCCCGACTTCCTGACTTCCCGACTTCCTGACTTCCTTCCCTAGTCTTTTATTCTGCAAGTATTAATTTATATTTGCCATAAGAAAAATGTATACAAAAGATCAAATATTACAAATACTGACAAGAGAAAAAGTCAATCTTCAGGAAAAATATCCTATTTCTGAACTGGCACTTTTTGGTTCTTTTGCAAGAGGTGATAATACGATGAATAGTGATATTGATATTTTGGTAGACTTCTCAGGAAAAATTGATGGCTTTGATTTTATTAAATTAGCCCATCACCTAGAAGATAGTTTCAAAACTAAAATCGATCTTGTTTCCCGAGATGGAATAAAGCCCAAATACCTGCCATTTATAGAAAAAAATTTGATTCATGTCTGACAGGCATTCTAATCTATTAATTGAAGATATTCAGATTTCTATTTCAAGAATTTTGGAATATACCAAGAATATGAGTTTTGAATTCTATGATCATGACTCGAAAACCAAAGATGCTGTAGAAAGGAATTTTGAGATTATTGGAGAAGCTGCATCACGTTTATCAGAAGAGTTTAAAATGCAGTTTCCTGAAATTGAATGGAGAATATTAAAAGATTTCAGAAATTTTATCATTCACGAATACTTTGGAATTAATAGCTCTATCGTTTGGGATACGATACAATTCCGCCTACCTCAATTGCTTCAAGATATTTCTACGATCATCAAAAACTTGAAATAACAATCATTTTAAAAGGCTAAAGTTTTTCTTATCACACTTTGAATTCATGACTTTCCAACTTTCTTCCTCACTAGCGATTCCCGACTCACGATTCTCGTCTTTCTTCACTCCCGACTCCCGACTAACGACTCCCGACTTATTTCTTCTCCCTCCTTTCGGTCTTCCTGACTTCCCGTCTTTCCGACTTTCTTCCTCACTAACGATTCCCGACTCACGATTCTCGTCTTTCTTCACTCCCGACTCAAGACTAATGACTCCCGACTAAATTATAGTCGATACGAGAAAGAAATCTTCCCATGAAAATTCAAAAAATCATATTTGTTCTCATTAAATCCGGCATAAGGAATCAACCACCATTGATAGTTTAAAGAACGGATCAATCCCATTTCTGAAGAAAATAAAAAGCGTTTGTATTGCCAGTCCGCATGAAAGCTGGTGGAAAGATCGATCCAATGTCTGCTGGCATCAGGAGGATTTGCGAAAGTATAATAATAGAAATCATTATTGTGTACGGCTCTTTCAAATAGTACCCCTATTTTAGTAATTCCTTTTACCCAACTGATATCCATCATCTGACTGCTGCCACCCGGACCAATACCCGCTCCCAACACTTGCCCATGATTCGTGTATCCCTGTCGCACATAATCATGCGTGTACCAGCTTTGGGCCTGATTGATCAAGGTTGCGGTGGGTAATTCCAGTTGGGTAATTTCAGCCGCAAATTCAAACTGAGATCCATTGGCTCGCTTGTCGGTTAGTTTGCGAAGACCTACCACATAGCCCCTGGGGTAACCATTATCGGTTATTAAATTGATGATACTGGCAGAACGGTCACTTCTACCATATTCAGCATAGATCTCCGCTTGTTCCTCAAATAATACATATCGGAAGAATACAGAACCTAAGGATGCTTTTTTACCCAGCTTTTCGCTGTTTGATTCAATCAACCCTTCCAAAGGAAGTATATCGGCAATGCCGGAGATGTCAGACTGATACAGATAAGATGATTTTGCAAAGCCCAAGAATAATCCCTTTACCCATTTAGGCTGCCAGGTTAGGACCATCCCGCTGATATATCTTCCTTCATCTATTTTTGGTTGATACACACGTGATCCATTATATACCCGAAAAGAATCGGGCGGAAAGATCCCGCTGTTCTCTAATTTTCCGGCAATGATCTGTCCTTCAAAAGACCCGATCCCGGTTTGAATGGGTTTGATAGTATTGATCGTAGCATGCAAGAATCCAGGCGCATTATTGCTCATCACCAATGCATTTCTTCTACCAGGCCCCCACCAAAGATTTTCGGTAGAAACACCTATCGAAATATTTCCTGCATTATAGCGGATACTGGATTGTCCGGGAAAGATCTTTTTATAACTATTGTCGCCAAATTTTTCCGGTATATCCGATCGATTCAACCATTGATAATAATCAGACCAGTGCACATCCGCATATTCTTCAGGAAAGGTTTGAAATGCTGCGTTCTGTGCATAAACGATCTCCGGTGCCAGTTGAATACTGAAATGCCCCAGTTTCGCAAATATGCCGGCACTCAAATATAATTGATACCCTGCAGCGGGTATCATGGCCGCGTCATTCCAGCCATAGGGATGGTGCGAATTGGACTGCTGTGTTAAACTGATTGGGAGCAGTTCAATACTGTTTAAAATATTAGATTTACCGTTGAATAATTTGCTTTTGTCTGTATAAAATAACCAGGCAATACTGTCATTATTCTCTGATTGAACAGGTCTTACACAAAAAGAATGACCCAGATTTGAGCTTCTGTTTAATTGTTCCCTTTTCAGATAATCATTCAACGCTTCATTATTAACTGAAACGGATTGTGAAAATGAATGAATGGATAGAAATGAAAAACAAAAAAGAAGATATTTATGTATACTAGATCTGATCACAAATTTTCAATTTATAAACTTAAAATTAAGGGCATAATAGCTAATAACCTGTCTGATTTTTTAAGCCGCCGTATCTCGAAATTTATTTCAATATTTCACACAAAGCTCTCAATGGATACAAAGAATACAAAGCGATTCTTTGTGAACTTCGTACCCTTCGTTTCTTTGTGTGAAGCCTTCTGTGTAAATTCTAATTAAAAAAATACATCTCCCATCATCCACTAATTTCTTCTTGCTCTTGTCATCCGTAGCTTTAGCGTAGGAGGGGCGACTCACAACTTTCGGACTTCCTGACTTTCCGTCTTTCCGACTTCTCCCGACTTTCTTCCTCTTGTTTCTTGATTCTTGTCTCTTGATCCTTGTCTCTTGATCCTTGATTCTTGTCTCTTGATCCTTTTATATTATTTATCACCATAGTGAAATTTGCATTGTACTATTGAGCATTTTTGATCTTTCCCTTTTTGCCCGGTAATTTGATAAACAAGTCTATGTTCATCTGTAATTCTCCTTGACCAAAATCCTTTTAAATCATATTTTAGGGGTTCCGGTTTACCTACACCTTGAAACGGTGTTTGTCTTATTGACTTTATAAGGGAATTTATTCTTTCAACAATTTCTACATTATTTTCCATCCAATATTGAAACTCTTCCCAGGCATGACTCGTAAATTCTATGTTCATGTAATTCTTTAAGCAGTTTCTTTCTCGTCCAATTGATAAGATACCGTTTTGCCTTTTTGAAGCTGGCTGATTGACTCTTGTAATCTTTTTCTATTGGCAGAAGTTGATAATAAATGTCCGGTTTCTGTTAAAGAATTATATTCATTAATAGACATAATTACAACTGAATCATCTTCATTAGAGCGAGGCACTATGATAACTTCCGGAGAATCTACAACATCATCAAAATGCTTTTTGATATTACCTCGTAACTGTGAAATAGTAATTGCCTTCATTTTCAAGTAATTTAACGTACAAGTAAACGTACAACATTTTGTACAATACTCAAAAATAATTCCCCGACTTTCGGTCTTCCTGACTTGCCGTCTTTCCGTCTTCTTCTGACTCCAGACTAACGACTCTAGACTCTAGACTAACAACTTCCGACTTTCGGTCTTCCTGACTTTCCGACTTCTCCCGACTCTTTATCCTCAGTAGCTTTATTATTCCTCCATAGCTTCAGCGAAGGGGGGACTCTCCATTTTCTTCTACCTTCTTCCCTCTACCTTAGTGCCTTTTGTATTCTTCGTTCCTTTGTATGAACCCTCTTTTTTTCAGCAGAGTTTCCGCAGGGAAGCAATTAAACTCTTTCCAAGATCAGATTTCCATCGATACCAAGTTTCTCATGGATCGCTTTTAGAAAATGAATGTCCGGATCTCTTTTACCAGTAAGTATTTTAGACAGCTTAGAATCTGCCATATCAAACATTTCAGCCAATTTACCCTGAGTAATATTCATTTCAGCGATCTTCTGTTGCACAACTGCATTAATTGAAACTGGCAAAGGCCATATTTGCAAAACATTCTTTTCGTAATCTGCGGCTAACAAAGAAAGTTGATGCAATTCTGTATCCTCTTTTTTATTCAGAGAGTGGAAGCCACCGCCATCAGTCGCTTTCTTGATAAAATTTTCTATCATTTTCTGCACCTGATCGTATTGTGTTTTATTTCTTATTTTATCTATCATAATTAGCTTTTTAAATTGTTGAACAATCAATTTCATCATATTCAGTATGCACATCGATGAAACGTATATAAACCGTTCTATGGTTAAAATGAATCATTGCTACCAACCTGAATTCATTGCCTTTAATATTAAAAACATATCTATCATTCCCTACATAATCAACATTGTTAAATGTAGCCTTGATATCAGCCAGGTTGCTCCAGTCAGCCATATCAACAATATCATACCAACGATTTAAAGGTTCAGCTGCAGTTGGATGATTTTTTATGAATTCCCTAAGAAGTACCCAAGAGATGATTACCATTATACCAAAATTAATGAGTATTTATTATAGTAGTTGCTAAAAAGGAAAATATTTTTCTAAATTAGAAAAATATTTTTTAAAAGTTGTTAATACACCTGCTGTCCTTTGCTATTTTTTGACGTCAAAATCATTGCCCAATTGTCTCATTGTCTCATTCATTAATTTCTTCTTCTTGACTCCCGACTAATTGCTATTTCTTGCTCACTACTTTCGGTCTTCCTGACTTTCCAACTTCTCCCGACTCCTGACTAACGATTCCCGGCTATCTTCCTCCCCCATTACCGAATTGTCTAATTGCTTCATTCACTAAGTCCTTCTTTATAGTCCCGACTCTTTTACTAACGACTCCTTTCTTTCGGTCTTTCTGACTTTCCGTCTTTCCGACTTCTCACAACTCACGATACACGAGTTATCAAATGACCTCATTCACTAATTTCTTCACTAAAGACCAAAGGCCTTTCTTCTCCCGACTCCTGACTAACGACTCCTAACTCTCTCCCTCTTGTCGCTTGACTCTTGTTCCTTTTTTCTTGCCTCCTGACTAACAACTCCCGACTTGCTTCTTCTTGTCTCTTGTCCCTTGCTCCTTGTCTCTTGATTCTTGTTTCTTGATTCTTGTTTCTTGATTCTTGTTTCTTGTTTCTTGTTCCTTGTTTCTTGATCCACAGATAGCAGTGTACAATATTTTACGTGGTCTGTTGCATAAATACATCAGAAGGAAGTTTCAAATAATCTTTTAATTTTTGTGCCATCTTCAATGTTAGTTCCCTACGACCGGAAAGGATAGATGATACATGACCTTTCGTTCCAATGAATGGCTCAAGGTCTTTTGCTTTTAACCCCTGTTCTTCCATCTTCAGTTTGATAGCATGAATAGGATCGAGTTCAGGCATTACAATATTTTTATCTTCATAATCTTTTACGAGTACCAGCAATAAATCCAGTTCATCAGCTTCAGGTGTGGCTTGTGCTGAATGGAATATTTCCATAGTGCGTTTGATTGCTTTTTTATAATAAGCTTCTGTTTTTATTACTTTCCAATTATTCATATTATTTTTTCTCAACAGAGTCTCCGCAGGGACTCTGCGCATTGCATCGGCATGTAGTTAAATCTATATCCTGTAGTTCCATATAACCTAATTACTGGATAAATACCTTGTTGTCCCTTTCTTGTTTTACAGCTTGATAGATAATTGTAATTGCCCGCCAAAACCAAGTTCAACAATTTTTTGCAAAGTTGAAATACGAACGTCTTTAATATTGTTTTCTACTCTTGAGATGTATGCTTTATTTGTTCCGCATTTGTCAGCAAGTTGCTCTTGTGTCAAACCCTGTTCAAGCCTTGCTTCTTGGATCAGGGCACCAAGTTTGAAGCTTTCAAAGCCTTTGTCCAGTTTGTCGCGCTTACTTGTACCTGCTTTGCCATAATGTTCATCCTTAAATTCTGCAAGTGTTTTTATATTTTTATTTGTTTTCATAATACTCATTTTTTATTTTTAAAGCTCTTTCAATTTCCTGTTTCGGTGTCTTTTGCGTTTTCTTTTGAAAGCCATTTGTTATCACCACTAAGTTCCCTTCATCGAAAAAACAGAATATTCTGAAAATGTCGTTGCCATTTTGAACCCGAATTTCAAAAAGCTTGTCTGTTCCTTCCAAATGTTTAAGAAGCTGTCTAAATATGGTTTATGGAATTACCCATCGGTTATTTTTGAGCGAAACAAGGCGAATTTTGCAGTCATAGTTGGTTACTATGGCGAAAAATTCAACGATGTTGCAGCCGAAAAAGTGCAATAAGGAATATCAAATAAATAACTCAACCAGCTTCTTCTCTTTGTAGAAAATTATTGTCCGTATTTTTTGATTTTCTTTCAAAATTCAAAGATATAAAAGTTGTCCAAATGTACAACAAAGGATTGATTATTTTTTCAGATTGAACTGACTTTCCTTCTTTCCGACTTCTCCCGACTCTTTATCCTCCGTAACTTTATTTATCATCCATAGTCTCGGCGAAGGATGAACGACTTTCGGTCTTCCTGACTTTCAGACTTCTCTCCGCTTTCTCCTTCTTGTCCCTTGTTCCTTGGTTCTTGTTCCTTGGTTCTTGTTTCTTGTTCCTTGGTTCTTGTCTCCCGACTCCTGACTAATGACTCCTGACTTTCTCCCTCTTGCTTCTTGTTCCTTGTTCCTTCTTTCCTCATCTTCCCCTACTTTTGAAAGAAATTCATCCTTAACATGAAGTCCTTTTTGATAAGCATATTCATTCTTTTGTTTTCAACTATATATCTATATGCCCAAACTATCCCTGTTGGCATGCCCATCCTGGATGAATCTTTACGAACACTGCAATTACAAGGAAAGCTCGATCTTAAATATTCACTCAGCTCCCGTCCTTTTTTTACAGACAATACATTAACGACTGATAGCATCTATCGCCTGATCGATCCAAACTGCAATATCAAAACAGTTAGAAAATATTTCGGCAATGAGAAAGGGGTTTTTGAATTATTACCCCTTACAGTCGAATCAGAATTTAACAGCCACCATCCCTATGGCTGGAACCATGCCGGCATGATCGATGCAAAGGGAATACAGGGATTTATTTCAACAGGATTTTTCGCATCCTATGGTCCGCTCAGTGTTCAGTTTAAACCAGAAGCGGTTTATGCAGCAAACCCTAATTTTGAATACAGTTCTCAATATGGTGCACCCACAAAAGGGCCCTATTACCATGTTTTTGCGGGGCAATCAAGTATCCGCTTGAATGTGAATGCAATTTCTTTTGGGGTCTCTACTGAGAATATGTGGTGGGGACCGGGCATTCAAAACTCATTGCTTATGAGTAATAATGCGCCTGGTTTCTTGCATCTAACTTTGAATACTATCAGGCCTATTAAAACAGCGATTGGTAATTTTGAATTTCAGTTGATCGGGGGAAAGTTAACGGAGGATACGAGTGTATTGCTGGAGAATAAAGATCTGATTACTTTTTATTATGCGCAGAATAATTATTTGGGATTACCTCCTGACCCCAACTTAGACAGCCTCAGTTGGCGTTATGTAAATGCACTAACCATATCTTATAATCCTAAATGGATTAAAGGCCTGTTTCTGGGGTTTAATAGGGTTGCTTATACTTATCACAACTATATTGGAGAGCATGACGGTTTTATTCACAATTATTTACCTGTTTTTATAGGGCTTTTCAGAAGCGGCGGTACATATTCTAATGGTTCGCAACATTTAAAACAGATGATTTCTGTTAACGCCAGATATCTTTTTCAAAGAGCACATGCAGAAATATATGCCGAATATGGCTGGAATGACAATACACAAAACTTACGGGATTTTTTAATGAGTCCGGAGCATGCTGCTGCTTTTACGGTAGGAGTAAAAAAAATGTTCTTACTTTCTAACAATAAATGGTTCGATGTAAATGCAGAAATAACTCATTTAGCTCAACCGATAGATTATACAATACGAATACCATCAGGTTATTGGTATCTATATCAGGGAGGTTATACAAACCAAAGCAGAATTGTTGGTGCAGGATTTGGAATCGGTTCTAATATTCAAACACTTAATGTAAAGTTGATAAGTGGATCAAAGAATTTGGGAATTTTTATTCAAAAAATAGTACATGACCCATTCCCCACTTATATAGATTTACCGTCAGGTTCAAACGGAGCAAGAGATTTTATATGGAATGATATTTCAGCGGGTTTTCTATTTCAGCATCAACTCAATAAAATAATCTTGAACGCACAGTTACAAGCTGTGAGTTCAACCAATTATGCATGGATACAAAATAAAAACCCGGTAAATATACACGGGTTTTTAAGCATTATCTATAATTGGTAGCCTGCCCTTCGAAACTTTAATAAAGGAGGGGTACACTCCGTAGCTTTATGCGAAGGAGGGTAAAACCCTCCTCAGTTTTAACGAAAGAGGATAAAATCCTCCGAAGCTTTAGCGGATGAGGATTGCATACTATATTGCTTTATTTTCAGCAGGTATTTTCTCATATTGGTTCTCTTTCATTTAACATATAAAATCATTAATCTTCCATAATATTCTTTCCTATTTTCTTAAATGCTAAAAACAAAATTGCTAAAAATCCACCCAGTAATCCTCCAATTACCAAACTTTTTAATTTTCCTAATTTCTCTTTCTTCAATGGCAAAATAGGTTTGTCAATGATTTGGAATAATGGCGTTTCCTTTAGTAAAGCAACTTTAGCCATTTCTAAGTTAGCTACTAATTGAGTCAAGATAGCTGTATTTGCAGTTACGTCTACCTGCCGCCTGCCTACAGACGCCTTTTTAACACTCAAAGCAGAATTTAAATTAAACACATTATCATTTGCAGCAGCAACCCCCGTTATGGCACTATTTAATTCTGCTCGCACTGAATCTGCTTGCTTCTGAAGAATAATCACATTATTGCGTGCCTTGTGGCTTTTCGTATCAATATAAAAATCAGAGACTTCTTTCACCAATGTTTCGCAAAACAATTTTGCAAAATTTTCATTTACGGATCTTACTTCAATTGTTCCTATTGAAACCTTTTTGTCTTTTTGGGTTATGCTCAATTGATCTTTATCCATTGTAGCATAGATATTGCCCAAAATGCTATCTTGTATCCTTGTAAAATTCTCCCGATTTAGATTAAAAGGAAAATGAACTTTATTAAATTGTGGTTTACTAGCCCATCCTTCTCTAAGATTATTAACATCAATGTAATAATCAGCTAAACTCATTTTCTTTCCTTCCACTATAACTTCTGATAACAAAGTTTTCTCAATCAAGGATCTGGAATGCATCAATTCCATTAAGTTAGCTGACCCAAATGCTCCACCTGCACCAGTTCCACCCAAATCAAACCCTAAAGAACTTGCTAAGCCTAATGCCCCGCTCATACCCCCACCGCTCTTTTCATCATCTAAAGCATAAGTAGTTATTGCAGTATAAATTGGTTTTTGATACCATGCATATGTCAAACCAACTGTAGCACTTAAGATGCCTGCTACAAAAATAACTACCCATTTAGAAAGGAAATAAAAATACCATTCTTTAATCTTAACTATAAGTTCTTTTAATGACATTTCATCTGTTGTATGCTCCATATAATTTCTTTATTGTTTGAAATAATTTATTTATAGAAACCCTAATGCTTTACCCCCTTACTCAATAAAACATTTGAAAAAGTCCTTAAAATAATCTGGAAATCAAAAAGAAATGATTTTTTTGCAAGGTATTCATTTTCATAAGCAACTTTTTCTTCAATCGAAATTTCATCCCTACCATTAATTTGAGCCCAACCTGTAATACCGGGTTTCAATTGATCAATACCGGTTTTCAACCTTAAAGCCATCAAATCATCTTGATTATACAAAGCCGGTCTTGGCCCAACAAAAACCATTTCTCCCTTTACGATATTAATTAAATTAGGTAATTCATCCAAACTCATTCTTCTAAGAAATTCCCCTATTTTTAACAAATATTGAGTCGGATTATTCAATAAATGAGTAGCAACATTTGGTGTATCTTTTTTCATTGTTCTAAACTTATAGATTTGAAAAAAATTATAATTAGCCCCTACCCTTTTTTGTTGAAAAAAAACTGGTGACCCATCCTCAAAAAAAATGAAACAGGCAATAATTAAAAATATTGGAGAGAATAATAGTAAAAAAAATAAAGCAATTAATCTATTAAGCATTCTTATTAAATGATTTGAAAGTTTTTTTTAGCCCTTCACTTACCGTTATTGGTAACTCCTTACCCACTGCTCTTTTTATTTTGCTATTACTAACTAAATAACTTTCTGTTAATTTTTGCAACCTTTCAGTGTTCAATGGCAGTTTTAAAACATCTCCCATCTTAGCTATCCATTTTATTAATTTTTTTGGTAATAAAAGAATATTTGTCTTTTTATTTTGCGAGTTGGCTATTAAGGTAATTAGTTCATTTGTCGACATTGGTTCATCATCAGCAACATTATAAACTCCTGAAGGAATATCGTCTCGTTCAATCAATTCATCAATAATAAAACACAGATTATCAATACTACAGAAAGATCTTCTATTTTGATAAGCGCCTAATGGCCAAGGCAGCCCTTTACTTACAATCTTAAAAAGTAAATTCAAATTTCCTTTGTTTCCTGGACCATGAATCATACAAGGTCTAAGAATAAATACATTTCGATTTTGTGGTATTTTTTGGTTCAAAATATAATTTTCAGCTAATAGTTTACTTTTACCATATGCAGTTTTAGGGTTGGGAATTGTATCTTCAGTCAAAAGCCCTTCTACTTCATCAGCAACAGATTTAACCGAACTTAACATAATGAAAGTCCTTGCATTTGATGCTAAAAATGCATCGAATACTTTTTTTGTTAACTCAGTATTTGCATTATAATATTCTTCAGAATTAGGTATCTTTTTAAGATCATGTGCTTTGCCCGCTAAATGAATTATAATATCGTCGTATATCTCATAATCAAAATTATCAAACCTTACTTTTCCTGTATTTACAGAGTGCTTATTTAGAGATAATAAAAATGAAACTAGATTTTTACCTACAAATCCGGATGCGCCTGTAATATAAATTCTCATGAAACTATTCTTTCAATTTCTTGCCAAATTTTCATCTGTGCAAAATTTTCTTCTATAAATTGACGCCCCCTTTGTCCATGCTTTTGTCTTAAGGTGGGATTATCTACATATTTCATTACAGCATGCACGATTGAAACTTTATTGATTTCTGTGAATATCCCTGTTTCATTTTCCAGTATTGAATCAATACAGCCTGTCATTTTTGTGGTAATAACAGGCAATTCCATAGCTGATGCTTCTAAAACAACAGTTGGAAATCCTTCCCTATAAGAGGGAAGAATAAAAATATCCATTAATGCATAATAATCTTCAGGATTTTCGATTTGCCCAATATATCTAATTTGAGGACAGCTAATTATTTGAAAATACGCTTCTTCTTCAATTGCATCCCTCTCATCCAGTGGGCCAACTAATAACAAAAGCATTTTCGGATTATGTAAAATAATCTCATTCCAAGCTTGAATCAGTTCATTTATTCCTTTGTCTTTTGCTAATCTACCGATAAAGCCAACAACGACATTGTCAGATCCAATTTTCAATTGTGTTTTTAATTTACTCTTAACAGATTTGTCCAATAAAGCCTTATTAAACTGAGAAATTGAATCAACACCATTACAAGTGCCCATGTTCAGAATTGATAATTTGTCTTTCTTACTCAAATTCGCAGAAATACTTTTACTAAGAACCGAACTACTTACACAAATTACTTCTGTAGCAATATAAGAAGTGAATCTTTCAATAGCAATCAAAATAAACCTTTTTAGTCCTGAAGATGTTTCATACATTAAACCATGTCTAAAATATATTCGCTTTTTAATAGGTGTTAGATAACCAGCTATTAGACCTACAAATGCTCCTTTTGGCGTATGCCCAATTACTGTATCTATTTTATTGTCGATAATATATTTTCTAATTTTTAAAACGGCAAAAAAATCATCAATAGGTGAAATATTTCTTCTGATTTGAACCCCTAAAGAATTAAATTTCCATTTTTCTTGATATACCAATAATTTTTCGTGAGGTGAACATGCAATAAAAACAGAATGACCTTTTGAAATAAAAAAGGATATCTGATTACCTAAAAAATAAGGTATTACAAAAGGTATATTAATAACATGAAGAATTCTAGCCATTTCTATAACACGCTTCTTAGATATCGCTTTTGACTATTTTCTAATCCCGAGAAAAATAATGGAACTAAATTTATTAGATACCAAAATTTTTGTGATCCCGTAACTCACAAATAGAACAGAGAATGAAACCAATATTATTAAAAAGTAAAATAAAATTATTGAGTTTACTTGTTTAAATAAAAAAACAAAATAATTTAAAATAAAAAAATGTATCGCATAAATTCCTATTGTACTTTTTCCAATTTCTTGTACAAAAGAAATATTTTTATTAAACTGTTCAGATATTGAAAAAAAAGCAATTACGCCAACCATAGAAATAAACGTTTTTACTCCTAGAGTGAAAATGTTAGTAAGTAAATAATTTTGATATACTAAAATAGGATCAACTCTTTTCCAAAAATAAATAGCTAGTAAAAATATCAACAAATAAACATGCTTATATGCTAATACTTTTTTCTTTAAAAAAGGATATTTTTTTAAAGTGAATCCCAAAATAAAATATGGAAACAATAATATTGTTTGCTTAATCCCAAATTTGTTATCAAGTTGAAAAAAGAAAATAAAAATTACACATAAAAGCAAAAGTAAAAACATGAATGCACCAATATTTTTTGAACATTTTGAGGAGATGTAAAATAATATATTTATCCAGAATAATGACCAGAGAAACCATAAGCCGTTATCTGGGTATATGATAATTTTTATAAAACTAATAGGCATAGACCCAGGGTTAAATACAATAACTTTCACAAGACCCCATACAAGAAAGGGCAAGATTAGAGAAATAAATTTGTTATACAAAAAAACTGATTTTATCGGGCTTTGCTTATATGCCATATACCCGCTGATAAAAATAAATAGAGGCATATGAAATGCATAAATAAACTTAAATAAAAGGTTATTATCAAAATCTATAATCAAAGATTCAATTAAATGCCCTAATACAACTAAATAAATACCAAAT
>Ga0316221_1002410_pt1 | contig 16850 bp, 8 predicted proteins | sample TBH18007metaG_FD_206003 | JGI IMG/M metagenome (GOLD analysis project Ga0316221, IMG submission 206003) | Freshwater microbial communities from Trout Bog Lake, Wisconsin, USA - TBH18007 | ecosystem: Environmental > Aquatic > Freshwater > Lake > Hypolimnion/Profundal zone | place: USA: Wisconsin... | reverse complement strand
GCCGGTGGCCTCATCAGCAAGCAGGTGCCAGAATTGCGCATGCAGGCGCTCAACCTTATGCCAGGTATTGCGGTGAAGGCCGGCGAATCGCTGAACCAGGCGGTCAGCGCCAATGCCGTATCGGCGGTGGCAGTTCGTACAACAGGCGATGATCACATGTCGATTGCGCTGACTGGTGGCAAGCTCGCCTGGACAGCTCCCGCGGGTGGCGACTGGAAGGTCTATGTTGTGGAGCATATCTTCCGTAGTTCTCAGGTCAAGGGCGGTGGTGGCCCTGGCAGTTCGCTGGAAGACTACATGGATCCAGCTGCGACGGCTGCCTATATCGGCTTTACGCATCAGGGCTACTTCAACGTCATGCCGGAACTCTTCGGCAACACCATTCTGGGCTTCCGAGGCGACGAACCCGACTACTCCATTGGCGGTCTGCCCTGGACGCCGAAGTTCTTTGATACCTTCCAGCAGGTGAAGGGCTACGACATTCGGCCCTATCTTGGTGTTCTGGTCATGTCGAAGCCCCAGATAAGTGGCTTTGGCGGGAAACCAGCCGTTGCTCCTCCCGTTGCTCCTAAACTCACCGATGCCGAACAGCGCGCCATGGGCGACTATGCGGATGTCTTCTCGCAGATGTTTCGCGATGGCTTCTTCAAGCCGCAAGGCGTGTGGTGCGCGGCGCACGGTGTGGAGTATCAGGTCCATATCAATCATGAGGAAGCAGAGATGCAGTTGGTGCGCTCGCAGGGCGAGTTCGTGCGCGACATGAAGTATGTGGAGGAGCCCGGCATCGATGCCATCTGGCACCAGATTTGGACTGACACGGTGACGGATTATCCGCGGCTTGCCTCCAGCGCGGCGCATATCTATGGCTATCCGCGCTCGTTTACCGAAAGCTTTGCCGCCTACCGCCCGGAACCCGATGTGACCATGGCGCGTTACATATTGAACGAACAGATGGTGCGCGGCATTAACGTGATTGAGACCATGATGTTTGCTGCAACCCGTCCTGAGGGAGCGCCTCCTGAGCCGGAGCGCCCCAGACCACCCGTCGCAACTACTGCGGCTACAGGGGGAACGGCAGCACCGGCACCACCACCGCGTCCTCGTGGCGGAGGGCCTTCGAATTTGATGCGCGATCCCGCGTGGCCCGCGCTGATGGACTACGTTCATCGCCTGAGCTATGTGATGAGCATGGGACGACCTGCGGCGCAGGTTGCGCTGTACATCCCATCCAGTTCGATGTGGCTGGACGATTCGGCAGCCGATACCGCGTTTGTGGCGACCGAGCGTCTTCTGTCCGAGCGGCAGATTGACTTTGACATTATCAACATCGACGCACTGGCCACCGACCTCAAGGCTGGGTCGGGCTACCTCGAAACCATGAGTGGTAACCAGTATCGGACGGTCGTGATCCCGTATGCGGATGTACTTTCGCAAGCAGAAGTGGACCGCCTGAAGGCGCTGGTGAAGGGCGGCGGCAAGGTCCTCTTCCTGGGCAAGACGCCAACGATGATCTCGGGCAAGTCAATGATGGATTCGCATGCGGCAACGCCTGCGGACTTCGCCTTTGCCACCGTGGAGACCTCAGTGCAGCTTCCGCCGACGCCGAGGGTTCCATCCGATGCTCCCGCGGCGGCACCTGGCCCGCAGGTGGTTCCTGCGGCAATCGAAACAGCGGTCAACAAGGTCCTCGGACCGCGTGAAGTTGCTCTGGATACACCCGACACCGCACTGAAGGTGAACACGCGCCGACTGAAGGACGCTGACGTATACCTGTTTTTCAATGAGGGTGCTCAGGCGAGTTCACACTCGGTGACACTGAAGGCTACGGGAAAGACGGTAGAGGCATGGAATCCTGCGACCGGTGCTGTGTCGCCCGTTGTTGCATCGGCGGGCAAGGGCGGTGTCACGATAAAGCTCGAACTGAAACCATACGAGACGGAGTTGCTGACAGTTCGGTAAACAACCGCCGCGCTACTGTCCGCGCGTGCTGAAGGAAGCCATCATGGCGGGCAACCGCTGGTTGGAAACGGTAAAGAGGTTCTCTGGGTATTGGCGGAATTGCAGCATCTGATTATAAATTTCTGCCTCGTGGCTGCCGTTCAGCGCCAATCCGGCAAGGTATTGCAGACGCAGGTTGTGATCGCGATTGATCTCTGCGTCTGCTAACCAGGTTTGCAGATCGGATGCCTGGCCGGCGTACGTGCTCAGCATCTGGGTAGCGGAAGCAAATCCCACATCGCGCATGGATTGCCCTACAGCCTGGTAAGCAGGCAGCGCTAGTTGGGCCTCCATCGCATCCACGTCGATTGCCATGGGCCCGTTGCGCCCCAGCATCACCAGATCGTACCCGCCGCCGTCGCGTTCGTTGGCAAAGATAGCGCCATTCGGGAAGACCGCGAAGAAGGTTGCAATCTCGCTTTTGACGGTGCTGAGATCACTCTCGTACAGCGGCACCCATTGTGTCACCATGCCACCGGGGTTCAACCTGCTCTTCACCAATTCGAAGTACTCCTGGGAGTACAGCATCGCGCTGCCCTTCACAAATGGGTGGATCGGGTCCGAGGTGATGATGTCGAACTTCTCTGGCGTGGTAAGCACGTAGTGGCGCGCATCGTCGAAGATAACCTGCGTGCGGTGATCGTCCAGCACGTCGTAATGCTCTGCGTGGAAGTACTTCTTGGTGGTCTTCGGGATCATCGGTTCCATCTCGCAGATGACGATCCGCTGGATGCTTGGCTGCAGCACGAATGTGCCTGCAGTAACGCCCGCACCGAAGCCCACAATCAGCGCAGAGCGAGGCTGGCCGTTGACCAGCGCAGGAATAATTCCCAGCATGCGTTGCATGCGCATATCGGCAGGCTGAGTAGAGGCCTCCACTTTGCCGCTGACGTGAAATTGGATGGAGCCATCGTTCCATCGCGAGATTGCAATCGAGGAGTTCATGCCTTCCGCGGTGTACAGGATCTGCGAGAGGCCGGTATTCACTTCCAGCGTTCGACCATAGGCGATCAGCTCGCCTGGAACATCGGAGACGTGCGTGGCCATGACGATGGCGCCGCATGCCGTTGCCGCCAGCAGCACCGATCCAGTGACGGAACGCGAGCGCCACAGCACTGGCAGCAGGACGACGAGCGCGCTGACGATGCAGATGCCGATGAGCACGCTCTCGCAGTAGCGTGTACCGATGGAGGGGATCAGGACCACACTGAAGGCCAGTGCTCCCAGAATGGCGCCACCGGTGTTGGTGGCGTATACATGGCCAACCAGACGACCCGGGTCACCGCCGCGCGCGGAGGCGGCCAGTGCCAGAGGAAAGCTTGCTCCCCAAAGCATCGCCGCGGGCAGAATCGCCCACAAGCATCGCACCAGATCCAACTGGAAGGTGTACCAGATACTGGTAGACAGGTAGGGATTGATGGGCCAGAACGGCAGCGAAACGGCAATGATCCAGGCACTCCAGGCGACTGCGCCGGCAAGCGCCATCTGGCAGCAGCCGAGGGCGATGCGAGGGTGTTTGGTTCCGCGCAGAAGCAGCGATCCCACCAGGCTGCCAATTCCCAAACCCACCAGAAATACCGCCAGTATGAGCGAGAAGACATACACCGTAGCGCCAAGCATCAATCCCAGCAGACGTGTCCAAACGACCTCGGCGCCCAGAGCGCTCGCGCCTGATAGGGCGATAGCCGCATACACCGGCCAGTTGGTGGGCGTGTCCACGTCTTTTTTGACGGGTGTGGCTACGGGCGTCGTGTGCGGACTGAGACGGGCCAGAAGAAGGCAGAGCAGCGCCACGGCAACATTGATGGTTGCGGCAACCATGGTTGCGGTGGTCAGGTTGAACTCGCGCAGCAGGTAGAAGCTGGCCAACAGGCATCCGAAGACAGCGCCTGCGGTGTTGCAGCCGTAAAGCAGGCCCATCCAGGAGACGCCTTCCGGCGAAGTCTCCAGCCAGCGCGCCGCAGTGGGCAGCGACGCTCCCATCAAAATCGTGGGCGGCAACAGGCACACAGAGCAGATCACAGCACGCAGCAGGATCGAGGGCAAGCCAAACCCCACGGCTGCAACGTAGATGCCGCTGACCAGGGGCATGCCGAACAGAACCAGGATGGCAAACAACGCGATTCCCAACTCCACCATCGCGACCATGCGCAAAGGATGTCTTGCATCCTGCAACACGAAGCGCGGCAGAAGAAGGCTGCCAATGCATAGGCCGCCCATAAAGGTGGCCAGCAGAACGCCCAGCGAGATGGCGGTAGAGCCGATCACCAACTGCAGCAGTTGGTACCAGACAATTTCGTAGATCAGCGCGGAGCATCCGCTGGCAGCGAACAACAGAAGCAGCGCTGGAAGATAGCGGCGCGACGCGGCGGCGAGTGGGGCAGGAACAGTTTTGGTCATAACTCCGCCCTCGACAACATGGGTGTTGGATTAGTTCTGAGGAATTTCAGGTGGATTCTCGTTTCCAGGCTTGGCTTCGCTCGAAGTATACGCTCTTCCCGTGGTAGAACGGCAACCCACCCTCTCCCTATGACATGGTGAAAAGATGGGACAGCGAGAGGAGGCGTCTGCACTCTACTCGTAGCGAAGGGCCTCGATGGGGTCGAGGTTGGCTGCACGGATGGCTGGGATCATGCCACTGGCCAGGCCGGTGATGGCCAGGATGACAGTGGAGACCAGCACCGAGACGGGCGAAATGAGAAGGCGAATGTCGGCAGCGTCCGCGTGCTGCGCCATTGCGCTGTAAAACGTGATGCGTCCAACCATGGCGGAGATGAGATAGGCCAGGGCGATTCCGCAGAGGCCGCCCACACTTGTGATGGCCATGGCTTCAGCCAGGAATTGCAGCAGGATGTGCCTGCGGCGTGCTCCCAGGGCCTTTTCCACGCCAATCTCGCGGGTACGCTGCTGCACGGCCACCAGCATGATGTTCATCAGGCCGATGCCTGCAATGCCCAGCGTGAGCGCGCCCACCAGGGAGAGCAGCACCTGCAGGGCAAGCGAGAGGATATTGAACTGGTGCAGTTCGGTCATCAGGTTGGCGACATAGATAGCACTATGGTCCGATGGGCGGAAGTGGTGCGCCGAGGCCAGCGTCTCTCGCAGGCCTTTTTCAGCCAGTTCATTGTTGCCTGTGTAACTGAACCAGATGCCATCAAGGTAGTACGTGTCCTTCAGGTCGCTCATGGTGTTGAAGGGGATATAGATCTGGCGGTTGACGTCGTCTTCGGACTCCTGCATCTTGGGGTGAAGGATTCCGATGATGGTAAACGTCTCTCCATTGAGGCGGATATCTTCGCCCAGCGCCCAGGCACCCGAGAAGAGCTTGGTTTTGGACTCCGATCCAATGACGCAGACGTGGGCCCGCTGTTCGTCTTCAGCGCGGTTGAAGAAGCGACCCTGATCGGTATCCAGCTTCATGATGTCCTGGTACTCGGGACGAACTCCGTTCACGCTCCAGGTGTAGTTGTGCAGGTCGTTCTGCACAGGAACATCCTTGCTGACGTCGGGGGAGATATGGCCGATTCCGGGGACGGCAGCGGCTGCGCGGTCCACATCGTCCAGCGTGAAGTGAACCCAAACGCCGGACTTGTCACCGCCTGCCTGTTCGCTGGTGCGACCGGGGAATACACCGATGGTGTGCGTACCCCACTGCGCAAAGATGTTCTGGATTGCGCGGCTGAAGCCTGCGCCATAAGCCAGCAGCAGCACAACCGTGGCAATGCCCCATGCCATTCCCAGCATGGTGATGGCAGTGCGCCGGCGGTTGTAGAGCATCGCCTCCCAGGCCTGGCCGAGAATAGCTTTGAACATTGCTGGTGCCTCTGGGTACTCGTTACTGGGTGCTGGATACTAGGTTCGATTAATGGAAGTCGTGTCCCGGCCAATTGAAAACTTCATTCACGGCGGAGGGCTTCGATGGGGTCCATTTGTGCGGCTTTGTTCGCTGGATACAGCCCTGCGGCAACACCGCACAGCACCAGCGATGTGAGGGCCAGCGCGGCCGACCACGGCACCAGGCGCGGCGGATCCCATCCCGGCATCTTGTCGGTGAGGCAGTATTGCAGCAGGGCCATAAAGGCGGCGGAGACGGCAATACCAATCAGCCCGCTGAGGCCCGTCATCAGAAGTCCCTCCCAAAAGAACTGTGCGACGATACTTCGTTTGCTGGCGCCAATGGCCTTCAGCAAGCCAATCTCGTGGGTGCGTTCGGTGACGGAGACCAGCATGATGTTGACGATTCCTACAGCGCCGAGGCCAAGGGTGACGATACCCACTCCGCCAAGAAAGATGTCCATGGCGTTGAAGATGGCACCCACCATTTTTTCTTCCTCGATGGAGTCGAATTCCTGGAAGGCGTCCGTGAGCGATGGATCGAAGCCATGGCGCCGTGCGATCAAGCGGTGCACAGCTGCCACGGCGGCGATGGCATCACCGCGCTTTGCGGGCTGGTACTGAATGGAGGTGAGTGCGTCCTGGGGAATGTTGTCGCCTTTGTAGGGGAACAGCTGGAGCATGGTGGTGACGGGGATGTAGAGTCTTTGGTCGTCGCCATCGTTGGTGCCGCGGCTGATCTTGCCGACCTGGCCGATGACGGTGAAGGCGATGCCATTGATGGTGATGGACTCGCCGGTGGCTGGCCGCCCTGCGAAGAGCAGGATCGCGGTCTTGTAGCCCAGCACGGCGACGCGCCTTCGATCCGCCAGGTCGGCATCATCCAGAAAGCGGCCCTGTGCCAGAGGAACAAATTTTACGGTGGCATAGTTGGGCTCGACTCCAAATACGGCGTTGGAGGTATTGTTCCACTGGCTGACCTGGTAGAGACCGTTGTTCTGCAACTCGTCTGTGACGGCGCGCAGTTGTGGCAGTGTACGCAGCGCGGCCTCATCGGCCCTGGTCAACCAGTAGGGACGCATCCCTGTGTGCTGGTTGGCCACCGCGGGGATGGTGCCATTCCACATCATGACAATGTCGTTGCCCAGGGTTGCGAACTCACGGTGTTGACCGGAGCGGAAGCCCTCGCCCAGACCCACCAGCACAAGCAGGGATCCTACACCCCAGGCGATGCCAAACATGGTGAGGAAGCTGCGCAGCTTGTTGGCTGCGATCACGCGGAAGACCTGACCGAGAATGTCTGCGAAGGACTGCATACGGAAGCGACGCGGGCGGAACTCTGCCATGAATGATACGCGGTTGCCTATGCCTCAGTTCCCGCAGTGGACGCATCGATTCGCATGGGAACCGATTATCGGTGGGTTGCGTAGTCTACTGCAGAGGAATGACATGCTGTTACCGTGCAAGAGTTGATATACCTGTTGCACAGGTTAATTGCGTCTTGGATGGTTGCTGCACTCCAGACGCATGGAGGTACGAGTGGTTGGGTCGCGTAAAAGTAAAAAATTCTGGATATGGCTGACCGTTGGCGTGGTCTTGTTGTGTGGCCTGGTGGCGGGTGGCATCCAGCTGGCGCAACTGGTGAAGGGTTCGTCCATCGATCCAAATCGATTGGCGAAGGTGACGCGCGGGGATGTGACGCGGTCCGTGGTGGCCACCGGACAGATACAGCCGATTACGAAGGTTGAGGTGAAGAGCAAGGCATCTGGGATCGTCGAAAAACTGTATGTGGACATCAATAACCAGGTGAAGAAGGGACAGCAACTGGCGCAACTCGACCAGCAGGAGATTGTGGCGCAAGTGGACGCTCAGAGGGCGCAACTCGCCTCTGCTGAGGCCAATGTGAGTGCCTACGAGGCAAACATTGAACAGGACAAGGTGAACGCGGCGGCGCCGGACCTGCCGATGTACAAGGCCACTCTGGATCGCAATCTGGAGATGAAAAAGAGCGGTATTGTGAGCCAGCAGGCGCTGGACGACACCAACAAGGAGTACCTGGCCGCGCTGACCCGGCGCGATTCGGCCACGGCACAGGTCGGCGTGGATACAGCCAAGCTCAAGCAGGCGCATGCGCAGGTGCTGCAGAGCCAGGCCAGCCTGAAACAACTGGAAGAGCAGCTCAGCTACACCACCATCGTCGCGCCCATGGATGGCGTGGTGCTATCGCGCAATGTGGAGATTGGCGACGCGGTAAGCTCCATCCTGGTGTTGGGATCGACGGCCACGCTGGTGATGACCGAGGGAGACATCCATCAGGTGTATGTGCAGGGTAAGGTGGACGAGGCCGACATCGCGCATGTGTATATGGACCAGCCTGCGCGCATCAAGGTGGAGAGCTTTCGTGACCGCACATTCAATGGCAAGGTGACGAAGATTGCGCCGCTGGGCGTGCAGAAGGACAATGTAACGACCTTTGAAGTGCGCGTCTCGATTGACAATGCCAGTGGCGATCTGAAGGCCAACATGACCGCCAACGCGGAGATCCTGCTGGATGAGCACAAGGGCGTGCTAACCGTACCGGAGAATGCGGTGATCTACGACAGCCAGAAGAATGCGTCGGTGCAGGTACCGGATAGCAAGCAGAAGGATGGCTACCGTAAGGTGGCAGTCAAGGTGGGTCTCTCCAATGGATCGGTGAGCGAGATCACGAACGGACTGAAGGAAGGCGACCAGGTCATCCTGCAGCAGTGAGCGGCAGCGGGGTGCGTGGACCCATGCTGCGCGGCGTGGGAGAACCAACCCCGTTCCGTGGTGGACAAAGCTAAGTGGATTGACGGCAGAATGGGTGTCCGCCTATAGTTCTCTCGCTTCAGGAAACATAAGCCCACTGCCCACCAGGTATGTGCTGAAAGGTTGCGTCATGACCCAATCAAGGCTCCACTTCGCATCGCTGATATTAACCCTGGTTGTTGTGCTGACATCAGGAGCAACGGCGCAGCAGGCTGCTCCCGTGCTGCCGCAGGTGGCCAAAGTCACGGTCAATGTTCCAGTGACCCTCAAAGACAACGGCACCAGCTGGACGCTGGATAACGGCATCGTCAAGATTACCGTACCCAAGAGCGATGGCAACCTGTCGGAGGTGGTCTATCACGGCATCAGTATTCTGGGCCACGGCAAATACTGGGAGCAGACGCCTGCCGGAACTATTAGCGCAAGGGTGACGATCGATCCGGCAACGAATGGCGGCGCGCGCGCGGAGGTCTCCGTCAAAGGTGTGAACCCGCGCAGTATGGACATCGAGACGCGCTACACCCTGGAGCGTGGCAGCAGCGGTTTCTACACTTATGCGGAGTATGTGCACCCGGCCTCGTACCCTTTCGTGCATGTGGGCGAGAACCGCTTCATTCTGGAGTCGATGAACCCCACGTTCGATTGGATCTCCGTAGACAAAGACCGCAATATGCTGATGAGCAACGCCCGTGGCGGCATCACCATTCACGCTAAAGAACAGAGCATCTACACCACGGGCCTCTATAAGAACTCCGTGGAACACAAGTACACCTACAACGCGCTGATGTACAAGCTGCAGGCGTGGGGATGGAGCAGCACAAAAGACCACGTTGGCGTGTATTTCATGAATCCGTCCAATGAGTACATTGGCGGTGGTCCGGAGAAGCTGGATCTGATCGATCACCTGCAATCCACCATCCTGGACTACTGGACCAGTGGCCATTATGGGGCGGGCGACAACACGGAAATCCCCGCCGGTCAGGATTGGGGGCGAGTGGTAGGGCCGATCTTTATCTACTTTAACCGGCTGAGCAACGCCAAGGACCCTTCGCAGACCGAGTTGGACAAGCTGACGGCCAGCTATGGCAGCGGGATGCCCGCTGTGCCAGCGGAGTGGCGTGACAACGGCATCGCTTTATGGAAGGACGCAGTCGAGAAGTCGAAGGCTGAGAAGGCAGCATGGCCCTTTGGCTGGGTACAGGGCGTCGACTACCCGCATAAGGATGGGCGAGCCACGGTCAGTGGGCAACTGGTTCTTAACGATACACAGGCCGCTTCCAAGCTGCTGCCCAACCTGAATGTCGGGCTTACTCATGCGAATTTCAAGGGCTCTGAGAGCGGATATACGCTGCTGGCTGGCAATGGCGACATCGTCACCTGGCCGCATGACGGCAACTTCTATCAGTTCTGGACGGAGGGCACGGCAGATGGCAGGTTCACCATCCCTAACGTCCGCCCGGGAACCTACACGCTGCACGCCTTTGCCAATGGAGTGCTGGGCGAGTACGCCAAGGCCGACATCACGGTGGATGCAGGCAAGAAGATCGATCTGGGCAAGCTCGACTGGCAACCTGTCCGTTATGGCAAGCAGATATGGGAGATCGGTTATCCTGACCGCAAGGCCGATAAGTTCTACAAGGGTGATCCTGCCAACTACTGGCTGTGGGGCTGGGGATTGCGCTACAGCGGACTCTTCCCGAACGACATCATCTATACCATCGGCAAGAGCGACTACCGCAAGGATTGGTTTATGGAGGAGGTTCCACACTCCACTACCACTGCGTGGCTAAATCCCGCGGCCAAGGACCCATACAACCAGCGTTTCGGATGGGTAGCGATTCCGCCTAACACGGCAGACCCGTGGCCTCAGTGGGGCCAGGGCCGTGTCACCACATGGACCGTGAAATTTAATATGCCCAAAGCCTCCACGGGTCAGGGCATACTGCGTATCGCGCTGGCTGGGGCGGATGGTGGTGGCAACCTGGCCACGGGCAGCGGCACCGGACAGTTTGGTGGCGATGCGGCGGGCGGAAGCAGCCTGTATGTCGGTGCGGATACGCAGGGCGGGTTGATCATCGGCGTCAATGGACAATCGGTTGGTACCCTGCATCCGGTGGCCACCAACACTTTGCGTTACAACGCAAACATACAGGGCGTCTGGTATCAGTACATTGAGAAATTTGATGCCTCTCTGCTGAAGGCGGGTGAGAACTCCATTACCTTCACCGTCCCAGCGGGAGACGTTACCACGGGAGTTGCATGGGATTATGTTCGCCTGGAGCTGAATGACGGCAGCAAGATGTATCCGGTTCCGCCCGACAATCCGAGTCACTGGCCGGACTATCCAACGCTGCCATAAGATGGCTCGGGTTGGGTAAACCACAGTGCTGTGATGCGGCTGGCTCGGGCTCTCGAAGGCACTCGGCTACCAGCATGTTTTTGGGAACACACTGCCCTGCAGCCAATTCCATTGACGGAACTACTACAGGACTACTATGCTTCTCTGGCCCTGGGAAGCGTACGCCCATCCATCCCCTAATTAATTTGAAAGGTTGCCGGTATGACTAAATCAAGGCTCCTCTTTGTATCTCTGTCTCTTGCCCTGGCAGTTGTTCTCAGCTATGGAGTAGTGGCGCAAACAGCAGCCACAGCGAAGCCAGCCGCAGCCGCGAAACCTGCGGTTGCAACAACGTCCTCGGATGCAGCAAAGCCGTCCGGCAAAATGCTGCCGAAGGTAGCCAAAGTTTCAGTCAACGATCCCGTGACCCTCACCGACAACGGCGACAGTTGGACACTGGACAATGGGATCGTCAAGGCCACCATTCTAAAGAGCAATGGCAATATGACGACGGTGTACTACAAGGGCATCGACATACCCAATGCACGCAGCGAGTACTGGGAACAGACTCCCGCCGGCACAGTCACTGCGAAGGTGACGATCGATCCGTCTACCAACGGCGGCCAACGCGCTGAGGTGTCGGTGAAGGGCGTCAATCCTGGAACACCGGGTGTTCGCGGTGGCGGAGGCGGCCCGGCAATCGCTGCAGGCGCTCCCGCGGCTGGTGCTCCGGGTGCTGCTCCCGGTCCAGGGGGTCGCGGTGGTCGCGGAGCTCGCGGTGGCGGTGCTGCGGGCGCAGGTGGGCCTGGTGCTCCCGCTGCTGGTGCTCCCGGAGCTGGTGGACCTGCTGGCGCTCCCGGTGCACCTGGTGGTGGGCGCGGAGCGGGCGTCCCCTCCGGAGCCGGTCGTGGAGGCATGGACATTGAAGTTCGCTACACATTAGAGCGCGGCGTCAGCGGCTTCTACACCTACGCGGAGTATACCCATCCGGCCTCGTACCCAACCGCGGGCGAGGGTGAAAGCCGCTTCATTCTGCAGATGAATCCTACCTTCAACTGGATATCCGTGGACAAAGACCGCAACCAGCTGATGATCGCAAATCAGGACCAGCGTTCCGGCGTGGTGATTCATGCCAAGGAGCAGAGCATCATACTTGCCGGCGTCTATGCCAACTCCGTGGAGCATAAGTACAGCTACTGCGCGGTGATGGACAAACTGACGGCATGGGGATGGAGCAGCACAAAGGACCACGTTGGCGTGTATTTCATCAATCCGTCGAACGAGTACATTGGCGGCGGGCCGGAGAAGCTGGATCTGGTGGCGCATATGGGCGCAACCTTGCTGGATTACTGGACCTCCGGCCATTACGGCGGCGGCGCGGGCAACAACATTCCCAATGGCGAGAGCTGGAAGCATGTGGTTGGCCCGGTCTTCGTCTACTTCAATTCTCTGGAAGATCCGAAGGATCCGTCGCAGGCGGAGCTGGATAAGCTGACGGCGACCTCCGGCAGCGGCATGCCAGCCGTACCAGCGGAGTGGCACGACAATGCCATGGCGCTATGGAATGACGCAGTTGCCAAATCCAAGGCCGTCAAGGCTGCTTGGCCCTATGCTTGGGTGGACGGCGTGGACTATCCGCACAAAGATGGGCGCGGTACGGTCGCCGGTCAACTTGTTCTCAACGATCCGCAGGCAGTGAAGAAGACGTTTCCTCATCTGACCGTTGGACTGGCTCACCCTAACTACACCAGGGAGGCAGCCGGGTTCCAGACGCGGGGTGGTAACGGCAACATCGTCACCTGGCCGCACGATGGCAACTACTACCAGTTCTGGGTGGATGGTGCGGCGGATGGCAGGTTCACAATTCCCAATGTTCGCCCCGGCAAGTACACGCTGCATGCCTTTGCCGATGGAGTGCTGGGCGAATATGCCAAGGCCAACATCACGGTAGAAGCGGGCAAGAAGATCGATCTCGGCAAGCTGGACTGGCAACCGGTTCGCTATGGCAAGCAGCTATGGGAGATTGGCTATCCGGACCGCACCAGCGACAAGTTCCTGAAGGGCGATGGAGCGAATTACTGGCTATGGGGCTGGCCGCTTCGCTATGCCGGACTCTTCCCCAACGACGTGACGTACACCATTGGCAAGAGCAATCCTGCGAAGGACTGGTTCTTCGAGGAGGTTCCCCACTCCACCACAACCGCATGGCTGAATCCGGCGGCCAAGGATCCGTACAACCAGCGCTTCGGCTGGGTGAACACGCCGCCCAGCAAGGATGATCCGTGGGCGCAGTGGGGCCGCGGCAAGGCCACCACCTGGACGGTGAAATTCAATATGCCGAAGGCCGCGCAGGGCACGGCTGTATTGCGCCTGGCGCTGGCCGGTGCAGACGGCGGAGCACTGGCGATTGGCGTCAATGGGCAGGAGGTTGGCAGTATCCATCCCGTCTCCACCAACGCGCTGCGTTACAACACCGATAAGGGCGTGTGGAACCAGTACATCCAGAAGTTCGATGCCTCGCTGATGAAGGCTGGCATGAATGAGGTAACCTTCACGGTTCCAGCCGGAGACGTAACCACCGGAGTTGTTTGGGATTACGTCCGACTGGAGTTGAACGATGGCAGCAAGACCTACCCAACTCCGCCCAGCACAGATCGGCCGGACATGCCGACTCTGGATTAGTTCGAGGCATCCGGAGTGGATCGATCCGGGGAAGGATGTTACAGGAACAAATATTTTGCGTTGGCGTGCGTCACACGCCAGCGCAGAATCGTATCTACAGTACGCATTTTTATCATCCGCTGACTCGGAAATCCGGCGTAACAAATATGCTCTCTGGCCTGAGAAACATAAGGCCGATTCATCGCACCCCATGTATGGAAAGGTTGCATCATGACGAAAGTTAAGGTTTTCTGCGGTTCTACGTTTCTTGCCCTGACGGTTGCCCTGACATGCGGCGTAGTAGCGCAGCAAGCCTCCAAAGCTCCGGTCGCCAAGACCGTGGCGGCGACGAGTGTGCTGCCGAAGATTGCCAAACCCACCGTCAAGACGCCGGTCACGCTGGTCGACGGCGGCGACACATGGACTTTGGACAACGGCATCGTGAAGTTGAGCGTCCGCAAGCGCGACGGCAATCTGACATCGCTGGTGTATCACGGCATCGAAGTCCTGACCAAGGGCAACTACAGCTACTGGGAGCAGAGGCCCGGCGGCACGGTTACGGCAAAGGTGACGATTGACCCGTCGACGAACGGTGGTGAACGCGCGGAGGTCTCCGTTCTGGGAGTTAATCCTGGTGGCAACAATGCTGCCGCTGGTGGTGCTGCTGCCGATGGCGGTGCTCGCGGTGGCAGGGCTGCCGGTGCAGGCGCGCCCGGTGTTGCCGGTGCAGCAGCAGGTGCTCCCGGTGCAGGCGGACGAGGCGGTCGCGGTGCACGAGGTGGAGGCGCAGCTGGTGCAGGAACACCCGGCGCACCTGGCGCAGGTGGCCCACCGGCGGGTGGTGGTGGTGGACGCGGCGGAGGCATGGACCTTGAGACGCGCTACACCTTGGAACGAGGAGCCAGCGGCTTCTATACCTACACCGAATACACCCACCACGCCAGCTATCCTACTGCCGGCGAGGGTGAGAGCCGTTTCATCCTGCAAGACATGAACCCGACGTTCGACTGGCGTTCGGTGGATAAGGATCGCAACCAGCTGGAAAGCAACGCACCCGAAGATCACCAGGTCCACGCAAAGGAGCAGAGCATCTACGCGACCGGCCTGTATAAGAACTCTGTGGAGCACAAGTACAGCTACAACGCCCCAATGTACAAGCTTCAGGCGTGGGGTTGGAGCAGCACCAAAGACCACATCGGAGTGTATTTCATCAATCCGTCGAACGAGTACATTGTGGGTGGCCCTGAGCGGCTTGACCTGATCGACCACTTCTCCGCTCCAGGATCACCGGCCTATCTACCCATTGTTCTTGACTACTGGACCTCAGGGCACTATGGCGGCGGCTCCGTCACCAGCATTCCCGCGGGCCAGGAGTGGAAGCACGTGGTTGGCCCCATCTTTGTCTACTTCAACGCAATCGACAAGCCGAAGGACCCCTCGCCGGCAGAGCTGGACAAGCTGACAGCGAGCTATGGCAGCGGCATGCCGGCTGTGCCCAGGGAGTGGCACGACAACGCGCTTGCTCTGTGGAATGATGCGGTCGCCGAATCGAAGACTGTGAAGGCTGCATGGCCCTACAACTGGGTGGAGGGCATGGACTATCCGCACAAGGATGGTCGCGGCACGGTCACCGGACAACTGGTTCTGGACGATCCGCAGGCTGCATCCAAACTGCTGCCCAATCTGAACATTGGCCTGTCCCATGCCAACTACAAGGCATCCTCGGCTGGATTCCAAACGCGGGCAGGAAATGGCGACGTCGTAGCCTGGCCGCACGATGGAAACTACTACCAGTTCTGGACCGAGGGATCGGCAGACGGCAGATTTACCATTGCCAATGTGCGCCCGGGCAGCTATACGCTGCATGCGTTCGCCAATGGAGTGCTGGGTGAATTTGCCAAGACGGATATCACCGTGGAAGCGGGCAAGAAGATCGATCTTGGCAAACTCGATTGGAAACCTGTCCGCTATGGCAAACAGATCTGGGAGATTGGCTATCCCGATCGCACCGGTGACAAGTTCTACAAGGGCGACGCCGACAACTACTGGCTGTGGGGCTGGGGTCTGCGTTATGCAGGCCTGTTCCCCAACGACATCACATACACCATCGGCAAGAGCAACTACCACAAGGATTGGTTCTTTCAGGAAGTGCCGCATTCGACGAACACAGCCTGGCTCAATCGCGCTGCTGCAGATCCATTCAACCAGCGCTTTGGCTGGGTGACGATCCCGGCGACGACGGCGGACCCGTGGTCTGAGTGGGGACGTGGACGAGCCACCACATGGACGGTAAAGTTCAACAGGCCGAAGGCCTCGACGGGTACAGCAATCCTGCGTATCGCACTGGCTGGAGCGGACGGCGGCAATGGCAATACGCCCAGCGCTCCCGGTAGCCTAAACATCGGCGTCAACGGGAAGGACGTCGGCGGCATCCATCCCATTGCGACCAATGCGCTGCGTTACAACACAAACAAGGGCGTTTGGAACCAGTACATCGTCAAGTTCGATGCTTCGCTGATGAAGGCGGGCGAGAATACCATGACGTTTACGGTGCCTGCCGGAGATGTGACGACCGGCGTTGTCTGGGATTATGTCCGACTGGAGTTGAATGACGGCAGCAAGACCTATCCAACTCCGCCCGACACGCAAAGGCCAGACGCGCCTACGCTGTAGAGCATTTGGGTATAGGTATCGATCGGGACGTAGTGCGCAGAGTTCAGAACGCGTACTTCAGCGAGAGCTGAATGAAGCGCGCATCCGGAGTCAGCTTCTGAAAGCTGCGCGGCCCTGTGATGGTGCCTCCGGTACTGTCGATCGACATATCGCTGGGCTGGCCGAGGGACGGTGTATTGAACAGGTTGAAGATGTCGGCGCGGAAGACCATGGTCTGTTCACGGACGACGGGGAAAGATTTGAAGACAGACATATTGATGCGCTCGTAGCCGGGGCCGTAGACATCGTTGCGTCTGCCGCCCAGGTAGCCCAGCGCCGAGGCGGGGTTGGTAACGTAGACAGGCTGCGTCGATGCAGCAAGGTGGGGATCGGAGGGGCCAGTGGGGATGTAATGTTGTGGCTCGTTGGTCCAGTCGTTGGGGTTCCACGGGTTCTGAAACGAGCAGGGGTTGTACCAGTTTTTCCGAGTACGTGTTTTGGCAGCGCAGGCCACCTGAATATTCGGGTTCGGGCTGGTGAATGTGCCGCCCGCCGCTGATTGGTTTTTAATCTTGAC
>Ga0316221_1002405_pt1 | contig 16896 bp, 25 predicted proteins | sample TBH18007metaG_FD_206003 | JGI IMG/M metagenome (GOLD analysis project Ga0316221, IMG submission 206003) | Freshwater microbial communities from Trout Bog Lake, Wisconsin, USA - TBH18007 | ecosystem: Environmental > Aquatic > Freshwater > Lake > Hypolimnion/Profundal zone | place: USA: Wisconsin... | reverse complement strand
TAATACGCTATGACCGTAAATTTGACCACGAGCTACTTGTAAATCAAATGGCTCAGTTCTAGACTCACGGCTAATAGACTGCACCGAATTGTTAGTATTCGGTATTCCGCTTGGGCTTTGATTTGCCATAATTAATCTCCTAAAATTTTAAAGAAGGGGGGTATTTAGCCCCCCAAGAGGATTAATTAGTCAAAGTTACCGTATGGGTAAGTTGTAGTGTTACCAATGTTCAAATCTAGTTGGTTATAACGAAGCGATACTTCAACTTGACCAGAAGATAGACCAGCAACGGATGTAGTCATTTTCAATGTAACAACAACTTGAGAGAACCATGAAGGTTGCTGACCAGGCTGTAAGTTTTGAAAATCTTGTAATGTAGAGCTAGCATTTGGTAACTGTGAACCAACATAAGTTGCTGTATAACGCTGAGCAGCAGGGCTAGAGATGTTAGCAAATGTGCCGTATACGCCAGTAGAAGTTGCAAAGTTATTAGAAACATATGGTTGGATTGCAGTTACTGCCAAAGGAGTACCAGCGCTATCTTTAGGAACTGTACCAATATCAAGGATAACGTCGGTAATGTTAGAACCGTATGGTAGGTAGAAAACTACACCACGATATACAGTAGTTGTAGCATCGGCTGTTGGAGCAGAAGCAACTGTAGGGCCAGAATTACTATAAACGCCGCTTTGTGGTGTGTAAATAACAGCGTTGCTGTTAGGAATATTGTTAGAAGCAACAAACTGACCAGATGCACCACCATAGTTAGCAGTGTTAGGTGTTGTTACAGAAAAATCTAATAAAGCTGATTGAATTAAGTCTGCGTAACCAACGTCACGAACTGGACCAAAACGATTATCGCCAGATAGAATTGGCCCTTCAAATGTACTACGTCCCATAATGGACTCCTTATGCAAAAGTTACTATTCCGATCATTGCATTGTCTGCTGGGGCAGTGGTGGAATAGTTAATCACCCAGTAGTATCTTTATACACCTTTTTTAAATAGTGCGCAAGCAATTATAAATAAAAAAGGGGGTTTTTTAAGCCCCCTTTTAGTACTACTTAGTATGAACCATAAATACCTAATGGATCAGAAACGCCGAAGCTATAACGCTCACGGGATTTGTAACGTACGTTACCGGTGTCAAAGTCACCGTCCATGCTATTTTGCAATGGAATACGTTCAAAGTGTTTCAAACCATTTGGTACATCAGTGGTCAAGAACCATGCGTTGGTTGCGGTCAAGAAGTGGTTAATTGTGTAACCTTCTGGAACTGAACCATTGTTCTTAATTGCGTTGATATCGTTGTTGTTTGTACCAACACGGAGTTCTGTGTCGAGCAAACGAGTAGCAACGAATTGCAATGCAGGTGGAACAACCAATTTCTTAGGACGAGCAGCAATCAAGAGGCCACGCTCATCTGTCCAAGCAGCGATCTGAATAACAGCATTTTCCAATGCAGTTTCGTTCAAGTCAGCAGGAGTAGATGGAGTGTTAGCGTTAGTACCGCCAGAAATCAAAGGATGTGCTGTAGAGAACAATGGTTGACCGTCGCCGTATGTTACTTGGCTGTTGAAACCGTTATTCAAAACTGCGGCAGCTTTAACTTGCTTAGTGTAAGCCATAGCACGAGCTAGACCTTTGGTGTAGCGAGCAGACAAAGAATCGTAGAGGTTGTCTTCGATTGCTTCTTCAGTCAAGCTAAAGCCAAGGGCGATAGTTTCGTGGTTGTAGCGAGCTGTCCAAGCTTCTTGCGCATTGTCATAAGCGATGGCTTGGCCTTCGTTTTTGACTGGTGCAGCTGAGAAGCCTGATAGTTTTGTTTCTTCTTCGAAGGAACGCTCAGAGGTCTCTGTTTCGTAGATCTCTTTGTGTTCTTCACCATAACGAGCATACTCCAAACCAAACAATGCATTTAATCCAGGGAGCAACTCTTTCAGTAGTTGTGCACGAGAAATAGCCATTTAAATACTCCTTAATTAAACGCCAGTGGCATTAAAGTAGCTATGGTAACCGAAGTTCCATGCAACCAATGCTTCTGGGTAGCCAGTGAAAGAAAACTGCGCTGCAGTCGCCTGTGCAGTTGTTACTGCGGTGTTAATGGTTACTGAAGTACCAGAAACTGCTGTTACATAAGTATTAGAACCTTGGGTAATACCAGGGCCAGATACTGCCATACCAGGAACGATAGCACTGTTAGCAGCGGATAAAGTGATTGTAGTGCTAGAAGATGTAGCATTTTGAGTCACGGTAACAGCTGAAGCAGGAACTACGCCAACGATACGGAATGGAGCAGAGCCAGTGATTGGTGTGCTTACAGTAGCGGATGCAGAAACTGCAATACCAGCTAAAGAGTCACCAGTAGTTGTAGAACCAGTATTACCAGCAGCGGCACCAATGTAATAAGCATTAGAACCAATGAAAGCTGGGTTAATGTAGGCAATAGTAGTAGAACCACCAGTACCAGCTGGGTTAACAACAACAGCTGCTTGGAAAACAGCTTGAGGATCATCTACAACATAACCTTGTGCATCAGGAGCAGTTGTAGAAGCCTGCCAGAACTGATAACGGTTTTTGCCGTAGATTGGGCCGCCAGTAGTTGAGTACTCGCAACCAAGGAAAACACCAATAGTACCTGCAACAGCGCTAGAAGCATTGTAAGCAAGAGTAGAGGCAACCAAAGCACCGATATTAGCACCGGTACCAATCTGAACAACGTCGCCGTTGAACAGGCTTGTGCTGTAACCGTTAACGATAGGGAACATACGAGTAGAACCCGCAAATACACGACCGCCAATGAGGTTAACAGGCTTTAGACCGTAAGGGGCCGAAACTGTAGGATAAGCCATGAAAATCTCCTAAATTATTAAGAACCTTTACCAAAAGTCACACTAGATTTCCGTTCCATAAAGATTGGCATTCTAGAATCACTTTGGCGCATAAGATTATTATCTACCGCTTGCGCTTGAGCTTCAGTTTGGGCATTAAAGTAATCTGCCTGTTGCTGATCCATCTCAATAGGACGCTTGCAAAGTAATAATCCGCCAATTTCAATATTGTCTTTAAAACGACTATTGTCATCGACTAACAGTTTAAATTTTGGTTGTTCTTCAAGTCGAACTGGCTCATAACCTTCTCTAAATCTTACGCTTACGTTGCGTGGATCTGGAGAGTTCAACATTGAAACACGAATCCATTTGTAACCGTACCCTGGCTCCTTGTCTGGTTCAGGAAGTAGTTCTGGTGGCATCCACTGTTTAGGACGTTCACTAAATTCACGGTTATCGGTATCACGATTAATTCTATTTGTAGCCATGTCAGGCCTCCACTTTAATAAGTTCTTTAACGTACTGCTCTGGGGTAAGACCAAGTTTTTTTGCAATCGCAACTTGTGATTGGGTTAACCTGACTCGTTTTGGCGCTGTCGTCCGTGTTGCCGGAGCTACTACGTTACCAGCTCTAGTTTTAGGACTGTCTGCCTTTTGCTTGACTGGGACTTCTTCTACTTCTTCTACTTCATTATCCCCAAATTCCTCTGGAAACCGTTTTCGCATTGTTCTGTCCAACGTTGCGTAATATTCATCAGACCCAATCTGTACACCTTGGCGTTTCATCTTTTCATGAATACCCATAGCTGTTGCAGTCATTTCTTCGTCCTGTCCGAACCAAGAGTTTTCTTGCTGCCAGCGATCTAGTTTTTGATCTACTGGCGGTACATTTTGGTACTGTTGTTGTGGTTGTACAACATAATTTTCATCTTGTAAAGGGGGCAATTTAAAATTCTTTGCCTTATCCATTTCAATCTGAGCTTTATTCATTGCTTGCTGAGCTTCTAATAATGCAGCAGAATCACCAGCTTCATAAGCCTCTTTATAGGCCTGCTTAGCTGCTTTTAACTGGGCTTTAGCAGAATCTTTCTTAGCATCCTTGTAATCTTTGCTACCTTCCTTCAACATCTTTTGAAGTTTTTGGTTCTCAGATAATAAACGCTGAGCAGCATCAATAGCTGCTTGTTGCTCACGCAAGGCAGTTTCTTTAGCACGACGTTCGTCGTTCCAGACACGCTTCATCTTAATGAGCTTGTCTTTAGCTTCCTTACTATATTTGTCTAAATCGTCAACGTCTACTTCAAGTTGACGTACTTTTTCTGGGTCTGCAGGTTTACGATTGCGATCTTCCTCGGGGGTATCGTCTTCAATCTCAATCTCTAATTCTGCTTCGGTATCTTGGGGTTTACCCTTAGTATCCTCGATTTCATCGGGAAATTGGTATGCATCTGGCATTGTCCGCCTCCTTAAATAAATTTACGTTTAATGCCACGTGGGTCCTGAACTACGGCTTCCACAGAGTCATCGTTAATAATTCTGAATTCACGGTCGTGAATTACCAGTCTGGTACCCGCATTTGGTCTTACAAGGATAAAATCACCCTTTTTGCACCAAGGTCCATTGGGGAAACGAGTCTTATCTGCATAGCAATCTGGGCCTAAATCGACCACAAAAAGCACGGTAGTTAAGAGTTCGTCATGTCTAATAGTTTCGTCAGCCTTAGCCAAACCGCTATCAAACGTCTTTTCTGCTTCTGGAATTGCGCAAAAAATGCGATATCCCTGTGGAATAGGCAATTGTTTTGCTCTATCTTCTGCTGTTTTAGCCATTACCGCAGCTAAGTCTACTGCCTGACTAAGGTCTAGGTTACTCATCGTCCGAGTGCTCCAATCGTTGTTTGAGGTCTTTAATAATGGCACATGCAGCTTCAAGACCTCGAACTTGTCCGCATGTGTATCTGTACTCTTCAAAATCTTTAGCTTGTCCGTATGTCAGGGCTTCGCCAAGTACTTGTATTCGTTCCTGATACTGTCCGATCAGGTAATCGAGATGGTCGCTCATTATTTAGCTTTCTCCTTTGGTTTAGATGTTGCTGCCTTTGCTTGCTCAGCTTGGGCTTTAAGTTGTTCACTCTGCATGTCTGCATTGTGTCCGTGGTCCATAGCGGTTTGCGCCATATCGAATGCGTGGTCACGCATTGACATTCTGTGCTCGTGCGCATGGTCAGCTAGGGTTGTTGCTGCTTGAAGTGCATGGTCCATACGACGTCCACGTTGTTCGTTGTGGATATCCGCTGCTTTAGACATTGCGTTCAAATCGGCTGTCTTCATAGCGGTATGCGCTTGGGTTTGGATTCGCATCTTCTCAATTTCAAGTTGTTGTTGCTTAATCTGAATTTCAGCTTGGTCTTTTTGCTCTTGTGCTTGTTGAGCACGTTGCTTGATCTGCAGCTCTTGCTGCTGCATTTGTACCAACGGATCTTGCGCTTGTTGCTGCGCTTGCTGTTGTTGAACTTGAGCTTGGTTGTTCTGCAATAACTTCTGGGCTGCTTGTGCAAGTAATGGGGCAAGTTGTGCTTCTACTTGTGGGTCCATTGGGATTGGCTCGCCAGTCTCATCTGTCTGAGGTGGCAACGCACTACCCAACTGTTGCTCAATCTGAACACGATATTCAAAGCCTAAGTGCTCATTAATATGCGCCATCATAGCTGCCTGAATCTGCTGAGCCATTGGATTGTTTTGTAGCAACATTGCTATTTTAGGATCATGCATAGCTGACATATGTACAGTTATATGTGCTTGGTGGTCCTGATACTGGAACGCTTTACTCGGCTTGAGCATAAGTATGTTCTGATTCTCTGTAACAGGATCTGTCGGCTTCTGGTCTTCGTCCATTGGCACGAGCTTCTGCGCATTCTTAATCCCCAATACATCGAGCATCTGCCGATAGAGTAGCGGCATATTAAAGAGCTGGGGCGATCCTTGAGCCAATTGAAGAACTGCTTGGTACTGTACAATCTTCTGCGCCATCGTACTCGCATTTGGATCAGAGACGGGGATGACATCAACATTATCATAATCAGATTTTTTCGCACGTCGGGATCCTTCGACAGGTTCATAATCATAGTCCTCCGGTGCGTACTCAGCGATGATGCGCTTGAGCATTTTAAGTTCTTGTTTAAGAGAGTAGTGAATACGTGCTTGTACCGCACTCATCACTTTGAGCGTACGCTCTAAAATTGCTAGTGTTGTTCCTACTGGAGCATTAGCTGACATGTCACTGAGGTTAAGGTCTGCTGTATTTGCAAAGCGACGACCTTCCTCAATGATTTTATCCATCAACCCAGCGAGGACTTGACTTGGCTCCTTGTAAGGCAACGGCATGATGTTGTCACGCATGGCTCCACTGGGCACATCCACATCCCGCCACTCACCGGGGGCAATGGGCGTGTCATCTCCTTTAACACGCAACCCACGGGTCTTAAAGCCACCCGGCAGATTCGAGAGGGTTCCTGCATCGACCAACTGACGTATGATTGAAGTGCCACTTTTAGCGTAAGCGCCAATAAGATGGATGAGACCAAAACAATAAAAACCAAAGCCGGGAATATACCCGTAGTGCACGAAGTGCTGACGTTTCTTATGAGTTCTGTCGCCTTCTTCCCAATTGCGTCTAATAGATAAAACATTCATCGTTCCTTTCTCGATGGTTACAACATAAGGAAGCGCAATGCCCGTAGGCTCGCCATCCTCGTCTTTGTCCTCGAAACCGGGTAAGTCTAAGTCCACATGCATCTCAAGAACTTTGTACCTACTATCTGTAGTAGCTCTGAAGCCTAGCTTTTCAGCTATCTTCTTCTCAACTTCATCTAGTGTGCTTTGTGGATCACCTAGGTCTATATCACGATAGAACCCATTAACCTGCAAGATCTTAAGCTCATTCTCTGTTTTGCGCATAACGTGGGTTACACGTGGCGAGGACGCCAAATCAGAAGCACCGTATGGAACGACAATATCTTCTGCAGGAATATACATTGCTACCTGACGCTTAAGGGCTGTGTCATAGTAGACTTTCTTAAACGCATTACCAGCTAAGCCCAAGCCCCAGAGCATACGCTCTGTCTCAGGTCTGTACTCTGGCATTTCTTCAGTCAGCTGATAGTTCATATCTTCTTGAACACGTTCAGCAGATTCTTTCTTGTCTTGTGTCTCTTTACCAATAATTAATGTCTTAACAGGACCCATCGCTGGGAATATAGACATCATGGTTTCCGCTTGAAATTTCACCAATGCTTCTGCTAGGAGTGGATGGTAGACGCCACAGGCCCCTTCCCACGGTTCGGCACGTTCTTCAATTTTAAGACCTAGGAGTTCTAAGCCATCTACATAAGTTTGTATCCAGTCTTTACGGCTACCGACATCATCATCAAAGTCGCCTACTAGATCACCAGCAAGCATAGTGAGGGTTCCCTCATCTAAATACTCTGCAAGGTTTTCGTTAAATTCGGTTTCATGCGCTTCTTCTTGCGGAGTCTCCATTGCTTCCTCAAATGGGTCTTCGCTTAATTCAATTTCAATCTCCATCGGAGATTCTTGCGCAGCTAGTTCGTCAATACCTTGTGGGGCAGAGTAAATTGCCTTATCAATTGCCATAATTTATCCTTAAATAATCTTCCATCCGCCCTTGATAGGCTTGTCTATTAATCCACCCTTTTTAAATGATGCGCCGGTTTGGGATGCGTCAAGGGGTTCTGGTGCTGCTTGTGAATCTTGTGGGGTAAGATTAAGCTGTTTTATTACTGGCGCATACAAATTCTGTAGCTGCGCTTTAACTTGTGGGCTTTCTACAATAGCTGCTGCAGTTGTAACATCAGTGGGGTTTGTATGTAAAGTACTAGTGTCATAGTAGGAAGTACTTCCCCTAGGCAAAAACCCAACTTTTTTACCGGTATCAACTACTGGACTAATAGGCTCAATACCATTCATTACTCTAAATTGATTTTGCGCTGCTCTTTGTAATATGCCGGGGTCTATATTTTTAAGTTGGCGGGCAGTATTGGAATCCACGTTTTGCATTAAATAATCATGCAAATCTTTCCCACGTAAATTGTTTGTAGTAGTCCCAGCCATTTCCAATTCATTAATATTGTTGGCTAAAAACTCTTGAGGCGAAAAACTATCTGCTTTGGTTTTATTAATAAAGTCAATTAATTCTTTATTTTTGGGGTGGTCTGCTGCATAACGCATAGCATCGGCTTCTTTTTTATAGTCAGCGCCAGTGCGATTCATGCCTGCTACTTTACCTTTACCATTCCATAAAAGTTCAAAGGGCAGACCCGTACGTTTAGCTGCATCCATTTTTTCTGATACAGCTGCTGGAATACCAGCAGGATGGAAGCCATGCCCTAGGTCTCGTAACGTTTGATAAATTTTCATTGACTTGGGGTTATCCAGGCTAAACCCTTTTTCAGAGTTATACCCAAGGTCTTCTCGCCCTTCATGTAGAACCATATTAGCGATTTGATTTGTAGATAAACGAGGGGCGCCAAGGTTCTCTGCTTCAACTAAAGCACGTACTGAGTTGTACAAATCTGAACGATTTAATTCTTTTGGCATAGTTTCCATACGGTCTTTACCACCAGATTTATTTGTTGGGTCTGCTCTATATCCATAGATATAGTCTGACATACCGTATCCGCCGTAATTAAATTTCATGTTTTACCTCAGTAATACGCTTTTCGTTTGGCTCTAAAAAACTGTATCTCATCTGGCTCGTCGCTTGGCAAGCGAATAAAGCCCCCATTCCTAAACCGCATCAGTGCCATCACCGTTGAGTCAACCAAGTCATCATGGGACATAAACGGAAATCCGGCAATCTCTTCTACTACTTCTTCAGCCCACCGAGTTTCCGGGACCCAACATAGCCCTGATCTAATAATATCTGCTACACTGTTCAGTCTCGCTAGTTTATCACCAGAACCCCTGTGTGGGGTATATTCTTGTACGGGCATACCCGTTCTTCTTAATTCTTGATACAGCGCAGTACCCGCAGATTTTTTCTCAACGATAAACGCATCTGGCTGCCACTCCTCGTATTCCCTATAAGATAAGTCTTTTAGTTCAGGGAACTCCATACGCTTCTTAATACTGTTTAAGAGGATGATGTTGTAGGCGCCGTTCTCTTCATTCATAAACACGCCCCACGTTGTTAGCGCTGTGAAGTCGGCTCGGTTGTTGATCTCGGCTGCAGCATCAAGGGACATGATGATGTATTCGCACTGGGGTGGGTTATCTGACTTCCACCATTTCCACCACTCTCGTTTGACAACGGAGGCTTCCTCGCTGGTGGGGTTTTGCTGGTATTGGGCGTTCCATTGGAACACAGGCATAGAGGCCTTAGTTTGACGCAGAGCGGGTAAAGGCATCCACTCAGGCCATAAAGCCCGTTCTTCTTTTGTTCCTTCGTTAAAGATTGCTGGGAACTCAACAACTTCATACTGGTCAGCTTCCTCATTCTGAGTCATGTCTCTAACAACTTTACCACTCAGATCATCCTGATGCCAACGAGTTTGCACGATTGCTACACGACCGCCAGGCATAAGACGAGTACGAGCACCATAAGTAAACCACTCATATGCTCTTTCAAAAACGTCAAAGTTGCCGTTAATAATGTCTTGTTCGTTGTGTGGATCGTCCACCAATAGTAAGTCCGCTCCCCTACCCGCCAGAGCTGAGCCAACACCGCAAGCAAAATACTCGCCGCCACAGTTAGTATTCCAGCGACCAGCAGACTTATTATCTTGAGCCAGATTGACTGTTGGAAATATCGTGTGATAGACCGGGTTATCAATTATGTTCCTCACTTTTCTACCAAAGTCCACAGCAAGATCGGTAGTGTGGGATACCATCAGCACTTTCTTATTAGGGTATTTACCTAAGAACCATGCTGGGAAATAGATTGACACAAGCTGGCTTTTACCATGACGAGGCGGTATGTTTACACAGATGCGGTTCTTCTTACCGTCTGCAATATCCATCAGCAAGTCTGCCAGAATGCGGTGGTGCTTACCAACCTTATAGTCTGGCTGCAATTTTTTACAGAACTCAATTAAATCATCACGACAAGCCTTAGAAGATTTGCGTTTATCTATCTCATCGAGCACTATATCTAGTTCTAACGCATCTGTATCGTCAAATTCGTCCAAATTTTGGACTAAAAAGTCTAATTCTGCGTCTGTTAGGGAGGACAGCGGGTCACTTAATTCTGAAGAAATGGTGTCAAAATCACTCATTTTTTACGTTTTTATTCCCATTTTTCGTCGTTTTCGACCGGTTTTTCTTCAGTTTTTTCTTCGTTTTTAGGCTCTATTGGCCCTAAATCTTCATCAAGATTTATAGATTCACCGTTAACTTTTACTTCTTTTACGTCAGTAACATCAACAGGCTGCATCAAACGTTGTATTTTCGCACGTACAGAATCTACAAGATCTTTAGTTGAGCGATTATTAATGGTCACTTCGGACTTCTCAGTGAATAAACCAACGTCTGTGATCTTACCAAGTAGTTCTAAAGCTCGCATTTTAGTGCGGTCGTCTTCACTTTCTGATGCAAGAATGAGTTTGTTTGTTACAAGTAGGCGAATCTGCAGGGCATTATCAACAACTCGCAAAGAGTATTCGTCAAGTATGCCTTTTACTGACTTATATGTAGCAGGAGTGTGCTGTACTTTAGCTAGTTTTTTGCTATTCTTTTCTTCGTTTTCGGCGACCTTATACACTGCTTGTTCTGCAACAGCTAAGTCTTTTTCAGTGGGTGTGGTATCTAGCCCGAGTAATTCTGCTGAATTACAGGCTGCCTGCGCCTTCTCGATGAAGTTCGCTAAGACCGGATTGTCTTCCGGGAATGGTATTGCCAAGTCCGGCTCTACATGTATTTGCATCTATCCTGTCATGTCCGACGTATAAGATGTTTAGATTATATACATGTTTTTACAACGTGTACACTTTTTGCCTTTTTTTATACATGTTGGTGTGGGGTACTACTGGGCTAAATGTATGTGAAGCATAAAAATCCAATTCCCCCCACGGGTTTATTTTACTTCGTTTTATACATCTTGAGGGCATCACATATTACATCTAACCAAAAGTTATAGCTAGATTTGATGGCACCTTCTACTTGTTGGTAGTTTTTGTTTAGTTCAAGTGGCTTATTAAAGAAGTCGTACATATGGGTTTCCTTATTAAAGGGGTTGTTAATAATGTGTAGTATATTACACATTTTGTTGCGTTGCAACATAAAAACTTTTTTTTACAAAATACCCCGTTCGGGAATATTTTCCTACATTTGCACACTTTTTCATCAATTCTTCCCGTTCGGTAAACTTTTTTTACTTTGTTATTGGATCTAGGTTTACTTTGTTTTTAGGGCGGTTTGTTACCTATAGGTAACATTTTTTTTTCTTTTTGATACTTTTAGGTATCTTTTTCTTTTGTTCCCGATCCTCCCAGTGGTGAATGCGGTGGCAGTTGGCACAGAGCACTATGCACTTTTTAATCTCTTCGTAGGCTTTAGCAAACTGCCCATTAGACACAAACTCATGGACGTTGCCTTCTTTTGTGGTGGGATCTTCGTGGTGAAAATCCATTGCTGCTATATGTGAGAACCCGCAAAGTGCACACTTAAGTGTACGTTTAAATGCATACCACTTCGCTTTTTCTTTAGCCTTATTATCTTTTGTTTTCTGCCGTATCTCTACTTGATTCTCTAAGTAATGCTTACGGCTGTATTCCTTGTGTTTGCTTTTTCTTACGTTCACGTCTTTGTACGGCATCAGGATTCACCTTATATTTCCAGTAACAAGCGTTTTTAAAAGACCACGGTTGTCCTGGAGTGTACATCTTGAAACCCGCATTAATCAAGGAGTTAGCAGATGCAGGGTTATTTGTTGTGTCTGTGATACACCAATTCCAACCAAGTCTTTTAGCTTGCGCTGTTCTTGCCTTAATAAGTCGCAGCTGTAATCCGTTACCGTTAAATCCTTCAAGCACACCTGCTCTACATAAGTAACCTGTATCTGTCCAACGAGTCGAACGAACTAGACCCGCAAAAGCCACGGGCTTCCCACACTCTGCATATACTACCCACCAATGACCACGAGTCGGCTCGTACGGCACATCTTCTGGAAGAATTTTTCTCTGCAGGAAAAGCAGGAGATTTTGTATTGCTGAGTTCCTTATGTCGACTTTTTTGACGATGAATTTTTGGGCAGTCGTTGTCATTCATAGAACTCCGGTGGGGTTGGGGGGATACTTAAATTTTACAGAAAAAAATTTTTGCATGGGGGTCATTTTTATGACAAGGGGGGTACTTAGGGAAAACCCTAGGTCTTTGGCCGATTTTTACAAAAAAAATTTTAGAAAACCGAAAGTTACGATTCATTCCGTTCAGAATAGGAAAGGGAAGCTGGCAGGAGTCCCATATCCAATTAGCGGGGGGTGGGGGGTCGTTGTCAGTAACATTACAGGGAATATCAAATTATTGACTATGCTATCAAATACTAATAAACTATTAGTAATGGTTAAGGCATCACAATGCTTATAAGGTTTCACCTGATAAGTGCTTAATCAGAATAGTTCTCTCACAATTTATAGGTTAACATTCTTGAAAGGAATAATCATGCCTAAAGTAATCAATGCAGCACCTGAAGTATCCGCTATTGGTCAACAAGTTAAGGCAATGCTAGGTGAGCCAATCCCTTCTAACCCTGTATTAGTTATCAACGCTGATGAGGGTAAGCAATTAGAGGAATTTGGCAAGCTATCATTCAACGGCAAAAAATCTACTAAGAAATTAGTAGAAATGCTGTGGAATAACGGCAAGCGTAGTTTTCATTTTGTTGGTGCTGATGAAAAAGAGCCTGAGTTACGCTCTTTTAGAGCCAATATTATCGCTGGTATTGTCAAGGGTTATGATGCTGATGCTCAAAAGATTATCAACGCTTTACCTGATAGTCTTAGCATGACCCAGCAAGCATTACGCAAAATATTCTTTAGCGAGAATATCAGTAGTGATTATGGCAATATCAAAAAAGCTATGGTTAGATTTGAAGAGGGCAAGCTATCAGGTAAAACTGATAAAGAAAAACCTGCTGATAATGAAGTAATGGCTCTTAGAGATATCAATAAAGCAATTAAACGCTTAAATGACTCTAAAAAGCCATACCCTAATCTAGTGGAAGATGTTAAGTTATTGCGTAGTTTAGCGATATTCAAGCATATCAAAGATACTAAGTAATAACCTAGTAATACTTAAACCCCGCCTGACAAGCGGGGTTTTTTTTTCGCCTTTTTTTTTCCGTCATGCCCTGTAATTTACAGAGGCTTTTTGTTGCGGTGCGTCAATTTTCCAATGATACCAGTCACCACAGTAGCGTGTAGCATAGGGTCAATCAGCCGTTGCTTTCGGCCTCACATCACACAGTAACATTACAGGCAGTATTTTATTAAACGATACCAGTCACCAGAGTAGCGAGCAACACAGGGTTAGATGTTGTACTGTAACTTTACAGGAACTTATTAGGGTTTACCCTGCTATTGAACCTTTTTTGAGCAATTGAACCTCCTATTGAACCCATCACGACCTTGTAACCACGGGCTTTGTACCTTTGTTCCTTTTGAACCCAACAAAAATGTCTTTGGCCAAAATGAATTTTCTTTTTTCTTGCAGAGAGAGGGAAGAATTTAAAAACTCGGATAGACTAAAAAGCAGGGTTCAAAAGGAACAAAGGTACAATCCTTATTCTATATAGGTATATAAAGGTTCAAATAAGGTTCAATAGGTTCAAATAGTTTTACTTACACTTTACTAATCCCTGACACCAAAACATTGACTTTACAAGGGTAATAGAGTATAATATGTTTGTGAGTGGGAAGTTTAGATACAGCAGGGTAATACATCATTAGCTAATCATTCACAAAATCCAAATATCGGCAGTAACTTTACAGGAGAATAGTATGAAACAAGTTAAGCAGTTCGATCTAGTAGACGAGATGCAATGGGAAGACATTGCAGAGGAGATGGGATTATTCGTTTCTTTGGAATGTGCAGGACTAGAGGAGGGTATTGCAATGCCTATCTTTGGTGGCACAAATCGCAATGCTAACGGTATCTTTGCTTATACCGATTGGTTCTATGATGGCGACGATTCAGCCTTTTCAGTTATCTAGGAGATACATATATGACACAAATACCAAAAGCCAAGCAGTACATACCCCGTTGCAAACTATGTGGCGAACCGTATGAATTGGAACGCATGCACATAGGCTACGCAGTATGCCTAGATTGTGGTGATGAGATAGCCGAGGAAAAAGCCAAACGCTACACCATTGCACCGCTTAACAAATCAAACTATGTCCTTATCACAGACATGGCCTTGCTCAAACAACTTAACCCCAAGAGGACAATATGAAAACATTTAGCCCACAAAACAACTTCACAGACGATTTACTTTGTGAGATGAAAGAACTTGCCAAACTAGGTATCAATGTACCGCCAAAAGCATACAAACTAGCCGAGCAAGCATTACTAGATGACTATCAAAGTATGAGTAATACTGAAGTAGTCGATCATTTGATTATGTTATCTATCGGAGATAGGGAGTAATAATGCTAGTAATAAAACTGTATCGCAAACCTGATAAGCCTGAGTTCTATTCGCTAGTGCGATGGAATGGTGGCCGATTATTGGTTAACTACCCAATAGATAAACCTGATCGAAAGCGTCAGGCTAGGTGGTTTGAATATAACGAGGTATATATTGATTGGATAAGGGAGATTATATGAACAACGAAAACGGCAGTAACTTTACAGGCGAAGATAAGATTTTCTTGATAGAAGCAGTAATGGTGCTTACCAGCGACAGAGAAAGCATTATTCGTTGGTTGCGTAATAAGGAAAAATCAGATCGCCTATTATCAATCCGCACCAAGTTAGGTAGCGAAGGTTTTGAAGATGAATGCAAGAAACTAAAGGAGGTAATTGAATCATGAGTTTACATGGAAGTAAATCAGCAAAGAGACGGCTTGTGCAATTAGAGGAGGCACGATTAAATTCTCTCCCCCATTTACTCAAGGTCGAAACTAACGCACAACGCAAGAGGAAACTCATTGCAGAACGCAACCCATTATTTTATTTATTAGGAGAAACATTAACACCGCATGACCACTACAACATAAATAACCCGAGTAACCCTGTATCACAAACATATCAGCAATATATTAACCACGAATACATAGGAGAAGTAAATGAGATATCCAAGTAAAACACTAACTAAAAATATCAGCCCTGTATCACGCACATTATCAGAGGCTAACCGTGATGCCGAGTATTGCACTGCGATACAGACATTCAAGGCAGAGAGCAAGCTAACCCTTGACTTCATAATCAATGCTGTTTGGGGCATGGTAATTACCCTGTCCATGCTGTCCCCTTTTATTGTTGGCCTTTATATTTGGTTGGAGAATGGCAAATGAACACAGGGCAGATTAAACGCATTGGCAAACGCACCTATGTAATCATGTGTTGGACAGACCACGATGTAACTTTACAGTCAATGGATGAGGAGAAGTATATCCTCGTGATACCACGCACTAGGCTTGGAGGACTACGCACAGGAACTTGACAATGGTAGTAAACTCTAGTATAATATGTCTTATAGTAGTAAAGGGTAGTAAATATTAACAACCTCACAGGAGAATTAAAAATGAATCAGACAGTTTCCAGTAACTTTACCGACATCAATGTCGGGTCAATACCAAGTATCAGCAACTCAGCCATGCTTGTAGAACTTAACATCTCAACATGGACTGGCCGAAAGCTAGACAAAGGTGTATCCCTTGAAGTCGATCAGGCCAAACACACTACAACTCGTGCAGGCAACTACAACAAAAAGCTATTTGCAGATGAACCTGTATTCGATGCAATCGGTAAGTTTGCAGGCAATGCACGGACATACCACTACCATGCCACAATGCCGTGGTCAGATAGCGGACTTCGCCTATTAACAACTGCTATGTTCTTTGACTATCAGAAACAAATCACAACTCTTGAAGCCGAGTTCAACAGTAAAGTTACAGACTTTATTAAGCAGTATGACAAGCTAGTAATCCAAGCACAGATGAAACTAGGAACGCTATTCAATAGCAACGATTACCCCGATGCAGAAACTATTGCATCTAAATACCGCTTCTCTGTCAAATATACCCCTGTCCCTGATGTAGGCGATTGGCGAGTGAATGTTGGCAATGAAGCACAACAACTTCTTAAGGACAGCTATGCCCAAGCATACAGCGAAAACCTCAACTCAGCATACGCAGATGTATGGCAGAGAACTCACGACGCACTATTGAATATGTCTACCAAGCTATCAGGTAATGACAAGCAAATTTTCAGGGACTCTCTGGTATCAAATGTTCGGGACATGGTCGCATTGCTAGACCGCTTTAACATTACAGACGATGCCAAGATGCGCCAAGCTAAGGTCAAGATTGAGAATGCCTTGCTAGGTGTAACACCTGACGCATTGCGTGAAGATGATGACTTTAGATTAGATACAAAACAGAAAGTAGATCAACTACTCAAAGAGTTTTCTTGGTAACTTTACAGGGAGAATTAAATGCAAATCATAGAAGAAGGATATGGGGGTAACAACGACCCAACTCCAAACATAACTAGAGATATGGTGGACTACTGGGTAGGTAGCGATACCTTGCGTAGTGGAATCATTGAGATTCTATATGAATTAGCAATAGGCAGTTATGAAGTAAAACAGATGCGTCAAGATATTCTTGATACAAATGATTAAACGCAGTTCCTCACAACAACTTAATAGGAGTAATACCAAATGGCTAAGACCACAATGACAGCAGAACGTATGTATGAGCAATCTATCGACGAGGTAGTAGAGTCGATTCTATCCAATCCCAAAGGCACAATGCTTGTGCGTGGTCACATGGGTTCGGGTAAATCATCAATCCTTAAGATACTTGCCAGTAAGTTACCGACACATAT
>Ga0316221_1002403_pt1 | contig 16899 bp, 13 predicted proteins | sample TBH18007metaG_FD_206003 | JGI IMG/M metagenome (GOLD analysis project Ga0316221, IMG submission 206003) | Freshwater microbial communities from Trout Bog Lake, Wisconsin, USA - TBH18007 | ecosystem: Environmental > Aquatic > Freshwater > Lake > Hypolimnion/Profundal zone | place: USA: Wisconsin... | reverse complement strand
CGTCACTATCTGCTCCGGCGTCGGTCTCTTCTTCGCCATGTTCAAGCTCCTTTCCAAGCCAATTTCTATCAATTCGCTTGGTACAAAAAGAGCCATGCAGGTCAGAGCTAGCGCCTCGCGGGCGCACGCGACACCCTCAAATGGCTCATAAATTGGTCGCTTTGTAAGTTACTCAAATGAGCGTGGGGTTAACTTTGAGATGTCCTTAAATGTGAAGGAAGCCATCCAATAATAATCTTATCAATATTTTCATCGTAACAGTAATAGATACGTATCATTTTATGGTCATTGAAGCCACTAGAATTTGAAGCGAGATGTCTATCTAGCAATAAATTACGGCCATTGAAATTTATAACATAGTCACGGCCCGTAGAACCTATAAGCATTTCAGCGTTCGAAAATCCGTCACGCAATTTAAGTTCTAGAAGTCCTCTATAAAAAGAATGGTGTGCCGTTCTGATGCCGCGAAACGTCGCAAGCTTTGGGCCAGCTAGGAGTTCTAAAGCTGACGCAATCCTTTCCGGATTAGGATGACGCACTTTATTTAATTGTTTTATCGCACGTGGAGAAAAAACTAGATTATGCGAAATCTTTTGCTTGACCCAATTGTGTAATTCAGAAAGCTCCCGAGGATACCCTTCGACAACCCTTATTGATGGAGATTCAATATATTGTAATTCTACGTTTTCCGTTTCAGCATTAGCATCGAAAATCGTTCTTACGGCTGGTACAGTTTCATTTGTTATGAGTGCCGAGACTAGATTACCTTCACCATCGTCTTTCAAAGATTCTTGCTTCGGAAGCTCAATTTTAGGAAGCGGCGAGTATAAATCCCAGCCTGGCTCATTAAGTATTGCGTCCACCAATCTGTACAATTCACGGGTTGGAAAATAGTCTCTCAAAGTATATTTTTTTCCTACACCTAGCATAATTCCATGAAGAGCCGCTTTTCCAAGCGTTGGAACTTCATAGTCAGGACTATACCAAGGCACTTCTGTCCCACGAGAGTTATTGAGAAAAGTAGTCATTCCATTCCAGACGACTGTATCTGGTGCCATTACATTTGGTTCCTGCAAAACAATCACAGAATTTCCAGCAGACGTTAATGGCGGGACCCCGATTGCGCATACGGCACCACTTGATAGTTCGATACCCGTTATTTTTTCGACAACACTAGATTGCATTTCACCTATGATGCCAAATGGCATAAGAGACTCCGCCATTTTCGCAAGAATTCTTTTACGCTTTTGAGTGTTATTATTACCCTTTGGAAGGAGGTAAAGCGGCTGTGTTCGAAGCGGGTGATTAGCTAATTCTGATATAGCTTTAGTTGAGCTGAAAAAATAACCGACTTTATCAAGAAGTGCGCTGTCTGGATAATCAATAAAACCAAATGGGGCTGCTACAAGACGAAGGCGATTGATGAGTACAGAATTGCGAAACGAACCTTCAAAGATTTTTATCTGAATGCTGTAAAATATTTCATTCCCAGCGTAAATCGGTTCAACTGTTAGAATAGTTGAGACCTCCATGACGTTTTGTGCCTCGAATCTCATTATGACGACTACATCGTCATACGGGACGAAAAAATAATTATTAAAGGATTTGAAATCCTCATACATATGAATGACTGCAGAAGAAAGGCAAACACGACGTTTAGTGGCGATATATTGAGTCCAAATTGGCGCGCGATCGAATGACTGTATTATGGCCGTACTGGCTAGCTCATTCAGAGCAGTTATGCTAAGATCATCAATAGTTATTATAAAGTTTGACCGGATCTCTGGATCTTCAAGAGCATTTTTGTTTGCTATCGCAGAGGAGCCCATAAGCTTAGACAAGTCATGAAATACACTTTGCTTCCAAGATCCTTGGTTTGTTGGAACCTGACTAACGAAGACATTTTTATATTTTTCGGTTTCCATCATTGAACCTTCTTATTTCTTATTTTCGATTACCTTGAAAGGGGGCATGATCTGCATCCTTCAGAGTGGTCCATCGACTATTTAGTCTGGACGCGGTAGGAAATTTAGAATGGGCCGGACGCATCAGCCTGAGGAAGTTATTAGCAACCTACAGGAGGCGGAGTTCGTGCTTCCGGCAGGCCAAGGAGTTCAGTTCAGTTCGCGCATCTGCAACTAGGCTATCAATCATGCCCGAGCTCTGTGTGACTACCAATGGCGTAGGCTAGCCACTTCCCATCACCGCGATTTTCTAGATGAGCCCGATTTCCATCGTCAACTTTCACTGAGTATCGGCGTGGACCATCTTTCTTCCAGGGCTTAAAGTTAAGACCTGGCAAGTCCTTGTTAATGAGTAGGTGGGACTTTGTTTTTTCCCATGGTCGCTGCAAACAGCGAAGCTTTCCGTTTATTACTTTTAAGAATTTTTCCCCTTCGGAAACCTCCTTTACCGGAGGCGTGATGCAAGCTGGATCAATCCAGTTGCTAAGAGATCGAGGGTAGATAACCCACTCTGGGCAGACTGACTGCCGCAAGAACTCTTTGGGGGTGCTTGTAACCCATGGAGCGAGATCGTTACGCGGCGGACAACGAGGAGGCTGAGAGTCTACTACATTTGCCATCCACTCACCAGTTAGATCCGCTATAGGTTCAAGAAACCGCGCGTATGCATTGGGTTGGCAAAGCATGAAATCACGGGCAAACTCTTCGATCCCAATTCTTTCCTGTTTTGCCCAATCGTATGCCTGACGATTAGCGATAGATTCTTCTACAAAATACGTTCTTGCGCGTCTGAAGCGCCGCCTGACGGGTACGTAGAGATGCTTTCCCAAAGTAGCTTCTAGCATAAGGGTCGTGAGGTCTGCTCTAAAATGGAAGTGTTCATGAGCCCTTAGGAAAGCGCGAGCCAAGGTTCTTGGATCAGCGTAGCCCGGATAGGTCTGCGAAATTAGCCACGCAACATGCGTGAGACCCTCATTGATATAGAAAACGCCCCATTTTCCAAAAAATGGCTTCTGTTTTTGAAATCTTTTAGATTTGTAGAATGCTATTGCTTCGAATCCACGCGATCGAATCCCACCGTCTAGAAGTTCTTTATCTTCTTCATGAACTCTGGGAACAGTAATCCCCCCAGTGAGTTTATCAAAACCACGGTCTTGACTGATAATCTCACGATACGGGTATAGCCGCCCCTCGTCGTCGTCATCCGGAGGATTGTCCAGTACATCATCGGTTTCGTTAGAAATATCTGGCCAAGACGTATCTTCATCTATTTCCAAATCTGGAAGTTGAGCCAGTACCTTCTCAAATAACCGATCGACCGAATTCGCCATTTCACCTCACCATCCTCAAATGCTTATCCGAGCTACGAACTACGAATTTACCAACAGTCTGGGGTGCATACCTATGTATCAGCTATCGATGATCATATCATCTGAAATAAAGTATTGAGACCAAGCATTGCCAAGGGAGTAATCAATAAGAAAACTGCGCAGCCAATCCCTGCCCATCTGGGACCAGATGGCATTTGTTGATTTTTTTTGTTTTCATGATGGATTACTTTTTCCGATCCCAATGAATTCTTTTTAGAAAACGAATTATTAGTAGAACTTACAATACCGCTTATCGGTAGCTGGTGCGGAGTATTTTTTGGATGAGACGCGCTAGCATATAATAGCTCATTTGTGTCCGGCGTTTCTCCACCTAACGATTGATTATACCCCCTACGATTAGACGCGGGGCGAGCGCTACCATAAGATTTTAGCTTCTGGATAAAGAACTGTTCCCTTTTTTGAGCCATATCCAAATCATGATTATCCTCCAACTTTTCAATTTTGAATGATTTTATTCCATATTTTTGTATAGCAGCATGCAGAGCATATAACCTTCCATTGGGACCGCGCCGCCCTGGGAAAGCAGCTCGAATATGTTCTGAAAAACGCAGTTCAATCGGCTTTGACGTAATGCCTACATACGACTTACCGTTCGTTAGGTTTCTGATTACATAAACCGTCCATGGTCCCGACATCAGTTACGCCACCTCCTAAGAGTTTCTTTATTTTTTGTGCTTCTAGCCCAGCGGAATACTTTGTCACAGTGTAGTGGCTCATGTCACTAAGGCTACCTACTGACCACAATTTACAAATTTAATTGAGATCTCCATGTCAAAAGCCAAAACTCTCAAAGACAAGCAGCGCAAAATCAGGGTCACCTTCCCGGACTGTCTCGGCTTAAGAGTTCACCGCTCTATCAGTTGGCTGACACGGGCTGAAAAAGAAGCCGCCGATCTGGACGTCTGCTTTATCTTATTATGGATCAGTTTTAATTCAGCTTACGCAAGCGATATCGAGGAAAGTGACGCTAACGAACGCGCCTCTTTTAAGAAGTTTTTCAGCACCCTGATAAAACTAGACAACAAGCATCGGGTATATGACGCAGTCTGGACCCGCTTCTCCCAAGAAATCCGCATCCTACTCGATAACAAATACATATTTGGCCCATTCTGGAGCCACCAGAATGGACTGCCAGGCTATGAACGATGGGAGGATCGCCTTGAAGCGAGCAAGAAGTCAGCTTCGCAGGCGATGAAGTCCTTCGATACGCCTACACTCCTGGCAGTCGTATTTGACCGCCTTTATGTCTTGCGCAACCAGATTATTCATGGCGGTTCTACTTGGAACAGTTCAGTGAACCGCCGCCAGGTTCAGGATGGCGTTTCAGTGCTATCCTGGCTTTTGCCTATATTCATTGACATCATGATGGATAACCCCAAGCAAGACTGGGGTAAGCCCTTCTACCCTGTCGTAGAGCCCGGATCGTAAATCTAACATCGATGTTAGGTTTCCCCGCACTCTTACCTAGAGACTATCCAGATGCAGTTCCTTGAGAATAAATTCCAGCTAAGCGCGTCAGATTTGATGCGCCACCTTAGCTGCCGGCATTCTACCAGCCTGGATATTCAAGTGGCTCAGGGGCTACGCAAGAAACCGATAGTCAATGACCCTGCCCTCGATGTCTTGATCGAGCGAGGCAGGCTCCACGAGAAGGCCTATCTTGACCACCTCACCCAGAGCGGCCTTTCCGTAACCGATATCCCCGGTACCGGGATCGATGAAGAAGCCGTGGCTGCAACCCTAGCTGCACTTAAGTCAGGGGTTTCAGTGATTGCCCAGGCGGCCTTCAAGTCAGGCACCTGGGGTGGCCGGGCTGACATCCTACTTCGGGTCGAGAAGCCAAGTTCCCTGGGTTCCTGGTCCTATGAAGCCGTGGACACCAAACTAGCCCAAACGACCAAGGGCAGCACCCTCATCCAGCTTTGTCTGTATTCTGAGATGCTGGGCGATATCCAGGGAGTGGTCCCAGATTACGCGCACGTCGTTACCCCTGAGACGGGGTATCAGAAGCAGTCTTACCGAATAGCGGATTACTCAGCCTACTACAGGCACATAAAAAGGAAGCTGGAAGGGGTCATAGCTGAGGCAATTCCCCAAAAGACCTATCCGGAGCCCGTACCCTACTGTGAGGTCTGCCGCTGGCGCCTAGAGTGCAATGCTAAGCGCAGGCAGGATGACCATCTGTCCTTCGTGGCAGGGATCTCCACCATACAGAGGGCAGAGCTGGCCACCCATGGGGTGATAACGACCCTAGGGCTTTCAAAGGTTGAGCTGCCCCTGCCCTGGAAACCTGAACGGGGAGCTGTCCAAAGCTACGTAAGGATCCGTGAACAGGCCCGCATCCAGATAGCTGGGAAGGCATCCGGCAAGACCATCTACGAGTTACTGCCCATACAGAACAGCTTTGGGCTCTGTGCCCTGCCCCTGCCATCCAAGGGCGATATATTCCTGGATTTAGAGGGTGACCCATTTGTACCGGGTGGGGGCCGGGAGTTCCTTTTTGGCTATGTATTCACCAAGGATGACGGAACCTGGGAATGCCGATCAGACTGGGCTCTAACCGCGGCCGATGAGAAATCGGTTTTTGAGCGATTTATCGACTTCGTGACAGAACGACTGGAACGCCATCCAGATCTTCACATCTATCACTTCGCCCCTTACGAGCCGGCGGCCCTCAAAAGATTGATGGGACGCTATGCAACCCGGGAAAAGGAAGTAGATGACATTCTGCGGGCAAAACTCTTTGTAGATCTCTATGCCGTCATACGCCATGGCATACGTGCCAGCGTTGAAAGCTACTCCATTAAGAAGCTTGAGCCGCTTTATAACTATACCCGCGAAGCCGCCCTACCCGAGGTCGGGCCTATCATGGCAAAGGTTCAGGCCTGCATAGAATTAAATGACCTGGACGGCATCTCGGTCGAAGACCGTAAACTTGTCACCACCTACAACTACGATGACTGCGCCTCAACACGGCACCTGAGAGACTGGCTTGAAACGCTAAGACACGAAGCGGCACAAGACGGTCAAGCACTTTCAAGACCAGATCCGAATACCAACCAGGCGTCTGAAGAGGTCACCGAAAACCAAAAAAAGATGGACGACCTTGTCAAAAGGCTGGTTGTAGGGATTCCAGTTGATGTGGCTGAACGAACAAAAGAACAGCAAGCAAAGTGGATCCTAGCGAACATCCTTGACTGGCATAGGCGAGAGAAGAAGTCGCAATGGTGGGAGTATTTCCGTTTATGCGATCTGTCTAATGAAGACCTTCTAGACGAAAAGAGCGCCTTATCTGGTCTCGAATTTGTTGAAGAAGTTCCAAGAGACAAAGGAAGGGTTCCTATCCACCGTTATAGCTTTCCACTTCAGGAAACGGACCTGAAAGAAGGCGACAACCTACGCACAACAGGCGGCATCGGCGTTGGAAGCGTTTATGCCCTGTCTCAAAAAGACAGGACGGTGGACATCAAGAAAGCAGAAAAGTCTGCTCAACTTCATCCTGTTGGGATCTTTTCATTTACCGATGTGCCGACAGATGTACTCGCAGCCGCTCTTTTCAAGTTAGGCACGTATGTGGCTGACAATGGTTTCAAAAAAGACGGCGAGTTCAACACAGCTATAGAAATCCTACTCAATGTAGCGCCCAAGCTTGAGGGAAAATTCCTGACAGATATCAGGCCCGTTGGCGCCAGACATGATTCAGACTTCGGGATCAGTATCGCCCACAAAATTGGGGACCTCGTCCTGCCGATACAGGGCCCGCCCGGAACAGGAAAAACCTACACAGGCGCCCGGATGATTAATGAACTTGTGGCGGCAGGAAAAAAGGTTGGCATTACAGCCCTAAGCCACAAGGTGATCAGCAACCTTGTCTCTGAAACATTCCGGGCAGCCGATGAAGCCGGACTAAGTGTTAGCTGTGTTCAAATGAACCGGGGAGAGAAGAGCGACCGCAAAGATCTCATTTATGCAAAAGACAATGCTGATTTCTTCAAGAAGCTTGAAACCAGCGGGATCGGCGCCGGTACCCAGTTTTTGTGGGCCAGAGAAGAAGCCCTGGCATCGGTAGACGTTATGTTTGTCGATGAAGCCGCTCAAATGTCACTAGCTAATGTCTTGGCAATAGCAGGGGCAGCTAAGTCTATTGTTCTCCTAGGAGACCCCCAGCAGCTTGAGCAGCCCATGAAGGGTTCTCACCCAGATGGTACCGACGTATCAGCGCTCGACTATATCCTAGACGGACACCAAACGATTCCTGCGGACAAAGGGCTATTCCTGGAGGAGACATGGAGGCTTCACCCGGACATCTGCTCCTTCACCTCTGAGATGTTTTATGAAGACCGCCTACTTCCAAAGCCAGGGCTTGGCTGCCAGGCAATAAAGTCAAATGGCAGAGTAAGTGGATCAGGGCTGAGGATTTTCCCCGTCCCCCATACCGGAAATCAGAACAGCTCCCCCGAAGAAGCAGAAGCGGTAGCTGAACTCGTACGAGAAATTCTCGAAAGCAATTCAACCTGGGTCAACCGAGATGGCACAGAAAAAGCGATCACCCATGATGATATCCTCATCATCACCCCATATAACGCCCAAGTCTTTGAACTGCAGAGGCACCTGCAAGGATGCCGTATCGGCACGGTAGACAAATTCCAAGGCCAGGAAGCACCCATAGCCATCTACTCTATGGCTACTTCGACCTATGCAGATGCCCCAAGGGGTATGGAGTTTTTGTATAGCGCGAACCGACTGAACGTCGCCTCCTCACGCGCCAAGTGCCTTTTCATATTGGTATCTTCGCCGGAGGTATTTGAGGCGGAATGCAGAACACCCCATCAGATGCAGCTCGCAAATGCATTCTGCAGGTTTAAAGAGCTAGCAATTACTGGCTTAGCTGGTTGAACAGCAGACAAACCCACAGCTCTGGAAAACTGGGGACCTAAAGGGTTTCGCCGTGCTATACGACGCGGGCCGATGAAATGCTGCAGGCGCAGTCATGAAGGCGCGCCAAAACGGGCGGAAAGCTATAAAATTGAGGCCTGTCAGCCCAAACGTCGGTTCAACAACGCGGCCAGGCGCACGCCGGCGCGTTCCAGCTGCACTGCCGCAACCGGCCAATTACTTTGGGCATAATCGGCCGGAAGAATAACCGGGGCGTAATTGCCGCCGCTTCCCTGGATGCCGCGATAAACAGAGGTCTTGGCGACCCCGAAGGTCTCGTTGGCCCAATCAACGATGCTACCGCGGGGCCAGGCAGAACGACCCGCCGGGGTATTACCTTCCTCAAGTACGCCAGCCAACTCACCTTCCGAGCCGCCAAACGCCTCCACGACTGCCGCGTCCCAGACCGCGTGCAGGTTCGTGCGCCGGCCTCCCAATACGACCCTGACGGAGTTTCCGCCGCGATCCTGATTGTCGGCGCAATGCAGGGGCTGGTGCATATACTGCCGGATATTTTCTACCAAGCGATTTGATAGAAATTGGCTTGGTACTAAAAGAGCCAGTCAGGCCAACGCGCTCAGGGGCACGGGTCCGGGTAAAGCCCGTAGATCTCGTCAATTGCTTTCAGCGCCTCGTCGGGGAGCCGCACAAGGCTCCCGTCGATGTCAGCGGCCAGTTGGTCGAGGCTAGTGGCACCGATGATAGAGCTGGTCACAAATTTACGGGAATAGACATAAGCCAGCGCCAGCGCCTGCGGTGTAATGCCAAAGGCTTGGGCGATACCGATATAGCGCGCCACCGCCTCAGGCTGACGCGGCGAGCGATAGCGCGCGAAGTTCGGCGCCACCGTGGCGCGCGAACCATCCGGCAGCCGCCCGCCCTGATACTTACCTGATAGATAGCCAGCAGCGAGCGGTGAATAGGCCAGCAGACCAACATCTTCGCGAAGTGCGAATTCCGACAAGCCAAGCTCGAAAATTCGGTTGAGCAGGTTATAGGCGTTCTGAATTGAGGCGACACGCGGCAGACCGCGCTCCCGCGAGAGCCGCAGGAACTCGCTTATCCCCCACGGCGTCTCGTTGGAGACCCCGAAGGCGCGTATCTTGCCCGCAGTGACCAACTCGGCCAGCACCTCAAGGGATTCTTCGATCGGCACGGTATCCGGGGAATCGGCAAGCTCACTGACCCCACGCCCCCCGAACTTGGGCACCCACCGATCCGGCCAGTGGAGCTGGTAAAGATCAATGTAATCGGTGCGCAGGCGACGCAGACTGTCCTCGAGCGCTGCTATGATGTTACGCCGGTCAAGATGGTTGTTGCCGCCGCGGATGGGGGCACCGGCAAACGCGGGGCCGGCAACCTTGGTCGCGAGCACAATCTTGTCGCGCTTGGCCGATGCCGCAATCCAGTTTCCAATGTAAGTCTCTGTACTGCCGCGGTTCTCGGGCGTCCCCGGTGTGGTCGGGTACATCTCGGCTGTGTCGAGAAAGTTAATGCCGCGGTCAAGCGCGTAGTCGATTTGGGCGTGGGCTTCGGCCTCACTGTTCTGCGAGCCCCAGGTCATGGTTCCGAGGCAGATTGCGCTCACGCGAATATTCGTACGGCCGAGTGTTCGGTAGTCGATGGTAGTCACGTGGATGTTCCCGTCATCTGATTGCAGCTTTAGGAGCCCTTTTACGTGAGTTCCCCCGGTGCTGACAAACATTCTTCATACTCAGCTAATCATAAGCGCCGCCTTCCATATGGAGTCGGCCTCTTGGCCGCTTCACACATCCTCTTCCATTCCTCGGGGGACATCCGCTCCCACCAGGCCGAAAGATTGCATTCCTGCAACGCCTGGCTGATGGCATCGCATTGGTCGTCATGACGACTGCCTGGAAAGGCAAACAATTCGGCTTCCAGGTCGGGCAACCATGGCGCCTGTTCAGGCAGATAGACAAGGCCCGCCTCAATCTTTGCGGATGCCACTGCCATGCGGCTCGCCTTATCGCCCTTTGGTTTGACTGCGGTAATTCCTACGACCTTGCCGCGCAACTCCTGGACCATTGGGGTTCCCGTGCCGGCATCCTCGACTAGAACGCGTCGCGCGCGCCACTTCTTTGCCTGTTCCTGTACCGCAGCTTTGAGGGCGGGGTAATCGACGCGTTTGCGCCACACATCAACCAGATACCAGGATCTGTCACGGCACAAAATCAGGGTAACGCAGACCGACCAGTCGTTGTCAGGACCGCCTTTGCTGGCAGTGTCCCAGCTCTGTATGATCAATCGGTGCTCCGACGCAGGCGGCAGTTCCGAATAACGTCTGATCCAGCCGCGTTTCACCATCGCACCACCAGGCGGCACCGGAGACTGCTGGTATTGCGCGGAAAATGCGTCGCTGCCGAGTTGAAGCTTCAGCGCTTCCAGAATATAAACCGGCTCACGCTCGGGGGACAGCGCCTCGCCGGCCTTGCGGCAATAGGTACGGTCGGCCGAAACCGGAATAATCTCGTCATAATAGGCGATGGCGGGCAAGCTGAGCACTTCCCATTCGTCTGATTGGCCGAGCAGAAATCCCGTCAGATCATCCATATGGACGCGCTGCATGACCACAATGATCGCACCGGTGCGCTTGTCGTCGAGGCGGGACAGCAGCGTATTCGTGAACCACTGGTTGGCGCTGGTCCGCTTTGTTTCGGACATGGCATCATCCGGCTTGAGCGGATCGTCGATGATGATAATGTTTCCGCCGCGACCGGTCAGTGTGCCACCGACCGACGTTGCTAGGCGGAAGCCGCGCTCGGTCAATTCCATCTCGGTCTCGGTGTTCTTGACCTGCCCGATTCGCGCATTCGGGAACGCTGACTGGTACCAGGGTGCCTCCATTACGGCGCGAAAATCGTTGGAGTGCTTTTTGGCAAGGTCCCCGGAATAGCTGACGCAGATGCAACGTCGTTTAGGATCTTGACCCAGAGCGAAAGCTGGGAGGGCTACCGAGGCCATGATTGATTTCAGGGACCGCGGGGGCATGTTGATGATCAGCCGTCGAACCTCGCCGCTCAGGACGCGCTGCAACTGCCAGGCGATCGCCTCGATGTGCCAGGTCGGTATATAGGTCTGACCCGGACAAAGCGTAGCGAAGACCTTTTGCACGAACGCCCTGAACTCCTTTCGGATCAGTGCTTCCAATATGCGGACGTCAGGAACCGTCGTCGTCATTGTCATGCCCCTCCTTGACCGTTGTTGGGGGCGGGACCGGATCGGAAACGGCCGGTTTGCCTAAATACTGGGCGAGGATGGCCTCGTCTTCGGCCAAGAGGTCACGGAACCGGACCGCAGTCTCAGGAGACTCGGCATAGCGGTCGACCAGGGAAAGCAAGAGCTTAATGGCCTTCTGGTCACTGCGCATGGCATCGTTGGCTAGCCGGCGGAGCATCACCTCCAAGGCAGGTATCCGGCGGGTCTTGCCGCTTTCGCTGACCACCACCTTCTGTTGGATGATGTCCTGCAGGACCGCGCCGACCGGCCGGCTGCCCTTCGGGCGCCCTTTTGGATTACCGCTTTTACCGGCGCTGAACTGGGTCGCTTGGGGCGGGCGGCCGTAACCGACTTCGTATTCGGGGGGCTTAGAGCCATTCCGGTCAGTCATGGGTGGCCTCCTGACGGGTATTGGTCCCAAGGCGCCGGCTTTGGGAACGGCCAGCCCGGTGCTTCTTGGCGCCGTTTGCGCCCGATTTGCCGGCGGGCTCTTCTGGGGCGATGGGCGGTATTAGGTCCCCCATGCCGGACCGAGCTTTGCTGACCTCCTCGAAGGTGCGGCCGTCGCCGGCAAGCGTCGCCTCCAGCTTCGTGATGGACTGCCAGCGCCGGACAGCGACATCGACATAGGCCGGCTCGTATTCGATGCCATACCCAGTACGCCCGACCTTCTCGGCCGCCAAAATGGTCGTGCCCGAGCCGCAGAACTGGTCGAGCACTATGTCGCCACGCGCCGTGCAGTCCAAAATCGCATCTGCAACGAGGGCAACAGGCTTGACGGTCGGATGGGCAGTAAGGGCCTCCATCCGACCGCGGCCGAAAGTGTTAACGCCAGCGTAGGTCCAGACATTGGTGCGATTGCGGCCAAAACGGCCCAACTGGACGTTGTTTCTGTGGGGCTCACCGCCGACCCGGAAGACGCCGATGAGTTCGTGCTGGGAACGGTACAGCGACCCTTGCCCGGCATTGGACTTGTTCCAGACCACCAGGTTCAGCATGAGGTCAAAGAGTCTGGCACCAACCTCGATCAGATCGCCGATGCCGCGCCAGTCCATGCAGATAAAATGGAGCGCCCCATGTGCAGAGACACGTACGCCATTGCCAACCGTCACCTTGAGAAACCTGCGAAACTCCGACCGGGACATCTCCCCGGAGGCAAAGGCAAATTCGGGATGCTGAGTCCTGCCACGCCCACCGATCTCTCTCACCCGCCGGTTGTATGGTGGATCGCAAAAGACGGCTGCGGCCAATGCGCCTTCCATAAGGCGAACAAAAGTCCCAGGGATCCGCGCGTCACCGCAGATGAGCCGGTGCTTTTTCAGAAGCCACAGATCATCCCGGCGGGTTACCGGATTGGCAGGCAAAGCAGGCAGTTCGTTTTCCGGCTCGGGCTGGGTGCTGGACATGTCGGCCAGAAGCAGATCGATCTCCGCCATCTCGAAACCTGTCAGTGAGACATCCATTCCTTCAAGTGGCAAAAGGTCAATCAGTTCACCGAGTTCAACGGCGAGCATTTCCCGGTTCCAACCGGCTTGTTCGGCGATCTTGTTGTCAGCGATCAGATAGGCGCGCTTTTGCGCTTCTGTGAGATGATCGAACTTCAAAACCGGGATATGAGTTAACCCGATCATCCCGGCTGCAATGAAGCGGCCATGACCTGCCAGCAGCATATAGAAACTGTCGACAAGCAGAGGGTTCAAAAACCCGTATTTTCTGATGCTCTCAGCGATCAACTTGAGCTGTTTTTGGGAATGTGTCCGCGCGTTTTTCGGGTTGGGCCGAACTTGGTCAGTCGGGACCCATTCCATGCAGAATTCGCCGCGCGCGCACACTTCTGTAACTTTCATGAACTTCCTCGGTTTTGTTCGATCCGAGAAAATTGTGCAGAAATAATTCCTGAAAGTCGTATGGAGTTAAGTGGGCGGATTTTCCCCTACTTAATTCGATAGTCCGTAATTCCGGATTCCGCAGCTATCGACGGCCAATCCTTGATTAATCCGTTCGCCTGCGATTCTGTGCTGGCGTTAACGCCAAGGATTTCATAGACCGCCTTCAATAGATCGAAAAACTGTCCATAGGCCCCGTCTTTGTTTCTCGATAGGGTTGGTTTTTTGCCCGTCAGGCCGAAATAATGCGTCGCGACAACGATAGCGATCTTTCTGGCTTGACTCTTCTGAGGCGCACCGTCGCGAAAATTGACCCCAGCCACGTCAGCTTCCTTTGCGGCGGCATGCAGGATCCTTAGATCGGTCTTCAGTTTCCCGAGCGCAGACTGGCGGAAATTCAGCGCTTCAATCACGGGTTGTGAAAGCCCATCCAATAACTCGACAATGCGCCCGGTCTTCTGTGCCAGCGCCTTAACGGCCTTCTTGCCTGGAATCTGCGTGCGGCGAGAAACAGGACTCATGAGCATCAATTGTCGCCCAATGCCAGGGATCAAAAAGGAATAAGGTATGGCGTCGACTTTACTAGGTGGTTGCACTGGTAGTGTTCGGAATAAATCTTCCAGTGCGGCAATTTTCGCGTCCCAGGAAGCGTGTCCTAGGCTTTTCGATTTAGCTCCCATGATCGTATGGACCTCAGCCATCTTCTCGCCCCCTTAATAGGGCGTTTCACCGATAATGTTTCCCTGTTGGAGCGAGCCGCCATCCCTGATATCGAGACATAGTTCCCTGTTGTGCTGCGTAGGGAATTGCTCCGCAAGCCATTGGAATATCGCCGCTCTTTGGCCCAGAAAAACCGGTTGGAAGGCAAAATTTCCGGAATTCCCTGTTATTATCCCTGTTAGCAGGGAATACTGGGCGGAGACTGGTTATGACGGCACTGGGCCCACAGCCACCCAGTTTTCTCTCCAAGTGGCATTCTCCAGATCTCCAAAATAGCCGCGTAGTTTCAAACCCTTGTCTGCGGACAAAGGCGTTCTGCGCCACTGTTTTGGCCGACGAGAGACTACTTTGGGGCGAGCACCCCGGTTTTTCTCCGGAGGCACTTTTTCCAGTGGCAGAGTCAGATCGCGCGATCGGCAAATCATGATCGAAAGTGGTCGAATTTAGCTCAAGTGAACGATCACTTTGGTGCGCTCACGGCCAGATCTGAACGTAATGGGTTAACGCGCCGAAAATCTCAACACGGATCTCTGCTCAACCCAGCTGAGTGGCAGGGGCATCAGTGAGAACAGCCGCTCCGTTGATAGATCAACGGGCTGACGTCCCTCGAGGATGGTCTCGGTGATATCTGGTGCCAACAACGCGAGCGGCACCAATCGACTTAAGTAAGTTCTGGAAACGCGTTCCTTCTTTGCAAGATCAGAGATGGATTTCACTTCTCGATCTCTCAGCATCGCAAACCACATGTTCGCACGCACGATGGCTTTGATGAGGTTCACATCCTGATTCGATGCCGGCGCGTGCGCTGCGATTATGAGCCGCTTCTCTTTGCCCAGACGGCGTAGCTCTGCAGGCAGGGTGATGGTGATACACTTTTCAGGATCAGCGTGGTCTGGGATACCGAGCTCTTCGCTAAGGGCTTTGCGATCTATGGTGATGGTTATCGATGAAGCCTCGACCTGCACACGGGTGACCAAGTCTCTGACATGCTCGTAGATCTCCTTGATGTCTTTTCCGGTGAGATCTTGGCTTAAGGTTTTTGCTTGTTGGATGCTGCTGGTGGCTGTGGCGGGATCCAGCTCAGCCGAGGTAAACGCGGCCATGAGCTTTTGCGGATCGCTGAGGAAGTTTGTGAGAGCCTTGATCACATGACCCTCGATCTCCTGGGCCGATAGGCGTGTGCCTTCAGTGGGGGTGAGTTTGCGGCGCTTGGTTCCGGTCACCAGATTGTTGGAGATGTAATAGCGGTAGCGCTTACCCGCCTTGGCGGTATGGGTTGGGGTCAGTCTGGTATTGCTGGCATCGAACAAGATGCCGGCCAGTAGGCTGGTGTCTTTGGAGGTCTGGCCCGAGCGGCGGATAGCTGCATTGGATGTTAGGCAGGCTTGAACCTTGTCCCACAGGTCCTGATCAATGATCGGGGCGTGGTCTCCTGCATAGGTCGATCCTTTGTGATGGACCTCACCGCGGTAAATCGGGTTACGCAGGATTGTGTAGAGATGGCCTATCCTAAAAGGTAACCCGCCTCTTCTTACCCCTTCGATATGGGTGCGCAGCTTAGTTCTGAGGTCTTGGCGGTCTAGCGCTGCTTTAAGCTTAAGGACCGAGCCCAGTTCAGCATATAGGCTGAATATCGTCCTTATGGTTTGGGCTTCGCCCTTCACCACAACCAGCCTGCGGTCCTTAAGGTCATATCCCAGGGGGACGTTACCCCCCATCCACATGCCCTTCTTCTTGGAGGCGGCAAACTTGTCCCGGATACGCTCGCCTGTGACCTCCCGCTCAAACTGAGCAAAGGACAGAAGGACGTTGAGGGTTAGCCGTCCCATTGAGGTTGTGGTGTTGAAGGACTGGGTGATTGAGACGAAGGAGGCCTTATGGGCGTCTAGGATCTCCACGATCTTGGCAAAGTCGAACAGGGACCGGGTTAGACGGTCGATCTTGTAGACCACCACGGTATCGACCCTGCCCTCCCGGATGTCGGCAAGGAGGGTCTTCAGGGCTGGCCTATCCAGGGTACCCCCTGAGTACCCCCCATCGTCATAGGCTGTGGGGATGAGGGTCCACCCCTCATGGCGCTGGCTCTTTATATAGGCCTCCCCTGCCTCCCTCTGGGCGTGGAGGGAGTTAAAGGCCTGGTCCAGGCCTTCTTCTGAGGATTTACGGGTGTAGACCGCGCATCGGACCTTGCCTGGCTTGGTCATAAGGGTAGGCCTGCTAGGGCTTTGCCGGATACCTTAGTTCGGCCGGTAGGTGGGACTGGGTTGGGAGGTAGTTCTGCCCTGCCCCCACCCTCCTTCAGCCCAAAGAAGCGGGGGCCAGACCAGCGGGTTCCTGTGATCAGCCGAGCTACCTGGGACAGCGAGCTATATGTGCTCCCTGACCAGATGAACCCGCCCTCGGTTATGACGACCTCATGGACCCTGCCCTGCCACTCGCGGACCAGTCTGGTTCCAGGTTTGAAGGCGTTGGCCTGAGCAGGCTTGATCGCGCCATGGTCGATTAGCTCAGCACTGAGCTGCGCCATCCGCCGGGCAGCTGTCTTACTGATCCCGCCGAACATCGCCTCCTGAAGCTTCCAGGCTAGCCCGCGGATCAGCACGTCTCTGCTGATCGACGGGCCAGGTTCAAGCTTGAACAGGTTGGTCCATTGAGCCCGCAAGGCTTCAAGGGACTTGCCCTGCATACTACCCAGCTCTGTATGAAGCTGCTCCTTACGCAGCACCTGATCAGGCCTTGGCGATGTGGTAGCGGCGTTAGCCCTTC
>Ga0316221_1002397_pt1 | contig 16926 bp, 15 predicted proteins | sample TBH18007metaG_FD_206003 | JGI IMG/M metagenome (GOLD analysis project Ga0316221, IMG submission 206003) | Freshwater microbial communities from Trout Bog Lake, Wisconsin, USA - TBH18007 | ecosystem: Environmental > Aquatic > Freshwater > Lake > Hypolimnion/Profundal zone | place: USA: Wisconsin... | reverse complement strand
CGATTCTTTAGGTCGGACTTGGTGCGGAGTTGGGGAAAGAAGGATAGAACACCCAAGCCCGGCACTTTGACTCCTTGTCCTATAAAAACTATACAGGAGTATAGGCTCTAAAGCAAGTAATGCTTTTACTTATCCCGGTTGTGGTGCTTGTAGAGTGCCTGGTCTGTTGTGCCAGCCCACTCAGCAATCTTGCGCCAAGTAACGCCAAGTTCACGAAGTCGAGTTACAGTCTGTCGACGGTCTTTTCCAAGTTCAACAACCTTCTTTTCGCTCTCTCGCATTTGAAGAGATACGTCACGAATGTGTTGAAGAAGCGATGCTACCGCTGGTGATTCGTTGTTTGGCGTCTTGCGCTCTGGAAGTGGGGTGATGGGGTCGGAGTGTGGCATTAACTAATCCTTTCTAGGGGTTTAGCGTAGTGGGGTTTGTTGTTTTTGTCTAATCTCATTGTGGGGTTTATGCCCCTAGTTTGGAAACCCAAGTATATCAATGGGGGTTTGCTATTGGTTCTCTGTCGAATTTCCTATGTATTCGTGAGAATATCCAAGCCTTCGGTCATGCGTCCAGTGGGCTATTTCATTGTCTCTTTTTGAGTCGTTGCTTCTTCTTGCCTTTTTGTTCATGCTGGTCGGTCGCCACAGTGAAGACTTTTCTCGGTACTCACCCAACCTTGCGTGCGGTGTTCTCCCAAAGAATCGGAATCCCTTTTTTGTAAAGTATTCGCCTTCCCAGTCACTCAATCTTACACCCAGACCGAAGCCTTGAAAATCCGGCTTAACAACAATTCGACTAGAGCGATACGCTTTTTTGATTGTGCCAGATGGGAAGTAAAGGACTGCACCAAATCCTGCTGGTCGACCTTCAACCACCGCAAGAAAACATGTCGCCGACTTGTTTAAGTCAGTGGTTAGGTAGTGGTGTTCCATGAAATGCGACCACATGGAGTGTTTGACTTCGTATATTTCCGCCACCAGGGGTTCTCGATGAAGACACTCCTTGGGTGCGAGACAGTACATACCTGCGTCTGTATCAATAATCCAGTCGGGCTCTAGCCACTCAATGATGTCACGGTGACACGAAGCAACGACCAAATTTTTTATGTTGCTCTGGGTTATGTACTTCTTCATTGTTCGTGAGGTCGCCTTAGCAACCGTTCGGTCGACAACGGAGGTGAACTCGTCAATCACGGCGTTGCTTTCGAGTTGGCGAGAGAGGTCGGCTCGGAACTTTTCTCCGTTGCTCAAAATGTGATGAGGCTTCGTCCAGGTTGGAACCGCTGAAAGACCGACAGCATAGAACCTGTCCATAGCAATTTTGTAGTCGTCAAAGTGACCAGCAATGGCTACGTCTTCTTTCCATTCTGGCTCAGATATTTTTCCAAACTCTTTCAGGAGGACGCTCTTGCCTGTGCCGGAGCCACCAACGATGAGACCAACTCCCCACTCTTGCGGAAGAGATGGAATCTTCCACGGGTAAAAAAACGTCTGCTCTCTTTGGTAGTCAAATTGCGAGCATGCTTCTTTTGTTACGTCGTCAAGTTCGAGTGCTGATACAAGGGGCTCTGCCGAGCGTTCAAGCGGTAGCCACTCGTCATACGTTGTAAAAGAAAACTGTTCCTGTTCGTCTGACACTTAACGCTCCCATTATGGTTTTTAGTAAACCATAGTTTAGCAGAACTAGGCGGGGAGGTCAACTTCTTTAACGATTAGTTCAAGGCAGTCCTTGCCAAAGATTGGCGCTAGGAAGGTTAATTTGACGACCACTTTAGCGTTATCGTCGATGAGTACACCGGCATCGACCAGTCCGTCAATGGCTGCTTTGACCACCGGAAAACAAGCACCAACGTCTTGCCGGTAGCGGGCCGTTGCGACGTAGGGCTGAGCAATAACTTCAATCATTTCCAATCTGGGAACCATTGCTTCTTGTGCAAGTTCGCAAAAAGCCCCTCTCCATTCTTTCACAATTTTTGCTCTTGCCATGTGGTGAACAGTGCGCTCTTTGTTGAGCGTGAAGTCTGGGCGCTGTTCGTAGACAAGCGTGAACGAACGACTCATAAAGAAATAATTTTAAACGGCGGTCGTGACATTGTTCCGTGCGTCGTGGTCGCCTTCAAAGCGGTTGAGAGGCGTTCCCTTGGTGATATAGAAATGCTTTCCAAACTAAAAAGTGCGCCAAGAGCAATGCTTTCCCCAGCGCCAATTGCGCCATAATTTTCACGACACTTAACAACTGCAAAGTCATCGGTGATGTAATAAATTCCCGTCGTGTTTATAACGAGTAACTCGGCGCCCCATTCTTCTGGAACATTGTTTCGACCTTCCCAAACTGTTGAGAGGTGGTCACGTAGTGCGTAGGGGTCTCCTATTCCGCACTCCTTGGCAATCTCGCCTTGACGAAACGAACCAGCGATTCCAACTAAAGAATCTTCTGATTTCCAAACCTTGGGGTCTGACGCAATCGTAACGGTGTCCGCAGAGAAGGCGCCCGAGTCGCCACCAATCCACGCATTTTTTTTGTCATACCAGCCCACGATTACCGTCATAGGAACAATCCTACTGGGGATATTTTTTTAGCCCATTTCGGCTAAGTGGCCTTTTCCCGCAGTCTTTGCTTGATTTTCCGTAAACCACCTGGGGGTTTCCCAGCCACAAGTGCAATACGGCTGGTACAAAGTGGTGTTCAAAAACGTTGACTTGTACGCTTCGATTTGGACATTGTGTCCGTCGGAGTTCGTCTTTGGCGGGGCTTTTTTAGCCATCAATTCCGCTTCGGAAGATTCGTACCCAGCCCTTTTCTGTCAACTCCCAGCGGTCATAGCAGATACCCGTGTTCCCAGATGCGTCCTTAACCTTGGTCTCTGTGCATTGGAAGATGGAGCCCTTAGTCAAACTTGGGTCGTATCGATTTGGTAAAACGCAGTTGTGTGGAATGTAGATGATGAAACCAACTGGCTCTTCGGGCTCTCTTGGCTCTTCAACGTTCTTTTTCTGGTACGCCGGGTGAATCGAATTTTCGTACTCTTCTTTAAATTTTTCTAGGCTCTTGTTTTTGAGAAATGCCACGATGCTCTCTTCCTAAGATTTTTTCTTTCGTCGTGGTGAATGTTAGCGCTTTTCTCACTCTGTCGCAAATACTCTTCGCTAACAATAAGACGCCCCATTGCTTCTGCGTAACTCATTAAAGAGTTCCACCCAACTGGATGTACAACTGGGTTGGGGTGTTGCTGTAGATGTCTGGAATATTGATGTAGTAGCCACCGTATCGAATTGCTTCTCCAGCAAGGGCACTGCAAATCCATGTTCCATTTCGACGAACAGACCAAAACCATTCTGGGGTGAGAATGTCGACTCCAATGCAGACATCGGAAATTACTCCATAAGGGTCGCCCACCTGGAGGTGTGCAAACTCAATAATCTTTTTGCGGTCTGCGCCTTCTGGTGCAGGAAGAATTTCGACGAGTGTTGAGTTGTCCATCAATTCCTGGAGGCGTGACAAAACGACGCCCTTCAAAGTTGCTTGAACAATCCAAATGTCGTTTGCGTTATCGCCGTGCGATACGACGGTAAAGGCGTGATTGAACTTTCCATTTCGCCACTTAAAGAACTCACCAATGCGGATGAGTAGTCCCAACAGTCCGTTTGTTCGGGCGAATCCTGTGTCACCCGGACGAATTTCTTGGTGGGTGATTAATTGGCATGGTTGCTTTTGCTTGCTCATAGGACATTCAGTCTACAGCAAGGTGATTATTTAAATCTGCTTCAGAGTTGCTTGCCAAAGGTTTTCGCCGTACTTTTCGGCGTCTTCCTTGGACATGCTTTTAAGGGCTTCCGATTTGACCGCATCGAGGTCAATGTCTAGTGGCTGTTCTTTATCTGTCACTTCGGAATCCTCATCGTGTAGTAATCGGGTGTGCCAAACTTCTCGTAGTTCCAGTTATCTGGAGCGTACTGTGGGTCGAACGCACTCTTACTTTCAACTTGAAAGCCCAACTTGCCGTACATCAGTGGCAGTGCTGGTCCGAAACATTCTACGTAGTTGACCCCATGGTTGTCAATAGCGTCCTTTAGTAGTTTTAGCCCCGCACCAGATTCTCCATTGTTGAACAAGGCGGTTGCTTCGATTCGACCATCTCCGTGGTCGTGGATGAGCAGACCAGTCTTGCCGTCCGCTGAGAGCAACGGCTTCATTCCCTCTTTTTTCATTTCGCTAAGTGTGTAGTGATTTACGAAAGCGGAGTATGGGCTGTTTTGGAAACACTGGTCAAATGAGTTTTTGAAGGAGACGAGGCTTTGAACACCGCCTTCTCCGCCCGTCCATTGGTTGCCGTGAAAGGCATGGCCGGATACGTCTCCTTTTTGAACATTGTCTCCGTAGTAAATAGTCGAGGGGTCGCTCCATTGAGGTGAGAGTAGTGCGCCCTTTTGCTCGGGGAATCCACCGCCAATTTGGGTCATCGCAGAGTTCTGGCCTCGTGTTGCTGTAGTCATTGCCAATCGAGCGAGCGGGCTGTACATCGATGAGTGACTGGCCCAGGCTGCTTCTTCGCCGTTTCGGTCAAAGTCTCGACCAGTTGCTGCGTGCCCGAAGGCGTCGTGAACCGCCCTGAACTCTTCAATTTCCTTGCTGGTTACAAACGGGTGTCCGCCGGTAACGTCGGCTGAAAGAACGGAGAGGTGATGGTTTTCACGAATGTCGTCCATCATTTCCTGTGCGGTCTTGTACGGGTCCGTCTTTGTAACGTCGACCTTGATTCCAAGGTTCTTTGTCAGGTACTCGTATTGCTGATGTGTCTCGGCAACAAACTGGCGATAGGCGGGTAGCGTCTTTTGGTCAACCGAAGGAAGGCTTGCATATTCATTTGCAATGGCAAGTGATTGCTTGGGGTTGACTTGGATTTTCCCGTAATCACGCTTTGGCCTGGTTATGCCAACGCTCTTCGTATACTCCGTTGCGCCACGTGCTAAAAAGTTGTTTCCGCCAATTGCAGTCTTCCATTGATTTCCGTGAAATGCGTGACCAGCAACGTCGCCCTTTGTAAGGGGATAAAGAAGTTCGTTAACCGAGAAGCCTGAAGACATGGCTTAATTATACATTTAGCCCCAAGAATGTCTTGACAGTCCAAGTTCGTAGGATTTGGTGGGGTTGTCTTCAATCCAACCATTTAGCCAATCGCAGATGGTGATGATGTTGCTCATGTCCAAAAGATTCTCGTCCGTTCGACCGGCACGGGCACGGGATAGGAGTTCGTGTCCATTGATTGCCCCGAAGCACTTGTGTGGGTAGATTTCCTGACCCATACATCTCCAGGTCTCACGCTTCCCAAAGTGCTTAATCATCTCTTCTTTGCGCTTTTTGTTTACTTCCTTGCGACGGTCAGAGACTGGTTTGAGCGGGGTTCGCTTTAAAGACGATTCGGTCTTCTTTAGCGGTGAACGTTTTAAGCCACTGGTGCCACGCTTCAATGGCGTTCGCTTCATTGGCTTTCTTTGCCCCACTAATTAACGCTAAGAGACCTAGAGATTGATGCCGCAACAATTGCAACGCATGCAGATACGAAGGCTACCTTGCCGTCCCCCAGGTTTCCTTTGAAGACAGCCATGCCACCATAGACCCAGGCCAGGACCGAGGCCGTAAGTGTGGTGACGCTAAAAATCAATGCCCAGAATTTTTTCATTCCAACTCCTTTAATTCGTTGCTTGAACTTACCATACCAAGCGCCTCCATGACCGATTCAGTAAGTGCTGGCCTCATGCCAACGCTCGTAAGAACCTTGTTGTCAACGTGCTTCTTTCGCTCATCGTAAAGTCGCAAAAACTGCGCTCGAATAATGTCTGGGCTTGTCGACATGCAGATGCTTCCCCAGCCAATCGATTCAACGGTCTTTCGAATCAATCCGGTCGAGTTGTCATCACTGAACTTTGGATTCCCCCTCATCCCAACGCTAAGAATCTGGTTCCTTACTTCGCCCCAGGCGTCTGCGGAAAGTGGTGCCTTAGAGCCCATTACTTCGGCGCACTTCTTTCGAATCCCAGCGATGGTCGGCGCAAACTCTTCAGACAGAATCCAGTTGGTGGTTGCTTTCTTCACAACCTCAAAGTCAATGTCACTGAAGGCGATTGCGTAAACCTCAATGGTGTCTGCATTGAGGTTCCAGTTTGGGAACGACGCCCCAATCAGCCTTACAATCTCGACGGTTTCATTTTCGTTCATTCTGCGCTCCCTTCACGACGACGCTTGAACTCTGCAAGTGCCAACTCTGATTTGCTCATTGTCTTGGTGGTGTTTTCCTCTAGCCCAGCGCCACCACTGAGATAATCCTCAAAACGATTCGATGAGCCGTAAAAAGTATCCGGGTGCATCGTGTAGGTTTCGGCTTGTCCAACTCTGGTTTGAGCGTAATTCTCCGTTGCCCTTAGAAGTTCATCAAAGGATACGCCCTTGCGTAGTTGAGCCACGACTTTCGTGTAGGCGCCCTTCTTGCCAATCTTGCGTGGATAAACCTTCCACAGTGTTTCGAACTCAACCTCGAATGGCTTGGCCTGTACGTCAGTGCTTTGCACTGATGCAGGAGAATTAGATTCCTTTGATTCTTCTTTAATTACATATATAGGTGTGGTTTCCCCAGATGTCCACCTACTTTGGACAGGATGTCCACCTACTTGGACAGGATGTCCACCTACTTCTTCAAGAGGCTGGACATTTTGTCCACCTACTTTCTTGAAAATGAACTGGTATTCGGCAACCTTTTGGCCGGTTGCTGGCTTGACGAGTGCTAAAAAGCCATCGTCAATCATCTGTTGCCTTGCTCGTTGTAGCGACTTGACTGAGCATCGGCAGAGTTCTGCGAACTTCTTGTCTCCGCTAAAGATTCGGTATCCGTATGTTTCGTTGGCGAGCAGGCCCATACGAAGGTGAATTAGGTAGGTTACTCCCGAGTAAGGGGAGTTGGCTTCTACGTAAGCCTGTCCTTCTGCGCTCATTGTGATTCCTCTCTGCCGTCGGCGGAGTTATTTTCGTTAATTGGGAATGGAAAACTACACCCCATTTGGGGTTGATGCAACTCACTTCTAAAGCCCCCTAAAACCCTGAAACCGCCCCAGACCCCACGAGGGTGCTGAAGCGGTTCCAGAGAGCCGAAAACGGCAAATTAGGGCTGTCTGGAGCCTACTTATTCCTCTTCGGGCTCCGAAGTCTCACCGGATGCCTTGGAAATCAATTCCTCCGCCTCGGCAATGCGACTGATTGGCAAGTTAGCGACCTTTGGGAGACCTGCTTCCGACCAGAGTCCCTTCAAGGCGTGACGACCAGAATCGCTGAGTGAGCGAATCTTCCCATCGATTCCATCCTTTAGGTTCTTGGAGATGAGTTCATCGCCTGCGCCAAGCCAATTTACAAACTCACCCATAAGTTCGTTGCCTTCGTGGGTGGTGAATGTTCGGTCGGCTAGCGTCGAGCAACGGCTCTTTGATACCGTCACACGGTGCTGTAGGTCAACGTCGAGGAAAAGCGTGAATTCGTATTCGATGCCGTCACGCTGTTGAGGTGCCATACCCAACTTTGTAATCTCGGTTCGACCATTGGCGTTCTTGTCCATGGTGTATTCGGTCTTGGCTCGCATGGTAACGATGACGTGTCCGTTGAAAGCCAGGATTGCGTCAATCATCGCCTGGTGGAGTGGCGTTCCGTCCGCCCAAGCGGTGTATGAGTTCTTGCCCTTGGAGGTTGCCTGGTTAACAATGTCCAAAACTCCACCCTTCCCAGACCAGAAGTGGGTAAGGCTGTCGATGACGACAACTGCAAAACCAGCGTCTTCCGCTTCCTTCAGGATGCTGACCAATCGGTTTGGGTCGTATGGTGGTGCCATCGAGAGCGTCGAAAAGTCGAACTTGTCTGCGTAGAGACTTGCGGAACTTCGCTCGGTGTCGATGACTGCAATTTCCCCGCCCTCGGCGAGGTCTGTCGCAATCTGAAGGGCCCAGTATGTTTTACCTGCGCCAGATGGACCCGCTAAAGCAATACGTGCCTTAGCCTGTGATTTTGTTGCCTTGGTAAATAATGAACTATTGGTAGCCATGATTACCCTTTCTATTCGGTGTCGGTTTCGATGAAGACGAGGGTACCAGTTTGCTAAACCTGTGTCAAGGCAATTGAATGACTTGCAAGTGTCACAGTACGGGGGTATAGTTATTACTAAACAAAAAGAAGGGGACTTTATGTCAGACGAAAATACAAACGAAGAAATTGAACTATCCGACTTCCTTGCTCTCGCCAACCAGCCTGAGCGATACGTTGACGGTGATACGAAATTTACTATCAACAATGACGACGAAGCAATGTGGGCAATCAAGCAGTTGGCACGGGCTCAGCGTCGACTCGATGAGGTGAACCGTCAGGCCAAGGAAGAGATTGAGCGCATCAAGTCATGGGTTGAATTTCGCTCGTCAAAACTCTCACCCCAGATTGAGTTCTTTACCCAGAACCTATCGACATACTTGCTTCGAGTTCGTGAAGACGAACAGGACGGTCGCAAGTCGCTGGACTTCCCAGATGGTGTCGTAACTAGCCGGTCAATTGCAAGCAAGGTCGCTGTTGAAGACTTGGACGCCTTTGTTAAGTGGGCTGAAGAAAACGGTCACGAAGACTGGCTCCGAGTTAAGCGTGAAGCAGACCTTGCCACAATCAAGAAGAGCATTGACTACTCAGGTGATGTTGTTCTTGACCCATCAACTGGTCAGGTAATTGACGGACTTAACCACGTTCCGGGTGGGACTTCGGTTAGCGTCAAAATCAATAACTAAATACAAAAGCCCGTAGGTTTGGATTTCTCCGCCTACGGGCTTTTGTATTTCTGGTTTTAAGATGCCAGCCACCTTATTATTAACGGACTATTACTTTTTAGCAGACTTCTTGATTCCAAGCAAGCGCCCAAAAGCGGGAATCTTGGTTTCAAGGTAGCGAACAATGATGAAGTATCCAGAAGATACAAACGGGAAGACCTTTGAGTAAGCCTCGGCGGTGGTCATCTTCAGACCGTGCTGAGCGAAAGCGGTAATCAACCATCCAGCAATGACGGGGGTTACATAACGAACAATGTCGTTACCCATTTCGTCAACTTCTTGCGCCTCTGGCGTTACTGGTGGGATTTTGTTATCGAGAGTCTGGTCGGACTCGGGGGTGTTGGTTGGTGGTATTGTCATTTGCTGACTCCTTGATTAGGGCTTGTGGTAAATGTTCCTCGGCAATCGACCTGTGCCAGTCGAGGTGTCTCTCGACCTTATCCTCAATTGTGTCGAAACGCAAGTCCATTGAGGTTTTAAAATTGTCAACTTTTAAGTCAACTTGGGCAACTCGTGCCTTTACTTCTAGCAATTCATTTCCAAGACCAATTAGGTTTTGGTTCACATTTCTAATCCCGGCCTCTACTTCAGTGTGGTCGGCCTTTTCTTCGTCTCTTCCTTTATGGCTTGACCGCCATGCGGCTGTCGCTGAAAGTGTCGACGGAATAGCAGCGATTAGGGCACCGACTATGTATGGTGTATTCGCTGACATGGCAAAAGTTTATCCCAGGGTTTTCAGATTATTGACCCGTGAAGGGCTGTGGGTCCGCAATACCAAGGTCATGTACGACAATTGAGTGTTCCCCCAGGTTAACGACTGGTTGTTGAGTCTCCACGGCCCAAACATTTGGAATAGATGATGGCGTAGGGGTGGCGCTAACTTCCGTCCAGGCGGGAGAAGCGGGCGCCGTTCCCTTTGTGGCCGGGCTTCCAGATGCTGGGGTGCAATTCCAAAGACCGCCATTGTAAATAACAAGGTCTCCGTTTACGTACTGAACAGCACTCGACCATTGCGACATGGAGCGAAGTGCGACGTAATAAGACGGGGCTCCATTTGTCGTAACGCTAACAACGTCTCCAGCAACGTAATTGTTTGAAGCAGACCATTCTTGTGCTGAGGCAAAAGTCGTGTGCGCCAAACCGCATGTCCAAGTGCCTTGGGGGTTTGCACCGTTGGGCTGTGGGTATTTCGTCGTCCAATTTGTTACGTCGGAATCGCTCCATAAAGCAAAGCCATTGAAGTTATAGGTAGAGTTTGCTTGCACTGATAGTGAACCAGCGTTCAAAATCTTTCCGTCAGGTGCGGTTATTGTTACGCCAATATTTGTGGCATGTGCAATTGTCTGAGCGTTTATGTTTGCTGAAACCTCAACCTTGTAAAGACGGTTTGGAAGAACATTCGTGTTAACAACTGCGGGAGGGGCGCTTGTATTTGGGTCTGTTGGTTCAGGGATTGTTGAGTGAGCAAGGACGCCACTTGCTGAACGCACCGTTCCGATAACGTCCTTGTCTGAACCAGCAAAAGAGTGAAGAACATAGGCGTCTGTTCCGGCGGTCATCAACATAACGGTGTCGCCAATTCCGGGTACATATGTCTCCCCAAAACGAACACCGTGCATCGGCGCAGTATCGCCACCAAGGGCAACGCTCACGGTTGGATAATTGTTGCCGTTTTCGTTGTTTTGGAAATTTGGGTCGTATCCAGTTACTTCACCCATACGAACAACATCGGGCGGAGGAAGTCGAAACTGATTGTTATTTACAAGTTTGTTTGCTAGAAGTCGAAAGTCAAAAGCCATTACTCTACTCCTGCAACGTCGTATTCTCCAATGCGGATTGCATCCTGACGTGAACCAACTCGGCGCTCACGCATGGTGAGTTGCATGGGCGAGGTGATGTCCAGAGGCATTGTCACCTTGTCGATGTAGTAAGCAACCGCTCCATTGCTCGGCTTCTTGGGGTCAACCAAGGGTGTCTGGGCTCCGTACATAACGCTAGGAACAAAAGGCTTCCCACTTGTTGTGCTGATTGAAAGTTCAGTCGAGCCTACTGGTGCAGTTTTTGTAACCACAATGTAGTCAGTTGCGTAGTCGGTGTAAAACTGAATTTCCGTTCCGGCTGGAATTTGATTAACCAATTTCGCAATTTTGATTGTGGAGATTTCGTTCTTGGTGCTAGTCAAACCTTCGCTCAGGGTCGCCAGAACGGTACTGCTGTCGTAAATTCCAATTCTTTGTCGACGAATGTGAACAACATCCCCTGCGTCCAGTGCCGGATTGGTGATGCAATTAATTGTTAGGGTTTCATCCCCACCGACAAACCAGTTCAAGTATGTATTCGCAGCAAGTTGCGTCTCTGCTTGTGTCGTCAGTTTCTTCCTACCTGGCTCATAGCCAACCGAAATACCAAAGTCGCCTTGCCAGTAGGTGGGTGAGTTGGGGTCATCATCAACAGCAATGGCCTTTGTCGGCGTTTTCGCTCCCGAGTTTTCTCCAGTGGCAATAACGTAGTTAACTGTTTTTGAGTCGTCAATTTTTCGTGTTGCCGACAACAAAAGCCCACCATCGCCATCCAAGAAGTCCCAAACCACTGGCATTGAATTTGGGTCTGGTACCGGGCGCAAAGCAAACTGGCCATCCACGTCAACATAAAGAGTTGCACCAACGGCATCCGCAAGTGCGGTGATGTCTGTCCACGGCGAGTTTGAGCCACTGGAAGAAACGGTTCGTGACCCCATAATTACAGGTGACTTCAATGGTGCGTCCGTAACGCCCTGAAAGTCAAAAATAGGTGGACCCAAAACCTTTGTCGGGCGTGATGGCCACCTGTTGGTGATTAGGAGTTTAATTGCTTCCAAAACAGTGCTGGCGACGTACTCAACTTCTTTGCCAGTGTCCGTCTTGTTTACTGGGGCAACATATTTGCTTTTCCAAACAGTAACTGGGGCAATCCAGTGGTTCATTCCAATGTTGTGGGAAACGTCGGTTCCGGTACAGGTGATTACAATGTTGCCGTCTGTGCTTTCCTCAACCTCTACTGTGTTGAGTCGGAAAACGCCAACGGGGACAAGTTCATATGCCCCGTTTGCTGGTACTCGAATGTCTTTCGTCAATGGCGCTGGGGCGCTCCATAGGGCATCGCCTATGTTTGATGGGTCCCAAAGGACGCCACGATACGCATAGACATGGTTCCCATAAATCTGAAGGGCTTCCTTCCATACGGAATTGACACCAGTTGTTGGAATAAGCCCAAGTCCATTTTCTCCGCCCGCAACGTCGCTGACGGTAAAGGTTATTGTCCTACGTGCGTCTTGGCTCGTGCTGTCGACCGAAACTGAGCCCGACGTAATTGGAATGTTGAAGGTTTGGCCACGAACGGTTTTTACCTTGACAACAATCATGGGACGATGCGACTCTTTTAGAGTATTCGTCATTTTCTGGCTCATTGGGTACATAATTACGAACCGTAAGTGTATCCAAAGTTTGGTGGTGCTGTTTCAACGTAGGTAAGTTTCACGTCTCTCCATGGTCCGCCAGAACCCGAGTTGTGGGTAGCAGTGACGTTATCACTAATGAAGATGTAGCGTCGCTCTTGTTCAACAGGGTCAATGAGAACAAGTACTTCGCCTCGGTTGAGCATCTCGACGAATGAAGGCCAGAGAACTGTGTCCTTCCAAACAATGTCGATTGTTGCGTCTCGACCTTGAACGGTTCCTGCGATTGCGTATGGGCGACTTGAACCAAGTGGGTAGAAGACACCAACTGGGTGCTTCTGCTCTTCCTGGAGGCCGTTTTGTACATTGACAGGGAAGTGGTACAGGTCTGGACGGCTGAAACTGGATAGCCACCAGGTCTGAGTTTGTCCCATTGGCGCCAGCAAAGGTGGAGTTGGCACGCCAGTAATTGTTGCGTTTGCAACAGTGTCTACGTAGTAGCCCTGAACCTTGTACGCCGTCTCTGAACCCGGAACCGCAAAGTAGTCAACAAATTCGGCCTTGCCAGTTTTGTCCAGGGTTACGTTACCGTTGTTTGGGAGAGGAGTCCATGTTGTCCCCGAGTCGTCACTTCGCTGAACAGAGAAGTAGTAGTCGCTCGAAACCGAACCATTTCCAATCCAGCCAGCATTGTTCCAGGTGAAAACCGCAACGGGCGTTCCAGCCGATTGAACGTTCTGCAACTGGCCAGCGATGCCCGAAACAACTGCGTAAACCTGGGCGCCACTTGTGTGTGAGTACTGAAGAGGTGATACCAAGGCGACGTTAGTTGAGCCGTCCCACGAAGAAGAAACAATTGCAGTCTCTTCTGAGGTTCCGCCCCAGTCCAAAAGAATCTCTGCCGATGGAGTCAACCCAGCAATTGAAGACACAGCAATGCTCGTGTCCCCGGCGTTTGCGTCCGCTGTCGTTGTTGCCCAAAGAATTGGAGATTCGGCACCAATCTGAAGTTCACGGGTTCCAAAGTCACCACATGGGTCAAACAGGTAAAAAGAGTCATACCCATTTGTTGGTGTGGTTGCAGGTAACGGAATTGCGTTGTTGACGATTTGAATCGTGCTGTTTGAAATAGAAATTGGCAATTCTGGGATAAGCGAGTTGACCGCTGTGTAGCCAGTGGGGGTTGGTGGGGTCAAAGCCTTGAAGATAACTGCTGCCAGACCGTAGGTGTCTGTTCCCACGGCGTTGCTCCAACCAAAGGCTGGAACCGCCACGGTTGCGGAAATCGTCAAGTCTGTTGTTGTGTTTGTCGAGTTGCCGTATGAAGTAAGCGTAAATGTACCGTCCGCCTGAACAGGGTTGCTCAGTGTGAGCGAGCGGTCAGGGTTCACTGATACGACATAAGTATTCGATGGGATTCCCGCTCCAGTAACTGGTTGACCGGCGTAGAAGTATCCAGAGTTAACTTGCGAGATTGTTGTGCTGTCTTTTATCAGGAAAGCACTGAATGTCGCCGAGGTCTCACCGCTTGGGCCAAAAATTACTGGGATGACAGTGCTACCAATTGGTACGTTTTCCGCAACGACGTAGACAAATCCATTTGCTGAAGCGGTTACTTCTGTCCCAGCGTTAAGGGCAATGTTGGTTCCACTTTGAACAAAGAAAGAGCCAGCGTAGTTGGAGTTATTGCTTGCTTCCTGTTGGAATGAAGCCTGGTTTGCAACAATAAAGTTTTCCGGGGCAACAGCAACAATGGCATTTGGCACCCATCCCGTTGATGTCGCACTTGTTTGAGCGAGTGGTGACGCTGGAATGTTATTCAACATGACTGAAGTGGAAATGTTGTTGAGTACAGATGCGACGCCACCCACCCCAGTTCCGGTGTAACTGGTTGTGAAGTAGAACTGAGTTGGTGAAATAACAAAAACTGTTTGAGGTTGTGTTTGGTTATAAGCGTCAAGAGATGTAAAAGAATTTCCCCAAATAATGACTTGTTGACCATTTGAAAGGCCGTGCGCTCCGACTGTCGTTACAGTTGCCATCGAGCCGTTCGCTGAAATCGTAGCAATTTTAATTTGCGGTGTGTTGAGGCTCCTGTTTCCTGAGTCTTGATAAATAAAGTTTCCAAAACTGTCATACCAAAGAATGTAAGGCTGGAACAGTGGGGTTGAAAGGCCATTTATTACGTTTGACCAACCCATGAGTCCGTAGGTATTCCCAGGGGTGACAGAACAAGTATCCGGGTCGTCGACAAAAGTGGATGGTGAACTATTGCCCTTAGTTGAGATTTCAATGTAGCCATTGTTCTCTGGCTGGAGCATCATAATGTTTTGCCCATAAATGGACTCGTAGTCCATAACGTTTGTTGTTCCAACGCTTGGGTAGTGAAGCGTTACCGCCGAACCTGTAGGGTAATCAAAGTTTGGGGTGAAGGGGTCAACAGAGATTGATGTCGCTCCCGCCAAAATGATGTTGCCCAGATTTGCACTATTGAATTCACTATCAAAAGAGATACTTGTCAGCGTCGTCGTGTCTTGCAAAAGCATGCCCCGAGAAAGCGTGATGGTGAACGTGCTGTTAGCCGAGCAAGCGCTATTGGCAAAAATTGATGTTCCCGGGATTACTCCATAAGCATCGACAAGGTATCCAGCAAATTGGTTTGCTGTTACCGCTGTTGTGCTTGTAATTCCAGAAATAGAAACAAAACTGTTTGATGTTATTGATTCATTCGTCGACGTTGATGTAACAGGGTTGCTTAGGGTAACGGACGTACCATTAACGCCGACAACCGTTGTTCCGCTTGGAATGTTTGTTCCTGAAACGCCAGAGCCAACAACCAGGGAACCATAGTTTCCAGAAACCGCTGTAATTGAAGGACTATTCATGGTTGTATTTGCAGTAAATACAATTGGGACAAAAGTACCCGAGGTAAAATTAAACGACGGAGCAAAGCCGTAAGTTTGTTTTGCAACAGTAAATTTTTGCGTTTGTGGCTTCGCTGGGATTGCAGGCGTAGTGAATGACGTGTATCCGCCACCGCCACCGCCACCGCCCCCTGAAGTGGGCAGGCCATTTCCAGGGGTTTGCATGTTCAACATAATTGCATTTTTAATTACATAGTTTGAAAAACCAGTTTGCTTGTTCCAACCAGATTCTAGGGTTACAACTTTCAGGTTGCTTGGCTTTGTTACCTTTGCAACAATTGAAATTGCTGCTCCAGCCCCAACGTACCAAAAGCAGTTGTTGCTTCGACCGTAGTAAGAGTTGTTGTAAAGGCGAATTGGCTTAAACCAAATACTCGTATCAGATGCAACCTTCCAGTCTTTTGTGAGGGTTACGTTGAATTTTGAAGATGGGTCGCTAGAGCCTGGGGTGAAAACAACCAAAGTTGTGCCAGCGTAAATTACATTTGGTATCCCCCCATTTGGAGGTGGTGTTACGGGGTTTACGGGGAGTGAAAAGATTGGTGTAAAAATGCCAGTATTAGGGCCCTGGTTGGAGACGGTTCGTGAAACCTGGGTTATTTGAATTGCTTCGCTTGAAGAAACCGCAGATGTTGCTTTTACCGACTTGATGGAGACGACATTGGCGACAAGATTTGAATTTTGTTGAGTTTCAGAGAATGAAACTGTTGTATTTCCATTTTTAGATGTGTTTCTTGTTGTGGAAGTTGTGGTTGTTTTATTGGTTTTTACGACAGTGCTAATGGTGAAGGTAGGCCAGGACTTGGCGTTGGGGTCAAGTGCATTGTTTACATCTAGAACCGTAAATTGATTTGGCTTTGATGATGATGTTGGGACAGTCACACGCAGAACAGTGCCAGCAGAAGACATCAAGTTTGAAGAGCCTGTTGCAACAGAGGTTGACGTTGCGGGCAAGTACTGCTTCTTTGTCGTCGCCTTAACCTCGGGGACAACAAAATACAATTTTCCAACCGTACCGGCGTAAATGTCTTCCTGAAGACCTATTACAACCGCAGAGTTTTCGGTGTGTAGTGATGCAGTGGTGTTCCTGTATCCACGCTCAACAATTTGGAAGGTGCTTGCAGTTTTTGAAGTTCCTGTTGCAATGTGATTTACAAGGATGCTTTCGCTCCCAATAATCACCCAGAAGGTTGTGCCAACGGCTGGGAATTGGGTTGCCTGAGTCTTTGAGCCCGACTTTCCAGACACCAAGAATTGAGAGCCAGTTGAAGCGTTGAGCGACAGTGGTGAAACCAAGTAGCCAGTTCCACCAATTGAAATTGAACTTACTTGTTGCTTAGAAGAGAGCGCCGAAGAAAGAACAGTTCCTGTTTCCCCGTCCAAAAGTTGAACAGATGTGTTGTCATTGTTCGTTGCAGACCAACTCCCAATTGAATTAGCAAATTCTGCATTGTCGTCTTTCAGGATATTTTCTGAAGCCTGAATAATGAGGCTATTCAATGAGTTTGTGCTGTCTGCATTGTAAGAAACAAGTGCGGGCTGAGGCTGGAGTACAACTGCCGTGAATGGGGTACTTGCCCAGTCGCCAAACCATAGGTCTTTATTTAAGGTCTTTGCCACCTTTACAAAAGCCCAGTAGTTTTGACCGCTAATAAGCGGTGGTGTACTTCCGTCTTTATTGACAAAACTAACGCTTGTTGCTTCTGCGTCAACGTCGTTTGAAGTAACCGAC
>Ga0316221_1002394_pt1 | contig 16929 bp, 17 predicted proteins | sample TBH18007metaG_FD_206003 | JGI IMG/M metagenome (GOLD analysis project Ga0316221, IMG submission 206003) | Freshwater microbial communities from Trout Bog Lake, Wisconsin, USA - TBH18007 | ecosystem: Environmental > Aquatic > Freshwater > Lake > Hypolimnion/Profundal zone | place: USA: Wisconsin... | reverse complement strand
TATGAAACAAAAGAAATTAGTTCAAAAATTATACAAGGCTTGCTTCGACCATGATGCCGAGAAAATTGCGAAACTTCGTAAAGAAGAATTCCGTAAGATCTTGAAACACAAAGCCGAAGGCAAACCATTCACACACAAATGGACGGTGGTAAGGATTTAAGTGTAACACACTTGTAATCTTTAGAGGCACTATACTGCGATAAATATGGGCATGACGCTCAAAACTTATCGCAGTATTTTTATTTCAGATGTGCATTTAGGAACCCGCGACTGCAAGGCGGACCAACTCAACAACTTCCTCAAACACAATTCATGTGAAACTCTTTACCTCGTAGGGGATATTATCGATGCATGGAAGATACAACAAAACAAATGGAAGTGGAAACAGAGTCATAGTAATGTTGTTCGCCGTATCCTTGGCCATGCCAAGCGTGGGACTAGGGTTGTGTATGTTGCTGGCAACCATGATGAATTTCTCCGTCCATTGATACCGTATGGATTAAGTTTTGGCCTGGTAGAGATACACAATCAAACCGAACATATCGGCCTAGATGGTAAGCATTATCTATTAACACACGGTGATTTGTTTGACGGGATCACCAAATTAGCACCCTGGTTAGCCTTTCTGGGTGACAAGATGTATGACTTTGTGCTAGAATTAAACAGCAAATTTAATTTCCTACGACACAGATTAGGATTGGGATATTGGAGCCTTAGCAAGTTTCTTAAACACAGAGTTAAGAAAGCCGCAGACTTTATGTTCCAGTTTGAAAAGAATCTAGCACGTTATTGTAAGAAGCGTGGATTCGATGGAGTGATATGTGGACACATACATCATGCAGAAATCAAAGAAATAGATGGTATCACTTATATGAATGACGGAGACTGGGTCGAAAGTTGTACCGCTCTAGTAGAACATCACGATGGTCGATGGGAAATAATTACATGGACAAGAGCAAATGACAAAGACGATATTAATAATAACAGATAACTTACCGGATCAAATCAATGGCGTTGTTACTACATACAAGAACATTGAGGCATGCGCTGTTTTGGATGGTTATAACGTTGTGGTGCTTCATCCCGGGTGGTTCCGCTACATTGATTGTCCTGGCTACAACGAAGTCAAGATTGCCTATCCGCGCAACATGGGCAAGAAGATTGAGGAGATATCTCCGGATTATATCCATATCGCCACAGAGGGTCCTCTTGGTATGTGGGCTAGAGCATATCTTTCATTGGCTAGTATTCCTCACAATACCTCTTATCACACTAAGTTTCCTGAAGGGCTCAGAAAGTTATTTGGCATACCTGAGTCACTTACCTGGAGATTTGTACGCTGGTTTCATAAGCATAGTGGCAAAGTTTTAACCACTACAGACTCAATGGTTAAGGAATTACAGGCACACGGATTTAGTGGTGAAGTTATTCCTTGGACACGTGGTGTTGACCGTGAAATCTTTACTCCTGATCTTAGAGAAACAGTACCGGCAAAATATCTGTTGTGTGTTAGTCGTGTAAGCAAAGAAAAGAATCTTGAAAAGTTCTTTGAACTCGATTATCCAGGATACTTAAAGATTATGGTAGGCGACGGTCCTATGCTAGAAAAGTATAAGAAGCAGTATCCTGATGTACACTTTACAGGATTTAAGACAGGTGTAGACCTAGCCAAATATTATGCCAATGCCGAAGTGTTTGTATTTCCTAGCATGTGGGAAACATTTGGTATTGTAATGATCGAAGCAATGGCCTGTGGTACACCTGTTGCGGCTTATAACTGTCAAGGCCCGGCAGATGTAATCGATCAAGGTATGACTGGGTTCATGGTGGAAGAACGTGAGGGATTACAAGTTGCTATTGATAAGTGTTTGCAAATCAGTAGAGATGATGTACACAGGGTAGGGCAACGTTGGACCTGGGAGCGTGCCTGGGAGATTTTTAGAGATAATTTAATACCTGCTAAATAAAGTTAGCAGTTAATGAAAGGTAGTATATGTTCGCTTTGTATTTTGCGGCGGCGGGTTTCTTTACTGTGTTCGGTTGGAACGCAGGTCAAATAGTGTGGGACAAGTACATTGATCCCCCAGCAATAGAGCAATCAGTAGATCATGAACACACCAAAAAATAAAACTTGGTTAGATCATGCTGAACGCATTGTCGACAACATACTACGCATCATGTGGTTAGTATTGCTTGCCAGTTGGATTTATAACGGGCATCAATTATGAAACCGACCATTGCTTTATTCTTGTACGATCCTAAGTGCTCCGTACAGAGCGGCAATGGTATTTTGAAAGCATTAGAAGATCACTATCATTTTAAAATCTTTAGTAAGAATGAACTAGAGGATAACTTCTTTGATGATGTAGATATTGTAGCAGTACCCGGAGGCTTCGGTGATGCTGATACATTTAGTACAGGGTTCAAACACAATGCTAAACGAGTGCGTAAATTTGTACAGCAGGGCGGGAAATATTTGGGCATTTGTATGGGTGCTTATTGGGCAGGGCATCATTATTTTAACATACTAAAAGACATAGATGTTGTACAGTATATTAAACAGGATGCTTGTACTCTTAGACCACATGCTAAGAACATGCCCATACATTGGAAAGGGCAGTTAACTGACATGTTCTTTTATGATGGCCCTACTTATGTAGGATCGGGCAATTATGAATTAATAGCCACATACGCAAGTTACAATCATCCTATGGCTATTATACAGGATAACATAGGACTTATAGGATGTCATCCAGAAGCAGAACAGTTCTGGTACGATAGTTATAGTTACATGAAGGGCAAGTATAACAGTAGGCATAACTTACTTTTAGAGTTTGTTGACCAACTAAATACTGGATAACCGGAAACTATTATGAAAGCGAGTGAATTTATTACAGAAATGCAAATTGGTAGATATGCCAGCGGCGGTACTGTTCCTACTAAAGATCCCTTATCTAGAAGTACAATCAAAAAGAACTCTAAACTAGCATACGATATTGTTAAATCAGTAAATAATGCTCCTACGTCAAGAGATAAGATTGAAATCCTTAGTAGTTTAACTGCAGGAAAAACAACTAACAAAATTGTAATAATTGGCCCTAATGATAAACGCTATGCGTTTCAATCATATGATAAGGGTAGTGGTAAATTAACAGTTTCGTTATCTACCACATTGTTTAACGTTGATGTTGACTCTTTAGAATTTTTAGGTAAAGAAAGAATCATTTCTAACACAACAAAGAAATGGTTATTCAAAACAGACCATTTAGAACCTATGGGCAAAATGGATACAAAGCCATCCGACACAAAAAAAGGTCGTCCATTGAAACCTGACTATTCTAGCATGCCAACTAGATTATGGTAAAAAAGATCCTTTTAAGCCCATGGACTGCTCTACTAACTCTAGCGTTAGTAGTGGGTATACGTATAGCAGACCCGAGTTTTGTAGAAAGTGTGCGTTTACGCTATTTTGATACACTCATCACAGCCAAAGCGCCTACTGATAACAACATATATACAGTTAACATAGATGAGGCGTCAATTGAAAAATACGGATGGCCAATTGCTCGTGCGGATTATGCCCGAATTGTACGAGATTTATATTCGAAGGGAGCAGGACTTGTTGTACTTGATGTACTCATGTCAGAATCAGACCGTACGGGTGGTGACGGTGCTTTGGGTCAAACTTTAAGTAAGTATCCTGTAGTTCTTCCTAGCGTTCCTGCTAACAAAACTAAAAATAGTCCTCGAGCCCCGGGAAGTGCTGTAATAGGTTTGGAGAACGGAAATTCAATTGTTACATATCCGGGACTAATTGCCAACGTACCTGTGTTGGAAAACAACGCCGCCGGAGTTGGCATTATTAATACCATGCCAGAAATTGACGGAGTTAACCGTCGCATACCTTTAGTAGTAACTGTAGACGGAAAGGTATATCCGGGACTGGCATTAGAAACACTTCGTGTTGCTACAAATAATTCAACTTTCCAAGTTAAACTAAGTCCATTTGGTGTAGATAAGATGAGACTTACAGGTGACATAGGAATTATTACAACAGACCAATTGGGTCGTGTTTGGATTGATTGGAGTCAAAAGAATAAACAAGTAAGTCTAATGGACTTGCCCAAATCATTCGATGGTGCTATAGTTATAGTAGGACCGACTGCCTCGGGTATTGCTAATCCTGTTCCTACAAGCAAAGGCGCTGTATGGCCACAGGATGTACAAGCGGCTGTAATGTCTACAATGATTAACAAAGTTGTAATCGAGCGACCAGCATGGGCTGATGTCGCAGAAATTGGTGCCTTAGCAGTACTGGGCATAGTGTTACTATTTTTAACAAGGTGGACTTATGTTGGACTTGCTTCTGGTGTTGGTTTTGTTCTTATTTCTATTTTTGGTAGTAGATTTGCTTTTAACAATTACCTTTTCCTTATTGACAGTACTATGGTGGCTGGCGGTATTGTATTGGTTATGCTTCATGCTTATGGGGTTAAGTTCGTAAGCGAGTTCTTACAGAAACAAGCAATTAAGAAACAATTTGCTGGCTACTGCTCTAAAGAAGTTGTAGAGTTATTACAAAAAGATCCAGACTTAATCAAGCGTGGTATACGCAAAGATGTATCGGTTATGTTCAGTGACCTACGTGGCTTTACACCTATCGGTGAACACTATGGTGATGACGTTGCTGGCTTAGGCAAATACATGAACGGCTATATGGATGCTATCAGTCAGCCAATGCTGGACAACAAAGGTATGGTTATCAAGTATGTAGGTGACGCAAGTATGCACATACATGGTGCTCCTATTGAAGATCCTAATCATGCTCATACTATTGTTAAGGTAGGACTTGAGATGCTAGACAAAGTAGATGAGTATACTAAGATAATGGAAGCACAAGGATTACCTCCTGCCGCAATGGGTTGGGGTTGTAACAGTGGTATTGGCTTCATTGGTGAGATGGGTAGCACAGAACGACACAGTTATGACATCTTAGGTGACATGGTTTCAACAGCCGCTCGATTAGAAGCACGTTGTAAGGCCTACAGTGTGCTATGTATTATTGGCGCTGAAACTTACAATCGTACCAAAGATGATTTTTTCTACTTACTATTAGACAATCTACAACCAAAAGGCAAGACTGTAGCAGACCTAATCTATACAGCACTACGCACTAAGGGCAACGACTATACTAAAGATCGTGAACAGCACGATAAGATGCATTCTTTGTATAAAGCCAAAAAGTTTGACGAAGCGGCCGCCATGTGTAAAAAACTAATTGGCAACTTCGGAGGACAAATGGACAAGTACTATAAGATTTGGATCGAACGTTGTGAATTTATGAAACAACAAGATTTACCGGAGAATTGGAATGGTGAATTTGTGGCCCATGAGAAGTAACTTGACAAATCCAATTTCAGATGTTACAATAGATTCATGCGTACAATTATTTCTATATTGGTATTTTTTACCTTACTTTGTAATCGGTCAGAAGTCTATGCCGACACCAAACCTGTGCCTATCACCGCAAGTTCCTGGTTGGTGGCAGACGAATCCGGCAGAATTATTCAAAGTGAAAATGTAAACGAAATCAGAAGCATCGCTAGCATTACTAAATTAATGACAGCGATGATTGTATTAGATGCTCATCAAAATCTCGACGAGAAGATAGGAAGATTTACTCGAAGAGAAACAATACAGTTAGCATTAGTTCATAGTGACAACAAAGCCGCTGAAGAGTTGTGTGAGGCTTTTCCCGGAGGAAAAGTTAGTTGTATTTGGACTATGAATGAAAAAGCAAAACTGCTAGGGATGTCTAACACCAAATACGTAGAACCAACAGGACTTAATGTATTCAATGTCAGTACTGCTACAGATCTAGTCAAACTTTTAATAGCGGCTAAAGATTATACTGAAGTTGTCGAAGCGGCGCATACTCCGCAAGTTAAAATCAAAATGAAAAGAAAATGGATTTTCTTTACAAATACCAATCCTATTATCGGAAAGCGTCACGAGTTTATAGTTAGTAAGACAGGCTATATAAGAGCCGCTGGCGGATGTATTGCTATGATGTTAGATACTGAAATTGGACGTAGAATTGTTGTTGTCCTAGGTAGTAAGAATACACACACTCGTATTCCAGAAGCGGAATTTATAGCAACTACTTATTAACCGTTGCCGCTAGCCGCTTCTTTATCGTCCGAACTTGCTTCTTTTTTCTTTTTGGTAGTTTTATTGTTATTATTAATGCTGTCGGCTTCATCCATAGCATCATGGAATTTAGCATTGGCTTGTGCTTCAACAATAGCAGTTTCCATAACACGATCACTTTCGATCATCTTACCGCGAATGGTTAACACAGTATTGACCTTTTGATTCAATCGAATCAAATCATTGTCCAACATACGGATACGGTCGATAAGAGCAATAAGGACACTATTAGCATCACTAATAACAGGCTTAACTTCTTCCGTTGCCCATTTCCAAACGTAATTGATAATGAAGCCCATCCCAACTGCCATAACAATCGGGAAACCGTACTTATTAACTAATTCAACAATATCCACAACAGTTCCTTAAAAGAATAAGAACAATCCGTTTAGGCTTAACACTAGACCTAAACCTGCTACTAAGAAACTGCTCCAAAACAATCCCATGCTAACAGCAAGGATACTTGCTGATAGTATAACAATGGCCATTTGATATGCTGTACTAGCATACCCAATCCATGGACTACGTTTTTTAGCATCATCACGTTCTGCTTCTAGCGCATTTGCTTTGGCCAACAATGCTACTTTACCTTCTGTAGGTTCATTTTCGTATTTGTCAATCTTAGACTTCATGTCGGCAGCACGGGCCTTATCGCCGTTCTTTTCTGCTTCATACAAATTCTGTTCAGCCAATGCTTGTTTTAAACTCTTTGCTTGATAAAAAGCATAAGTGTCGCTGGCTTTGATTGTGTTGTTCATTACAGTACTAGACAACTTGCCGCCGTACCATACGTTGACTGCTAGTAACAAAGCAAATACGTTGATAACCATACCTGCTTTGTCTTTAATTTTTGCCTCACGCTCACTACGGCTACCAACTGGCGGCTTTGGTGCGTCTGGGTCTTTAGGTGTTTTGTTTACTAAATTTAGTATTGAATCAAGTAAGGCCATGTGCTATTGCTCCTGTTTCTAAAAATTTTTCTAGTTTGCTAACTTTTCTAAGCATTTTTTGCCCATTAAAGTCCTCTATTCGGAATAAATCCCCTTCTTTCCAACCTAAGTTATCTATGTTTAGTTCTTTGTCTAATAACATATAATTAGGATATAGGTCCCAGGTATAATCAAAATGTAACATTAATCTCTCCTTGCGTCTGTTTTACCATCGGCACGAGCAATGCGGTCAGTGTCTGGTTTCAAACCCAACGCATTAGATACAATCGTATCAATACGAATAACGTCATGATTCATTGTTTTAACACGGTTGTCTAGCGCAGTAATAATACCGGCCATACCTTTGATAGATCCAAGCACACCTTGTAATAATAATTTGATTGTTAAGAATACAAAGTATCCGCCGGCAAGTGCAGCCGCAACTGGCATCCCAAGATCGCCGATTAATTTGAATATGCCGTCCATAGATTCGCTCCCCTATAACACTATTTACTGGGCATTTAATTAAACAAATAGTGGTACTTAATTTTGCCAAATAAGTAAAAACCAGTATATAAGTTCTAGACTTTTGACCATTTTAAATATATAATAGTTGTATCTCGTTATATCGAGATATTTTATATAAAATACAAAAGGAGTTTTATTATATGAAGAAGATAATCTTAGCGAGCATGTTGGCCGCTATTTTTGGAATGGCATACGCTGATGATTCATCGGTAACACTATACGGTCGTGTCGACGTTGGTATCGAAACTTCAACTAATGTTGGAACACCAAATGGTAATTCAACATCTGTTGTTAGTAATGCTGACTACGCTAGCAAACTTGGTGTACTTGCCAAAGAAAATCTAGGTGGCGGAACCACAGCAGGTGCTAACTTAGAAATGGGATTTGCTCCAGCAGATGGCAGTCAGAACGTAGGCGGAAACAATGGACAAAACAGTCAATTGTTTAATCGTGCGGCAAATGTCTTTATCGGAAATGATGGTTTAGGTAAAGTAACAATTGGTCGTCAAGTTAACCAAAACGTAAAAGCCGCAGAATACGGTGAAGTACGTGGTGGATCAAACTTTGGTACAGCACTAACATTCTGGGATGACTCAAGCAGTTTTGGTGGCTCTGCTACAAGTAAAACTGGTTTAGCCAACTATACAGGTGGTTACTTTTTGAGTAACGCTGTTCGCTATGACACACCAACCTTTGCTGGTTTACAAGGTAGTGTAACTTATGTAGCAGGCGGTGCTACTAGCGATAGCGCACTAGGTAACTTAGATGCTAGTAACAAGTATTTTGTTGATCTAACCTACAAATTAGGTGACTTCAATTCAGCAATTGGTTATTCATCTTTTAATGGAAGCAACGGAACAGCCAACGGACAAACAGCATTTATTATGGGTAATTACACCTTTGATAAATTTAAAGTCGCAGGCGGTTTCACAAACATGAAAAACCCAAATGGTGACGGTGCCGCAAACACAAACTACAATTTGTATCAAATTAGTGGCTTGTATGCTGTAACACCACGCACTGATGTAACAATCGGTTACTACAAACTACAAGACGTAGTTAACAGTAATAACGGTGCTACCCAACTTTCATTGTATGCTAACTACAAATTCTCTAAGAGAGTTTATGTTTGGGCAGGTGTTGCTTCAGTTAACAACAATGGCACAAGTGGATTCGGATCAACTAGCGCAGGAACAGGAAATGCTAACTTGAACAGTTTGTCTACAAACTATGCTGCAATTCCAATGAATGCCGGTATGGTTCAAACAACATACGCAACAGGTATTTCGTATAGTTTCTAACCCAAAGTTAGATTCAATAAAAAAGCACCCTAGGGTGCTTTTTTTACGACTTAATTATCTTACCAAATAAAGTTCTTTTTGTAGTACTTGACTATTTGTTTAAGTTCTTTATCAAAGTCGGCTTCTGGACTCCAACCTAAGTCTTGTAATTTAGTATCGTCGACACTATAACGTACATCTTGACCTTGACGTGTAACTCCTAGATCTAACCATTCGTTACCTTTAAGGTCCATTAGTTTAAGAATCTTGTTAGCAATTACTAGATTCTGTTCTTCATAATTGCCACTAATGTTATAGATTTCATTTTGAACTCCACAATTGATTAATGTAATTACAGCACGAGCAGTATCACTGGCATGTAGCCATGTACGTCTTGGAGTGCCGCCATTGTGTAGGGGAGCAGGTTTTCCTAGACTCAAATACTTAATTGTATGTGGAATAAACTTTTCTGTGTATTGTCCAATGCCATAATTGTTTGTAGGGCGAACAATAACATAGGGAATGTCAAATGTGCGACTAAATGCTGTGACCAACATATCTGCGGCCGCTTTGGTAGCAGAATACGGATTGCTGGGCTTCAGCATATCTGTTTCTTTATGAGCACCGCTAACAATGTCTCCATATACTTCATCTGTACTAAAATGAAGGAACACAGGCATTTTAAACTTGTGATGTTGTTTAATCATTTTAAGCAAATGATGAACTCCGTCGATATTGCTACGAACAAACACATCACTCGAAGCAATACTATTGTCTACGTGAGTTTCTGCGGCTGTATTAATAACATAGTCACACTCGTATAAGAAATCTATATCGTTAATGTCTTTATGTTCAAAAATAAATTTGTCATGTTTTTGTAAATCTTTTAATAGATTCCAATTGGCCGCATAGGTGCCCTTATCAATACCACGCACATACCAACCTTGATCTAAACAAGCCTTAGTAACGTGATAACCGATAAATCCTAAACAGCCTGTAACATAAACTACTTTGGTATTCAAATGGCTCTCCTTAAATTTAAATAGGCTGGGTTAGCAGTCCTAATCCATTCTAAGAAATCTTCTTCTAATTCTTCTAATGTTTCTGGACGATAGTTAATGATGCCAGGCAAGGTCTTTAGTACTGCTCTATCATCATGCGCCCAGTGTGTAATACCATCATGGCTGTAATCCTTGTCACGACCGCTACCTAACAGTTTGACAGGTATGCGTTCATAGGCAACATAGTTACGCAGGAACTCAAATGGACGATACAACAAGAATGAACTCATGCTGTAACAAACAGGTTTAAGACCTTCTTCTGCCATACCAATTGCCACACCGATCATAAGTTGTTCAGCCGCACCTACGTTATAAAAGCGGTCTGGATAGGCATTACGAATATTATCTAAAATACCAAAACCTAAATCAGCAGTAACAACACGAATTCGATCATCAACTGACATTTCTTCTAACAATAATTGAGCACATTCTTTTCTCATTTGATTAACTCCGCATAGTCTTCTGGTTTTAATACATAGTAGTGTGTAAGCAAGTCCTTGGCAAAACTCCACTCTAGTGGGTCGCTAATTCTAATATTGATCCTAGGCAGGAATGCTCGTAGTCGACTTGTTAATTTGTCTACATCAACAGGATCATAAGCACTTAACCCGTTAATATTGGCATAGACTTCTAAATTGTCTACAGGATGATCAGCAATAAAACGTAGGCTTTCCCAAATACTACCTTCTGCGGCTTCGCCATCACTGATCATACAGTAGACTTTCTTATCAGGAGTAGCCAACGCATGTCCAACAGCAATAGGAAGTCCGCTTCCCAAACTGCCCGTTGAGCAATAAACATGATTATGAACATCCTTCATTGGATGGATTCCATATTCATGTAACATCCACACAGGATCAGTTCCGTAGTATTTTTCTAATACAACATAAAGGGCTAGTCCTGCGTGACCATTGCTGAGAATAAACACTTCATCGTCTTTACGTTGAGCGTATATTTCTTCAATAATAGGCAAAGCACTTAACGTACTGCTAAGATGGCTTAGTTTTTCTTGATATGTAATATCAATAATTCTACGTGCTAGATCATTCATATTGTCTTGGATGGCTCGCGAAAATGCTGTCTTCTGTTGAAGAACCAAATGTACTATTTTCTGAAGCAACATACTGTACTTCGTATCCTGCGTCCTCTAACATTTGACCAATAGTACGACGATTAAGTTCAAGATTACCTGGCCAGCGGGCAGTATCGGTATCTGTCTGATGACATTCAATCCACCAGTTATCAACAACATCTGCTACTGCTCCGATAGTCTCTGGAGTAAGAGCGGCCATTTCGCTTCCTTCAATATCACACTTAACGAAGTCGACTTTTTCTAATCCTAACTCGTCAATGATAGAACGAATAGTACGTGCCTGAACTGGAACTTTTTTACCATATTTGTTAACTAGACTGTTCATTGTAGAGTTGTCTTCGTTAATATAAAAATCAATAGTAGTATCTTCGTTGTACAACGCATAGTTCAACGGATGTACATTAGAATAGTCTTTAGTAAATTCTGTTAGCAATTCAAAATGGCTAGGGGTTGGTTCAATAGGATAAATTGCCTTGGCACAATCTTGTACGTACAATGTAAACAATCCGACGTTTCCGCCGATGTCTAAAATTGTTAAATCTTCTTCTCCTTCAAAAATAGAATCATAAAAACGATCTCTATTAATTTGATCCAACACAATATCTGCGTAGTTTGTTTGATCAGCAAAGTGTTGCTCTGCTTTTGGATTGTCACTATCAATCATTATACGTTGGAACTTACTAGTAACCAACTCTCTATGTAACGGCATAATTTCTCCTTAGTATTCTGCTAGTTGTAGAAACTTTTTAATTCCAGTTTCTATGTCGTATTCTGTTTTGAAGTTGTATACTGATTTAGCATAATCTGTATTACAAATCCAAACATTTGATTCGTATGCTTTGGCCATATGTGTTTCTTTAGTAATAGGAGCAGAATGTCCTACAATTCCTTCAAACATTTCTGCAATTACAAAATTACTATATTGTACACCGCTACCAAAATTTACAACTTCACCTCTGGGCTCTCCAACGTGTTTTGATAAAATATCAATGCCACGCACAAAATCATCTATATAGATAAAATCGTGCCAACCTTGATATAGAGTCATTGGCTCGTTTTTCATAAAAGCACGATACAAGCGTGGAAATAACCTATGAGGTTTTTCTCCGGGCCCATATACACTATACGGTCTTGCTACGTTAATGTCAAGTTTATAGTATCTAGCATACCCTTGACACATAAGAGTAGCGGCGCCTTTAGTTGCCTGATAAATGTCTACAGGATTAATTTTATCCATTTCAGAACTAGGGCGATTCATTGGGCCATATTCTGCGCTAGACCCAATTTGTATCATTTTTGTATTGGGATGACTTTTTACATATTCTAAGCAATCATGTGTCCAAATTACATTTGGTTTCCACATATCTTCTGCTTTGTAAATTTCAGCGGCACAGTTAATAATAAGATCTGGTCTAAAGTAATCTAACTTAGCCAAAACATCCATATATCTACGATGCTCAAATATTTCATGGTCTGCGTAATATTTTACAAGATTCTGACCAATAAACCCTGTTCCGCCTGTAATAAAGATTTTCATTTTACAATATGTTCTTTCATTGCTTGACTTAATTGTATTCTAGAATTTAGATCCATGCCTGGCCAATGTATAATCCAATCGCCCTTTTCCCATGTGCCTAGATTGCCCATAATATCTCTATGAGGAGGACGATCTCTGTGATCACCGTATCTATAGTAGGGATATTGGAAACTGTTCATAACTCTTTGAGGAACTACCCGAACAATATTTCTATGCTGTGGATATGAATCTTGTATAACACCTTGTTCAGCCTGCCAATTGCCTTTGTACTTAGGACGTTCATTTAGAATAAAGTTTAGATATTTGCGACCTTGTTGACTGTTACGTGCTAGGAATACTCCTGCGTTAATGTCGTTAATATCAGTAGCAACAATAAAATGGTATCTGTTGTCAATACGATCTTCAATCTTAATATTAAAATTTGTAACCATTGCGTCTGATTCGCAAAACAGTAACCATTCAATGTCTGGGTTCTTAGCAAAGATATCCAGCACCATTCTAATCTTTTCAAATCCGATGTCCGGGGTAAATGCTACATCTGTCTTTACATGATATGAATAACCATGTCGTTCACAGTATTCTTTTTTAACCGCATCTGTGATGTCTGCCAACGGTTGGAACTTGGCATCGTTAAAACTTGCTATCGCGTACATTAGTGTCCTTTCGTGTTGTATATTTACAACGCAGTTTTTGGCCTATTTGACATCCTGGTTGACACCAGATGATAAATAAACTACAATTAGTACATATTGTAACACAGAGCAATAGATGTTGTCAAAAAACAACATTGCCAAAAGTGGTTGACACAGAAAGCAAATTGCCGTACAATAGATACTTAGACAGTTAGGAAAGTAAGTTGTTAAAAACTTTGTTGTTCAAAAGCAACAATAGGGGTTGACAGCAGAACTAAATAACTGTATAATTAATACATATTAACAGACAATGGTGTTTGTTAGTAAACAAGGATAAACGAGAAAACAAAATGCAATCGAATTTTAGACATCAACAATTTAATACGATAGCCAAACAGGCAGGCGTGATGCCCGCTTCTTGGTTAGCGATTAATAGTCTATCATGCGATCGCACACCAGAGGGTTATATTACCCAGGGGTCCATAGGAGGATCGTGTAGTTAACAAATAATTACACACTACTTCAAAAGGACCCCAGGATTAAAAACCCTGGGGTTTTTGCTTTCCGAGTGTGAAAATGTAGAAACGAGATCTACGCCGCGCACTATAAACATGCGGCAAATGGGCGGCCTACCGGATGAAACTCAGGCGGTAACTGAGAAGTATAAATGGTAGCGTATAAAGTACACTCGGGCCTTAGGGCAAGTGGGTTCATCCATGTAGTGTACTTTATACGACACATTCGAAAGAGTGTGTTAACAATTATGGACTTTGTTCCCTACGGGAGACTGTAAATCTCTTGCCATAATATGTAGGGTGGCGGCAGTTAGGTTCGATTCCTTCAAGGTCCACCAAAATTTGCCTCGTTCATATAATGGCTATTATGCTCGGCTGTCTACCGGGACAAAGGGGTTCGATCCCCCTACGAGGCGCCAAATTTACCCGGATAGTTAAATGGTATAACGGAGGCTTGATAAGCCTTTATTACAAGTTCAATTCTTGTTCCGGGTACCAAGTTTAGGATCCTTACAGCAAATAAATCATTTTCTTTGGATGAAAAAAAGCGGATCCTGTTTTATTATATTGCGTTCGACTTTTGGTGAGGTCAACAGGCTTTCAACCTGTGTAGGCGGGTTCGATCCCCGTACGCAATACCAGTTTGCGATAATGGAGGGGTAGCCGGCGATGCCGGTGCATACTAGTTTCCCGCAAAGGTTCGAGTCCTTTGGTCGCAATAACAATTATGCTCTGATGTTTCCACGCCAAGTTCGCTACTTGGATCCATGATAAGTTCGCTACTTATAGAATTGGGGAGTACAGAAAGTACCTTGTGTAAGGGTTAGATTCCCTTAGGAGCACCAAACTGAATACATGCCGTGGTAACTCTCTGGGAGAGTACCTCACTGTCGATGAGATTTAGGCGGGTTCGATTCCCGTCCACGGCGCCAGGGCAAATAATAATTGTTTCTGCAGAGACAGTTATTCAACGTTTCCTAGTTTATATGGGAGATATCAAAACTAGGACAAAGAGACGTCTTTGTTGTACATGAGCAAGCAAGGTGTAGGCGCCTGACTGTTAATCAGGATTGAGCCAGGTTCGATTCCTGGATGTACAGCAAAGATGTTTTATTGGGGGCAGTAGTGGGCTACGGTCTTCCCTTGCAAGGAAGATGTCTAGAAGGATTCGATTTCCTCGGCCTCCACCAAATGTAAGATAGTTGCTATCGCGTCCTGCAGGTAAGTTAGCAACCGTAACATCACGGAAGGTTGGAAGCCGTGTAAGAAATACACACCAGAAATTTCAGTAGCCCGACTAACTATGATACAGGCACCTACTTTATGGCAATGCTTGGTAGCGGTTACTAATATTAAAACACACTACGCTTGTGACCCAGAGCCGATGGCATGCTTAGGCGTATTAGGATAAAGGAGCAGGTCTAAACCTAATGTATAGTGTGTTTTAATATTAGTTTTGTGATAGTGTAGTAATCAAGTTGTTGCGATTTGACGAGGCACTATTACTGTCCACTCAACAGGAGATCTGGGGGTCCGTGAGTTGCTACTCGGGCTAGGAGTGCGGTGAGATACCGACGGTGGACGCCAATTTTATCTCTGCGTAATGTCAATCTGGTAGACGGCCTGATCTGGAGTCAGGAGGCTGTAGGTTCGAATCCTACCGTGGAGACCAATTTTTATGCCCCGTTCGTCTAATGGTAGGGCCGCGTCTTTACACGGCGCAGACGGCAGTTCGATTCTGTCACGGGGTACCAAGTTTATGGGGAATACTTCCGCTTGGTCGCGGAGGCATTCTGTTTTAGAATGTGTACAGCAAAACATTAAACAATTGGTTCGACTCCAATATTCCCCGCCAAATTTTGTCTCTCTAGTATAATGGCAGTACTGCGGTCTCCAAAACCGTTAGTCGGGGTTCGAGTCCCTGGGGGGGCGCCAGTTTTAGGATTGTTTCAGCAAACACTTATAACTCAATCATCTTGAAAATGAAAGGAACGGTTCGACTCCGTAGCACTGGCTCCATGCCGGTGTTTGGTGTAACGGTAGCACTATGTTAAAAGCAATCCTGTTTTTTTTCTGTTGGGGTATCGCCTAGTTGGCCTAAGGCAACGGTCTTTGAAATCGTCATCGTGAGTTCGAATCTCACTACCCCTGCCAAGTTTTAGGATGCGTTCAGCAAACTTTATACATTTGACTTTTAATCAAAACCGTAAAAAAGCATCCTGTTATATTATGCCAACTTAGCAAATGTGGTCATTGCGGCGGACTGAAAATCCGTGGAACCTGGTTCGATCCCGGGAGTTGGCACCAATTTTATTTTAAATGGAGAATGACATGAAACGTGCTAAACGTTAGTGTCGCTCTAGATCCCGTATTGGTCTAGGGTTGGCACATTAAAGAACTCTTTAATATAGTATTAAGACATTAAAGAAACTTTTAATACAACTAACCCTGTGTGGCGCAATTGGTAGCGCAACTGACTCTTAATCAGAAGGTTATCGGTTCGATTCCGGCCGCAGGGACCAATATGGGGGTGAAACTTTAAGGTGAAGTAACCGGCTTTTAACCGGTAAAATTCGGATCGTTACCGAACGCCCCTACCATATAAAAACACATTAGAGATAAGCAGGAACTTGTGGCCACGAGGTCGCCTCGTCTAGTGTGTTTCTATATGGTATATGTAAGTGGCAGGTGGATTGAACCTAAGTTGTCTTCAGGCAATCAGCAGTTGAAATTACTGTACTTGTCTCTTATACCATATAAGAACACATTAAGTAAATCGTAGCCCGCTGGTAATGATCTGCCATGGTTATGGGTTAGTGTGTTCCTATATGGTATATCAGTTTTTAGTAAGTCATACACGGGACTGCTACCTACGGGATAGATATCGAGGCTCGGAATCTCGGATACTAATTACAGACGCAATGGCGGATGCATACGACATTGTTGATACGCCATATAAAAACACATTACTAAGAGTCCAGGTTCAGAGCGTGGCATAGTGTGTTTCTATATGGTAAGGGCAAGGTGTGCTGTTGGTATCTGGCTTAGACCTCCGGACTGACACTAGAATCATTACCGCTCTACTGCTTGGTCGGCAGAACCATATAAAAACATACTGGCTGATTCGTTGCTAGATTTATACCA
>Ga0316221_1002388_pt1 | contig 16956 bp, 10 predicted proteins | sample TBH18007metaG_FD_206003 | JGI IMG/M metagenome (GOLD analysis project Ga0316221, IMG submission 206003) | Freshwater microbial communities from Trout Bog Lake, Wisconsin, USA - TBH18007 | ecosystem: Environmental > Aquatic > Freshwater > Lake > Hypolimnion/Profundal zone | place: USA: Wisconsin... | reverse complement strand
CGCCGCTGATGCCTCCCTCATGAACGACATCCGGCGACAAACATTGCACCATCTCGCGCTGCCGCTTTTAGTGGCATCAGGGCTGTTCGCGCTGATGCTTGTCGGGTTGCTGGCGTTCAACGAAGCGCGCGGCAAAGTCTTGACGCTGGTCAACTCCAAGCAGGTCGTCCACCTACACGACGAACTGCGCCGCCACCCAAAGGACGAAGGATTGAAAGTGCGTATCCGCCAACTTGATCTCGAACTGCGCCAGGAAACATTTTACCGGCTGCGGCTTTCTCATAATGCCAGCCGCGCGCTGCTGGCGGGGTTGGTGGTGTTTCTAGCTAGCGCCCATCTCGTGCGGACATCCCGCCGACGGTTGCCAGACCCGCAAGCATGGGGCGCTCGCAAGGCCGGGGAGGAGAAACGCGCGAGGGCGTTCGCCCAGTATGCGGTGGGCGGTGTGTTCGCAGCAGTCGCGGCGACCGCAGTCGCCATCTCGAAGCAGCCGGTCAACTTGCCAGAGCACGGTCCAACCGTACCGACTGTCGCGGCAGAGCCAGCTTTCCCGTCTGTGGAAGAGATGCAGCAGCAGTGGCCGTCGTTCCGCGGACCGAATGGTCTGGGTGTCGCGCCAAAAGCCGCCGTGCCGATCACATGGAATGCAAATTCCGGAACGAACATCCGCTGGAAAACAGCCGTGCCGTTGCACGGATTGAGTTCGCCAGTGGTCTGGAACAATGCCGTCTTCTTGACCGGTGCGGACAAAACGCAAAGTAGCGTGTTCCGTTTCGACGCCGACACCGGCGCGCTTCAGTGGTCGGCCACGATCCAGCTTCCCGGTGGTGCGCGCCCGCCCGCGCCGGAGGTCAACGAGGAAACAAGCCTGGCCGCGCCGACGCCTGTTACCGATGGGCGGCGGGTGTATGCTTTGTTCCCGACCGGTGAAATCGCGGCGTTTGATTTTTCCGGAAAACAGGTCTGGGCGCGCAACGTCGGCCCACTGGATAACATGTATGGGTATGCCGCATCGCTGGCGATCTACCAGGACCGGTTGCTGATCCAGATCGATCGCGGTCAGCCCGAAGACGGCCAATCGAAGATGCTGACGCTCGACACACGGACCGGTGAGCCGCGCTGGGAAGTCAAACGCGATGTCGCCGGTTCGTGGTCGTCGCCAGTGGTGTGCGATGTCAACGGTCAACCGCAGTTGATCATGTGCGCCAACCCGTTTGTCATCGCCTACAATCCGGTGGATGGCAAGGAACTCTGGCGGAACAAATGCCTCGAAAACGACGTTGCGCCCTCACCAATTCTGGCTGGCAACATGATTATCGCTGTCGCGCCGAACACTGCCGTCATCGGCCTGCGCCCCGGTGCCACAGATATCGTATGGAAAGCCGAGGAGGGCGTGCCGGATGCAACCAGCCCGGTGAGCGACGGCCAGCGAGTGTACATCGTCAATAGCGAAGGGTTGCTTTCCTGTTTCAACCTGCAAACCGGTAAAGTCGTCTGGAAACAAGAACTCGAAGATACTTTTTACGCGTCCCCGGTCATTGCAGGCAACGCATTGATCCTCGTCAGCCGCAAAGGCGTTGCTTGGGTGCTTGAGTCAGGTGATGAATACAAGGAACTCGGCAAGGGCGAACTCGGCGAGGAGTGTTGCGCCAGCCCTGTGCCGATTGGCAAACGCCTGCTGCTGCGCGGCAAGAAAAACTTGTTCTGCATCGGAAGCAAATGACCATGCCCGACGCAAACTACAACGCTTTTGTGGACCAACTGCTCGCGCGGACAGGCAGCGGACCGGAGGCGACGATTCCGATTTTGCAGGGCATCCAGCACGAGTACCGGCACCTGCCGGAGCCTGCGTTGCGACACGTCAGCGAGGTGACCGGCATTCGGCTCGCCGACTTGATCGGCGTAGCGACGTTTTACCACCAGTTCCGGCTGCGTGAAGTCGGCCAGCATACGATGCGCGTTTGCCACGGCACCGCCTGCCACGTCAAAGGCTCGGAAAACATCCACGATCACATCCACCGGCAACTTCAGGTTCCCGACGGTCACGACACCAGCCCGAGCAACGAGTTCACCGTGGAGCGCGTCGCCTGCCTCGGCTGCTGCACGCTCGCGCCGGTCGTCCAAGTGGACCAGACGACCTACGGTCACCTGACCGCCGACACCATCGGCGCGATGGTCGAGGATTTCCGCGCGACCCGGCACGAAACGATTGCTGATGTAGATGCCGTCGCGGGGCACCTGAACGGGCAAGGCGCGGAGATTCGCGTCGGCCTCGGCTCGTGCTGCATGGCGAAGGGCAGCGATGAACTGTTTCACTTGTTGCGCCAGACCGTAAAAGATTTTGGCATCGACGCGTCGGTCAAGCGTGTCGGCTGCGTCGGCATGTGCCACCAGACGCCCATCGTCGAAGTCCGGCTGCCGGGCGGGCCGACAGCGTTCTACTCAAAGGTCGGCCCCAACGAAGCCGAGGGCATCGTACGTCGGCATTTCCGACCGATGAGTCTGCGGCGGCGGCTCGTGCGGTGGGTGGACCGGACGCTCGAACAGCTTGTAACCGCTGATGGCGGGCTTGAAAAAATCACCGAACACACGCTCGACGTCAGCGAGAAACCGGTCACAGCGTTCATGGAACGGCAGATTCGCATCGCGACGGAGGGGTTCGGCGAGATGGACCCGCTCGACCTTGACGAATACTTGGCGCATCATGGATTCACCGCGCTGGGCCAAGCGCTCAGCCACACGCCAGAAGAGACCATTGCAGCGATCATCCAGAGCGGACTCCGTGGTCGGGGCGGCGCAGGGTTCCCAACCGGCATAAAATGGTCGCGGGTGCGGGCAGCGCAGTCGCCGGATGGCGCAAAGTATGTGATCGTCAACGGCGACGAAGGCGATCCGGGCGCGTTCATGGATCGGATGCTGATGGAATCGTTTCCCTACCGCGTGATCGAAGGGATGTTGATCGCCGCTTACTGCGTCGGTGCCGAGGAAGGCTACATCTACGTCCGCGCCGAGTACCCGCGCGCCGTCACCCGGCTTCGCGCAGCGATCCGGCAAATGGAGGAGCGCGGATTCCTTGGAACCGGCATCCTCGGCAGTAAATATCATTTCAAACTCCACATCTTCGAGGGCGCAGGGGCATTCGTATGCGGCGAGGAAACGGCGTTGATCGAGTCGATCGAAGGTCGCCGCGGCATCCCGCGCATGAAACCGCCCTACCCGGCCGATTGCGGACTGTGGCAGCGACCGACGTTAATCAATAACGTCGAGACGTTCACGATGGTGCCCTGGATTGTCCGCCATGGCGCGGCGGCATTCGCTGCGTTCGGCACGGAGAAGAGCAAAGGCACAAAAGTGTTCGCGCTGGCCGGGAAGATCGACCGGGCTGGTCTTATCGAGGTGCCGATGGGCATCACGATCCGCGAAATCGTCGAAGACATCGGCGGCGGCGTGCCCGATAGCAAAAAATTCAAAGCCGTGCAAATCGGCGGACCTTCGGGCGGCTGCATCCCGGCTGCGCTCAGTCACACGACCGTTGATTTCGAGGCATTGACGGCAGCGGGCGCAATCATGGGTTCGGGCGGGTTGATCGTGCTCGACGAGGAGGACTGCATGGTGGACATGGCGCGGTATTTCATGTCGTTCCTGCGCGATGAATCGTGCGGTCAATGCACGTTCTGCCGTATCGGCACCACGCGGATGTACGAAATCCTCAATAAACTTTGCCAGGGCAAAGGCAAGCGCGCCGACCTTGATGAAATCACGCATATCGCCGCTCTCACCGCGCAGGGCAGCATTTGCGGCCTCGGTCGGACCGCGCCAAATCCGGTCATCACGACGTTGCGCTATTTTCGCGATGAGTATGAGGCGCACATCGCTGGCCGGTGCCCGTCGGGAAAGTGCAAGCCTCTTATCGAATACGTTATCCACGACAACTGTATCGGCTGCACCATCTGCGCCCAGCATTGTCCCGTCAACGCCATCCCGCTGACGCCGTATCGCCGCCACCAAATCAACACCGACCTCTGCACCCGCTGCGACGTCTGCCGCGTTGACTGCCCCGAGAATGCCATCACCATCATGAGCGGCGGGGTCCAGTGCTCCGGCCATTCGCACAAGGAGCCGATCCCCGAACCGCTGACCTAACATGAGCAACCCCATCACTTTGACCATCGACGGCCAATCTGTCACCGTGCCGGACGGCAGCACGGTGCTCGACGCCGCGCGCCAGCTCGGGCTGAATATCCCCACGCTCTGCCATCTCGCCGGGGTGAAGGAAAACCGGCCATCGTGCATGGCGTGTGTTGTGCGCATAGGCAACGACTCGCGCCTGTCGCCGTCGTGCTCGACGAAGGTCGCCGCAGGCATGGTCGTCGCCAGCGAAACGCCTGAAGTCAAAGCGGCGCGCAAAGCGGCGATGGAACTGCTCTTCAGCGATCACCTCGGCGACTGCATTTCCGTCTGCCAACGCGTCTGCCCCGCCCGGCTCCAGATTCCCGCCACCATCCGGCTCGTCGCCGAGGGCAAAATGCGCGAAGCCATCGCGCTGGTGAAGCAAAATGTCGTGTTCCCCGGCGTGATGGGCCGGATTTGTCGCGCAGCGTGCCAGGCGGGTTGCCGCCGCGGCAAGTATGATGGCGCCGTGGCGATTCAGTTGATCGAACGCGAAGTCGCCAACCAAGATTTGGCCTCAGCCGAACCGTTCATACCCGCCTGCGATCCGCCAACCGGCAAGCGCGTCGCCATCGTCGGCGCGGGAGCGACCGGCTTGAGCGCGGCTTTTTTCTTGATGCGGTCCGGCCACGACTGCACGGTTTTCGACGATCACGCGGAACCTGGAGGTCATATGCGGTATGGCGTGTCGGAAACGGAGTTGCCGCGCGCGGTGCTCGACGGCGAAATTGGAGTCATCCAGAGGCTCGGCCTTGAACTGCGCTTGAACACGCGCCTTGGCCGCGACATCAACCTTGCCGAACTTCGGCAACAGTTCGAGGCGGTGATCCTCGCCGTCGGCAACATGCAAAAGATCGACCCCGCCGGACTCGGCGTCGATGCAACGGAGCGCACGATTCGCATTGAGGCATCCACCTTCCAAACCAATGTCCCCGGCGTCTTTGCTGGTGGCAGTGCGATCCGCACCGGCTACGACCCGGCGCGTTCGGTCGGCGATGGTCGGGTCTTGGCGGAGTGCGTGGATAATTTTCTGAAAGGCCGAGTCCACCACGTCAGCCGCAAAGATTTCACCTCGACGATTCCCAAACTACCGACCGAGGAATACCAGGAACTGGCGAAGGGAGCGGTCGCAACGCTCAGTGTGCGGGAGTTGATCACGGAAGCCGAGACCGCCGCTGGTCGCTGCTGCCATTGCGACTGCCGCTCGGCCAGCAACTGCCGACTGCGCCTCTTCGCGGAAGCCTACGAGGTGGACTCATTGGCTTACCGGGGCGAGCATCGCCGCCGATTTGAGTTCATTCGCCAGCCTGCAGGAGTGATTTTCGAGCCTGGCAAGTGCATCTCCTGCGGCATCTGCGTTGAGTTGGCCGCGCAGGCCCAAGCCCCGCTCGGCTTGACGTTCATCGGTCGCGGATTCGATCTGAAAATCGGCGTGCCGCTCAACGGTCCGCTCGCCGACGGCTTGCAGAAAGCGGCGGAGGATTGCGTAAAGCATTGTCCCACCGGCGCGTTGACGTTCGAGGACGAGTCGAAGAACGTCATCAAAAACGCAGGGCTATTCGCTCCGCAACGCGGAGAGTAGGGAGCCGCGCAACGCCATCCAGGCAGCCAGCCAACACCATCCAAAACCACCTACTACCAACCCGGCCAGTGTCGCTGCCAACAGGCCGACCGGCAACATCGCGCCCTCCGGCAACACCGCTACAAGCGCCGCGACGATCCCGATAGCCAGCCCAAGTGCAATCAGCGGCAAGTGCTCGCACAACACCATGCGTTGCAATGCGGAGCGTTCGAACCCGACCGCTTGCAACAAAGCCAGTTCGCCACGGCGTTCCAGCACATTTCGTAACACCAAGATGCCCAGGCCGACGCTACCGAGTAGAAACCCCAGCCCGCCGAGCGCTTGGAAAATGCCGAGATAGGTGTTCTCCACCGCATCGAACTCCGCCAGTCGCCGCCATGTCGGCGCGACTTCCAGCCCGCGATTCCGCAAGCCGCGTGACAACTCCTCTGCCACCGTCCCTGCCCGGTCTCGTGGCGCGTCCACTAGAAATATTCGAAATCCGGCTGTGGACGGAAATTTTTCGATGAAATGCTTCTCCGACATCACCAAGCTTCCTTGCAGGATCGAACTTGGCAGGACGCCGACGATCCGGGTCGTGAAAATCTGTCCGCGCTCATCCATGACAGGGAGACTGTCGCCGAGTTTCTTGCCCAGCGCCCACGTCACCGTCTGTTCGTCGCCTATCACCGGCACCGCGCCATCCGCCGTGCGCTGATTTAACAACGCCAATCGACCGCCAAACGCGCCATGCCGCTCGAATTTCGCCGGAGCGACGCCGAGCAATCGTGGTTGCTGCGCCCGGTTCAGGTTCAGGCAGCTTGCCTCGTCTCCGTCGCGCACCCGCATCGGCACAATCTTCACATCTTCCAAAACCTCCTCCGAGAGCCCGAATAGTTCGCGCCCCGCTGTGCTGTTCAAATCGTCATACACCGGCAGCGCCGCTTGCGCATACAGCGCGAACCCACCCGTGCCCGGCGCATCCGGGCGTGCGTCCTGGTGAAACGCGCTCACCGATACCAGCAGGAACACGCCGCTGGCCAGCACGCTGATGGTCGTAAAGCTCCGCCCGCACCGCCGCACCGCATTCCGCCGCCCGAGTTGTTGCATGCTGACTTTACGAGTCGATGTTAACTTCACCATCCACGTCAACCACCACTGGCTAAATCCAATCCCTGCCATTAACAAACACGCTCCCGCTCCGAAAAACGCCTCCGCATTCCGCATCGGCAACAGCGTCAGTGCGCCAATGCCTGCCAGCCCGGCCAGCCACAAACCCCATCGACGTGATCGCGATGGCGACAGTTCGCCACCACCCGCCAGCAACTCCACCGGCGCGCGCCGCATCTGCTGATGTTGCACAAGCGTCATCGCCAGAAATGCAGCCACCAAACTCGCACCGGCACCCGTAACCAGCGTCATCGGCTCTGCGTGATACCGGAATTGCGCCGCTCCCACCGCCGCGCTCCACACCGTCGAGAGACTGAGCAACGTCAGCTTCGTGTAAACGATACCGCAAATAATACCGAACGCCGTGCCGAGCATCGCGATGGCGAACCCTTCTCCCAACACAAGCCGACGAACATGGCCGGACGTGAAGCCGATGGCCCGGAGCAGACCTATTTCCGTCGTGCGCTGTTCAAGGTGGAATACAAACAGCATCGTCGTTAGCAGAAGCGCCGCCACGATCAGGAACAAGCTGAACCCGACGAAGAGTTGCCCGAAATCCATCGACTCCCGACTCGCCGCCAGCGCCCGCTCGCGCACCGGCGTGAAGAACAATCCGAGCGCAACCGGATTGAGGCGCGTATGCAGAGACGAGGAGACATTGGTGCCGGGAGGAAACCGGATTGCCGTCAAATTTCCAAACCGGTTCGCCCACAATTTTTGCCCCGCAGCCAGCGTCACGAAGGCTTTTGGCGTCCCCCCGTAGTTTTTCCAGTAATCTTCGTCCTTCGGACGGATGCGGTTTGTATCGATCGGAATTCCCGGTTCCCAGTCGCGGCAGTTTCCAGCGTCTGCCAGCCCTGGAAATACGGGCATCCAGGAATCGTCCTTCCCGAGCGGCGCGATGGCCCGCACCCGGAACTTTGCGCTCTGCTCCACCAACTCGCGCCGGTCGCCGATGACGTAGTAACGCAGCGTCAACTCATCACCAACATTTGCGCCGAGGTCTTCTGCAAGCCAGGAGTTAATCGTGATTTCGTCGTCTTTCTGATCAGCGCCAACCGCAGTGATGAACGAATACGGCGTTGTCTTCTCGCCTTTGCAGAACTCGTTCACAAAATACGTCAGCACACCAACACCGTTCGCGGGGATGGCCTGGGTGACAGCCGGATCAAGAAACACGTGGTCGGTGCGCAGTTCCACTGGGTTATCGCGCACCTCCAAGCCTGCGTCCGCCAGCGTCCATGCATTATGCAGCGCGACATTGGCATCCGCAGCAGAATCCGTGAGCAGCATGTTCGCCTGACCAACTTGTTTGAGCTGCTCCTGTAATGTCGCCAGCGGCACGAATACAGTGCGTGGTGGCACTTGGTTCGCCTGGAGGCTGAACCGCCCGAATTCATTGTCGCCCACAATCGCCGTGACGCGGACTCGCAACGCCACCGACGCATCGCTACTCCCCGACAACGGTGCGTCGCGCGAGACAAGCGCAGGCTGTTCAACCCGCACCACGATGGTGTCGTCCACGCGCACGCCGAGTTGTTCCGCCAGCCGCGCATTGACGGCGACGCCTTTGTTGTGCGCTCCGCCGAGTTGCCAAAACCGTTCCTCGACGCCGAGCACCTGCACGTCGTTGGCGCGCGCCCGTCCATTGGGCATTGCCGCTGAGCCGCGCAGCAGAAGGACCGGCGCGACGGAGGATTTGAGTTTCGTTACGAGATCGTCCGCCAGCTTGGCGCGAAAGAAGTGTTCGGGCATCATCAGCGCCTGCGTCACACGGCCAAGCCTAGCTAGCGCGAGTTGTTCCAGCGTGAATCGTACCGAATCGCCCACCACAAGGGAGCCGGTGAGAATCGCACTGGTAAGCACCACCCCGGCGAGGACGCTGAGGTGTTTCCGCCAATAGAACCGCAGGCTGCGGCGAATGAGCGTGGCAAGCGTCATGTCAGTGAAGCGTTCCGTCACGCAACTCCATCGCGCGCGGCAGGCGTTTGGCGAGTTCCAGCGAGTGCGTGACGAGTACGAGCGCGACGCCCTCTTCCCTGTTCAGTTCCAGCAACAACTGGCCGAGGTTCGTCGCGGCGGCGTGGTCGAGCGATCCGGTCGGCTCGTCGGCCAGCAACAGCTTCGGCTGATTGATCATTGCGCGCACAACCGCGACACGCTGGCATTCGCCACCGGAAAGTTGGCCGGGACGATGGCCGAGTCGGTGTTTGAGGCCAACGCGTTCCAGCAAGCGCTCGGCGCGAGCGTAATCAGCATCGATCGCTGAACCGGTCAGCGTGGGAATCAGCACGTTCTCCAAGACTGTGCATTGCGGGAGCAGGTGATGGAGTTGAAAGATGAAACCGATCTGCCGGTTGCGAATGGCGGCTAGCTCCTTTTCGCTCAAGCCCCCCAAGTCGCGCCCATCGAGGCGGACGCTTCCGGCGGTTGGCAGATCGAGCGCTCCCATGAGGTTGAGCAATGTGCTCTTGCCCGTGCCGCTCGGCCCAATAATGGCTATCGGTTCACCGGTGACAAGCTGGAGATTGATGTCATGGAGCACTTCAACCACGGCTCCACCGTCGGGGGCCGCGTAGGTTTTCGAGACGTGAACAAGTTCAAGCAGCATGGGTTATCTGGAGAAGCAGCGTTTCTATTTTCTGTGTCATCGTCTCGATACTGAAATCGGCGTAAACGGCTCGGCGTCCGGCTTCGCCCATTTGGCGGGCCGCAGCGGGATCACTCAACAGTTGACGGAGTGCAGCGGCGAGTGCGGTGGGGTCGTCGGGATTGCAGAGAAGTCCGCCGCCCGTTTTTTCCACGAGTTCAGGGAACGCGCCGTGGCGTGGCTGGACCACGGGCACGCCCGCAGCCCACGCTTCGAGAAGATAAAGCCCAAACGCTTCGCCGTAGTTGGCAGGCACGGAGAGGACGGTCAGGCCGCGTAGAAAGTCACGTTTCGCGGCGTGGTCGAGATTTGGGAGGAACTCGACCTCGCGGGGCAGCCTTTGTTGAAGCAAGCGGACAAAGCGCTCGTCCTGACTGGTCTTGGCTCCAGCGATGCGGAGCCGCACACCGGGCATTTCCAGTTGGAGGAATGCGTCCACCAGCGTGTCGAGTCCTTTACTGTGGTGCATGCGGGCGAGGTAGCCGATAACAGGTGTATCCTGTGAAACAGCGACGGGCGGAAACTCCTCCACCGCGATGCCGGGATACACCACCGTGACCCGCTCCGGTTTGAGGCCGATCCGCCAGCACATCAACTCACTATAATAGTGACTGACCGCGACGAAGTGATCAATGTCGGCGCACCGATGGGCGAGCAAATCCCACGATTGCTGGCGGTAAGGTTCGGGCAAACCGTCGAGAAATGAATCTTCTCCTTGCAGCGTGCAGACGATGGGTACGCGGAACTCCTCTTTGAGACGAGGTACAAGGCCGCTGAGCAGCGAGTTGGACAGGCAGATCACGTCGGGGTGCATCTGGGTGCGAAGCCATGCGATGAGGCGTTCGACTTCGCCCGCCTGTCGGCTTTCGACGCCTTGTAGCATCGAAACAGCAGATTCGCCGAGGTCCTTGGCCGAGGTCATCCCGGCGAGGCTAGCAACGAGGCGGAGCAGCGCGGGTGAACTCAAAAGACGATTGAACCAATCGGGCATGTGGCGAAACGCGGGGAATTTCTGTTCAAGAAACACGCTGATGCCACTGAGGAAAATTGGCGTACCAGCAGTCTCGGAGGGCTCATCGGTTACGTGCGGCAGATAGAGCGGGACCATCAGCACATCGTGGCCGCGCGCCCGCAAGCCGCGCACCAGCGCATTGTCACGCAGGCAACTGCCGCAGTAGTAATTGCCGGTGCCCGGAGTGAGCTGGAGGATGCGCATGGGGTTAATGATCTTTTTTCGCGCCGAAAGCGTAGATATTACCATCTTCGGAACCGATCACAACAAAGCCAGCGGCGACGGCAGGAGAGGCAGTGAGGTCATTGCCGATTTCGTAGGACCACACCGACTTGCCCGTGGCAAGATCGACGAGATAGAGCCGCCCGTCGTTGGAGCCGAACACCACGCGTTCGCCGCAAACCACCGGGGAGCCATCCACCGCGCCTTGGGTTGCGAAAGCCCACACCGGTTTCCCTCTTTCACGTTCCAGACAGTAGAGCTTGCGGTCCCGCCCACCGATTAGCACGCGGGTTGCTGTGACGGCTGGAGTTGAAAAAAATGGCTGTTGGCTCGTCTTGAAAGTCCAGACTATCTTTCCTTCGGCGAGGTCAGCGCAAACGACTTGATTGCCGTAATGGCCCGCGTAGGCAAAGTTGCCTTTTACCGCGCACGACCCGGCGATGTAAGCCCCCGCTTCGATCTCTTTGAGCAGCTTGCCATCCGCCACGTTGAGCGCATGAATCTTGGCGTCGCACCCGCCAAACACCACTCGCCCTTCCGCAACCGCCGGGGCACCGTTGATGAAATTCCCGATGTCGTAAACCCAAACCCTTTTTCCAGTGGCGGCGTCCACGCAGTGCATCTTGTTGTCGTAGCTGCCGACGAGGATGCGATCTCCTCCGGCGCTCGCTGTCCAATTCGGCGCGCCGAGAATCTTGTCGCCGCAGGGATATTTCCATTTGAGCGCGCCGGTCCCCGCATCCAGCGCATAGAGCTGACTGTCGCCCGATCCGACATAGACCACGCCGTTGCGCACCAGAGGCGAAGACTCCACGCTGTCTCCGGTCTTGAAGTTCCAGAGCAACTTGCCCGCAGCGAGATCGAGCGCATAAACCGTTCCGTCGTCGGACCCAACGAACACCTTGTTGTTGTCGATGGCCGCCGAAGATTTAACCGGACCGCCCATCTTAAAGGTCCAGAGCAGCGTGAGCGGTTCGTTCAAGTTCCCCTGCACCACGCCAGCCAAGTCCTGCGCACCCCGGAACATTGGCCAAGAGGCATCTACCGGAGCGGCAGCCCGTGTGTCATGCGCAATAAACAAGGCCGCCAATACTGGAAGAAAACCCTGAAGCAGACGACCGAAGCAGAAGCAAAGCCTGTCGGGGAAAACGATCATAAACCATGGTTAAGAAATCTGCCCTTGCTGTCAAACGATCTCTTTGCTGCAAGCCTTCTGTTCATCGGTTTTGGAGGTTGAACCGCACGGGGACATCGATGCGGCTGGCGATGGGCATGCCACCCGCGCGGGCGGGATCAAAAGTCCATTTACGCACGGCATCCAGAGCGGCGGCATCCAGCAGGGGAAATCCGCTGCTGCGCTGGAGCGTCACGCGGTTTGGATGTCCGTCGGCTTCCACCTGCGCGCTGATCAGGACCACGCCTTGCTGTCCATTGCGGCGCGCCTCCTCGGGATAACCCGGCGCGGGATTGCTCCGGTAGCGTGGACGCGCGCGCTGCGATGCGGTTCCGGAGCTGGAATCCCAGCAATGAAACCATTGGGAAACCAGCGAACGATGGGGAGTGGCTTGTACGGGCGGCTCGGGGTGAGGTGTAGGCTGATGGGAGGCTTTTGCTGTTGCAGGATGCGTGGGCTGCGGCGCAGCTTTCTCTGGGGAGGCTGTCGGCGTCGGCTCGGGGATGGGTGCTGGCTGTGTCGGCGTCGGTTCCGGTTCGGATTGCGGAAGCGGTGTCTCGGCGGGAGTTGGCGGCTCCAGATGCATCTCTGCCACGGAAGGCGGAGCAGTCGACTCCGGCATCGGTTCCGGTACGGGTGCAGTATCTGGAGTCGGAGAGGGCTCTGGAGCGGGTGTTTCGGCAGAAACAGCCTCGGGTGCCGCGTCCACAAGCGCCACGTCCATGGTCTGCGGAGTTTCACTCACGGGCAGCAAACGCGCAATGCCACCGGCGTGAAAGCCAAAAAGCAGCAGCGTGTGACAAAGGACAGCGGCGGCAAACGCGATGACCCCGGTCAGTTTCACGGTATGACAGGATCGACCTTGGCGGCTTGGGTTTGGATCGCCACCTTGGTGATGCCCAGTTTGCGAACGCGGTCGAGCACCGCGATAGCCTTGCCAAAGGGCGCGCGCTCATCCCCGTTGATGAAAATGCGCGGGTCGCCATCCCGCGCCTGCAACTGCTGAAGCGCCGCGCCAAGTTGCGCATCATCCACCGCCTCCTTATTGAAATAAATAATGCCCTCGGCATTGACAGAAATGGTCGTCGACCCTGAGTGTTCCTGCGGCGCACCGCTGGCTGCAGCGGGAAGGTTTACGGAGATTCCCTGATTTTTCACCATGGAAAGCGAGACCATGACGAACGTGGCGAGCAGGAAGAAGACAATGTCGATGAGCGGAATGATCTCAATCCGCGCGCGCCTTTTGCTTCGGGGTGAAGGAATGGAAATCACGGGGGAGAAACGGGGTTTTGCTCAGCTTTGAGGCAGAGCAGTTCGAGGTGCGCGGCGGCGGTTTCGATCTCCTGCCGCGCTTCTTCCAACTGCGTTCCAAGGTAATTGAAGGGCAGGAGCGAGATCATTGCGATGGCAAGCCCGAAACCGGTGGCAACAAGAGCCTCGGCGATGCCGCCGGTAATCGCAGCGGGAGCCCCTAGTTCGCTCGCGCCGAGCAATCCGAAGGCGTGAATCATCCCAGTGACCGTGCCAAACAATCCCTCCAGCGGAGCGAGTGTCACGATGGTGTCGAGCACGGAAATGCCGCGATTGAAGGTTTGCTGCCTGTAAGATGGCATTGGAATAGGAGGTTTTACGATGCTCCAGCGCATACGTGAGAACGCGCGCCACGTAGTCCTTGGAATGCGAGCCCTCTTTCTGCGCTAAGGCAAAGTCGCCTCTCTCGGCTTCCACGAAAATCCTTTCCACTGCCGCCGGATCGCGATGTGCGCGTTCACGCAGCGTGAAGAACAGGCGCTCAAAGACGACTGTCAGAGCAGCAAGCGATGTCAGGAGCAGCGGCCACATCATCGGCCCGCCTTTGAGGAAAATCTCAATCATAGTCTATTCGATGCCAAACGGGTGATCGGCGCTGGTATGCAACCTGCCAGTGTTCGGCAATAGTGGCTAGAATACACCAATCACGCTGACTCAAAAGCCGGATTTGCGGCTTTTCCACTCCCAAAAGAGAGGGTGGCGAGCCTAGAAATTCACCCCGGCACGGATGCCGATGGTCATCGGCGCGCCGCTTTCGCCAATGTAACCCGAAGGCGTGTAGGGATACTTGAAAGCGATCGGCACGTAATGCGTGTTAAAGGCATTGTCGATCCAGCACTCCGTGAACCAGTTGTGGTTGCGCACGCCGACGCGCACATCGGCCAGGCTATAACTTTCCTGCGAGGCGAGGTTCGAGGCATCGTATTGGAAATCGCCATAGAACGTCACTTGCGTGCGGGCGTAAAGTGTCCACATTGCATTCAACTCCCACGCGACCTGTGTGCCGAGGTTCACCGTGTATCGCGGAGCATAAGGCAGGCGATTGCCACTCACATCCAGCCCTCCCGAAAAGGAGTTACTGCCGAACCGGGCATCCGTGTAACCGACGCCTCCAAAGAGGTCCCAGCCTTTGAGAGGGCGGTAATTCAGCTCCAATTCCGCGCCCTTGCTGTTGGCCGATCCCGCATTGCCGATGAAATAGCTGGTCGGATCGGTGGGCAAAGGCTCGTTAAGTTGCAAGCCGCTCCAGTCGATGTAATACAACGCCGCGTTGGCGCGCAATTTGCCGTCGAACCATTCGGTTTTTGTTCCGACCTCATAGCACCAGCTCGTTTCCGAGCCATAGCTATCCTCCCCAGACGGGGCAACAGCGTTAAACCCACCCGCCTTGAAACCGCTCGTCACCTTGCCATAGAGCATCATGTCGTGTGTCACATGCCAGGCGAGACCAAACTGCGGCGAAACGGAGGAGGAATCGCGGCTGAGATTGGAGGGGCTCCCGGAGACACTGGAAAACAGAGGCATCACACTGGAAGTGGTAGTCGTGAGCGGATTCAGGTTGGCTGTGGCGTTTTCGTAGTCGTAACGCAGGCCCAGAATGAAATCGAGTTGATCCCAAGCTGTCAGCGTGGTCTGCCCATAAATCCCCGTGCCCCAGTTCTTGAGCGTTGCATCGGTCTGGTCATGCACTTGGATGGGCAGCGAATAATACCCGAAGGGATAGGAGGTATTAATGTCGTTGAACGCGTTCTGGTCGTAGTTTTGGTAGAATGCAAAGAGCCCTCCCTGCCATGCGAGCTTTAAGTCGTCGCAAAGCACCAACGGCTGATCCTTCAACGAAGCGAAACGAAATTCCTGAGTGAGCTGGTATTCCTTCTCGCTGTTAAAGCGAGTGGCTAACGGGGAAGCGGTATAGTCGAGGTCGGTCACGTCGGTGGTGCGCCACCAAATGCCACCCGTGATGGAAGAAATCTCCATCGCGTCCGTGGTAAGGTTCTGCAACAGCGTCGGCGCGTAAATATCCCGGTGCGTATAACCTTCAAAGTCGTGGCTGACCTGGCGCGGCGTGATGCGCACAGCATTCAAATCCCCCAGGGCGTAATCGCCATCGTGATCGCGTTCGGCAAAGAAGATCAGCCGCGCGTTGTAATCATCCGTGGCCTTGAGCTGCAACTGGAACTTGCCAAATCCCGCCTCACGGTTGTCGAGAGAATTGCCGGTCACAAGGTTCTTGGTATAACCGTCGCGAGCTGAATACCCCCCCGCAAAGCTCATTCCCAATTGGTCTTGGACCAGGGGCGCAGACAAATCCATGCGCACCTCGCGGAAATCATAGCTTCCATAACTGCCTTCCAGTCCGCCCGTCCACTCCTTCAAGGACGGAGCGCGGCTGGTGATGTTGATGAGACCGCCCAGCGTGTTGCGTCCGTAGAGCGCGCCCTGAGGACCACGCACAAATTCGATCTGTTCAACATCGAGCAGTTCGATGTTGGAGGAGTTCGCATTGAGTTGCGGCACCCCATCAATGTAGGTGGTCACACCGGGATTGGTTGGACTGGAGCCGACGCCCCGAAAATAGGGATTGCTCAGTTTGCGCGCGGTGAATTCGTTGATGAAAACATCGGGCGCATAAATGGAGGCATCCTTGACCACTTGGATATTGGCTTCCTTGAGGGTTTCCGCCGTAACCGTCGTGACGCTCACCGGCACGGACTGTTCGGAAGCAGGCTCTTTCAGCGCGGTTACGGTAACTTCCGGTAACCGTGGAGCGTCCGGGTCATTCGGGGCATCCGCCGCTGAACCCTGCGAGGTAAGGGCGAAAAAGGTGAATAACGAACAGGCAAGAATGGGAGCGGGGTGGAACGGGAGATGGGGGGGCATTGGTTTGAGGATGTTGGGTTGTTTTAGATGGATGCTTTCTTTTGTTCAAGCCCGCATGATTGCGTGTCAATTTAAACCAGTGGTTCGCTGACGTATGGATAAATCCCGGCACATGCAGACATTCAGCCCCGAGGCTCCTGGTGGCTCTAATTTATATCTGGCAAACAATTCGGCGAAACCTTGGCGAGCGCGGCGATAGTAGTCAAGACCTGGCGGGGTGGTGGAACCTCGCACTGGGCGGAAGTGCGGCAGCCAGAGGGAAAACAGCGGCACGATTCCTCGCTGCGCCACATATTCGGCCCCAGCCAGCAGACTCTCCAGCGGCTCAAGACCGATGACAAAGGCGCTGCATACCTTGTTCGGGCCATGCCGACGGGCAGCATACTCCAAAGCGCGCAATTGTTGTTCCCGTCCGACGTGCCGGGAAATGCCCGGACAAGCCTGTTCAAAGATCGACTCATCCCAGACGTTCAGGTCGTAGGCTACCCGGTCCACTCCAGCCTCAAATAACGCGTCCACCGCAGCAGGGTCTTTGGGGGCGCTCGTATAAACGTAAATTTCTCCGGGGATATTGTCCAAGCCAACCCTTCGGTCGATGGCGGTAAGGATATCCACCACCAGAGGCACTTCACCCCGGGCGGAGTCCACTTCGGAGCCTCCGGTCAACTGCACATCGCGGATGCCCCCTTCTCGCACGCAGTATTCGACAACCTCAGCCACGTCATCCGGCGATGCGATGGGCGGCAGCGGTTGACCGGCTTGTTTCATCGTCAGAGTCATGTTGCCTTGATAGCAGAATTGACAGG
>Ga0316221_1002370_pt1 | contig 17046 bp, 13 predicted proteins | sample TBH18007metaG_FD_206003 | JGI IMG/M metagenome (GOLD analysis project Ga0316221, IMG submission 206003) | Freshwater microbial communities from Trout Bog Lake, Wisconsin, USA - TBH18007 | ecosystem: Environmental > Aquatic > Freshwater > Lake > Hypolimnion/Profundal zone | place: USA: Wisconsin... | reverse complement strand
CTCACGGTTCGATTGAATCTCTCAACATAAGCATTCTGTTGCGGCTTGCCTGGCTGAATATACTGAATGCTAATATCCTCCGCCTTAGCCCAGTTTTGTAGCGCAGCACTAATATTTTCCGGGCCGTTGTCACAACGAATCACTTTCGGCTTTCCTCGCCACTCGATGATCTGCTTAAGGCTTCGTATCAAACGTTCAGCAGGCAACGAGAAATCGATCTCCATTCCCAGCGCCTCTCGGTTAAAGTCATCGATGACATTGAGCACCCGAAAGCACCGACCATTGTCGAGTTGGTCATGCATAAAATCCATAGACCAAACTTGATTGACGGATCCTGGAACGGCCAATGGTTCCGGTGCTTTTCGTACCAATCGCTTCCTCGGTTTAATCCGGAGATTCAACTCTAACTCACGGTAAATGCGGTAGACCCTCTTGTGATTAAAGGGCATGCCTTTCACATTCCGCAAATACAGGTAGCAAAGTCCAAACCCCCAAGTCCGATTATGATCGGTAAGCCGAATCAGCCATTCGGCGACCAAGCAATTTTCATCGCTTAGTTTGCCGACATACCGGTAACAACGTTCACTGACCTTGAAGATCATGCACGCTAGTCGTATTGATACGCCCTTTTCCTCAACCGCTTTCTTGGCCATCTCACGGCGATGAGATGGCCTTACCACTTTTTTGTAATCGCCTCCTGAAGGATCTCGGCTTTTAGCCGCTCCTCGGCATACATCTTCTTAAGCCGCGCATTCTCAATCTCTAGTTCTTTCATGCGACTGATCATGGATGTATCCATGCCACCGAACTTTGATCGCCACTTGTAGAACGATTGAGTGCTAATAGCTAGCTCTCGGCATAACTCTGAAACGGGAAGACCAGAATCAACTCTTTTGATCGCGTCCATGATCTGGCTATCACTGAATTTCGACTTTCTCATGTAGAACCTCCATTAAGGGGAAATTCTACTTTCGATCTCAACCAATTTCAGGGGGGATTACCGGTCCGCTCCCAAATTCTCGTCATCACCAGCAATCGTCTAGAGTACTTTCTCAATGGTCGTGTTTTCGATGCGGTTTTTTCTTCCGCCCTGATGACTAGTGGGCGAGTTTCCAGTGCCCAACCTTTAGCGGATCTCCTGCAGTTGCGACAGTTTTTAACAGGCCCCGGTTTGTTTGCTTTTTTCGATGCCCCTTGGCTACCGTTGAATATCATGGTGATGTGGTGGTTCCATTGGACATTTGGTGTCGTGGCTTTGATCTCGACGTTCGTCTTAATGGGGCTCAACATCTGGACGGAACTTGGGACCCGCGATTTGTTGAAAAAGGCTAATGAGGAGTCTTTAGAATCCAACCAACATACCCAACGTAATCTTCGTAACGTTGAAGTGATCGAATCGATGGGTATGCTTGGGCGGCTCAGAGACCGTTGGATGCAGAAACAAAAAAGGCTCTTGGCTCACCAAAGTAAGGCCAGTGCCAAAGCGGGGTTGATTGCATCACTTTCAAAGCTTTATCGTACGGTAATTCAGTCGCTGATTTTAGGGCTAGGTGCTTATCTTGCAATCCAAAAGGAAATATCCCCAGGAGCCATGATCGCGGGATCAATGCTGCTTGGTAGAGCTTTAGCGCCTCTCGATTTACTCATTGGCAGTTGGAAGGGTTTCATAGGGGCACGTGATGCTTATGAGCGGCTTGAAAAATTATTAAAAGCGGTTGCCATGCCGAATGTGCCGATGCCTCTTCCTCCGCCCTCTGGACAGATGACGCTTCATAATGTTGCTGTGGTGCCCTTTGGAAGTAAAAAACCCATCATCACTGGCATCACCATGAATATCACTTCAGGGCAACAGGTTGCCATCATAGGGCCCAGTGCCGCTGGTAAATCCACGCTAATCCGAACCATGCTGGGTCTATACCAATTGGCATCCGGCAGTGTCCGAATGGATGGGGCTGAAATGAAACAGTGGGATCGGGAGTCCCTCGGTAAACATATTGGTTATCTCCCGCAGGATGTCGAACTCCTCGATGGCTCGATCAGCGAAAACATAGCCCGTTTTGCTCAAGTTGACCCTGACGCTGTAATTTCAGCAAGTCAAATGGCAGGCATTCATGACATGATATTAGGGTTACCTGATGGCTATGACACTTGGATCCAAGGCCAGGGCCATCTGCTCTCGGCAGGACAACGTCAAAGACTGGGGCTGGCCAGAGCACTCTACAAGTTGCCCAAGTTTATTTTGCTTGATGAGCCTAATTCCAATCTGGATCAGGACGGTGATTTGGCCTTGGCCAAGGTTCTATTTCGACTGCGGGAATTAGGTAGCACTGTGATTCTTGTGACCCACCGATCTAATCTCCTACAGCAAGTTGATCAGATTGCATTTATGCGTGATGGTCAGTTGGCTGCATTCGGCCCGCGTGATGACGTTCTTAAGGCTTTGCAGCCTCAAGTCGCCGTACCATCCGGATCCAATTATCCGAGCCAGATGGATTGATCAGCATGAGGCAATCATCTGAATTACGTGAGCCACTCACTGACGATATCGTACTCAGAAGGTTGGGTGTTGCATTGATTGTATTCGTATTTCTGGGCCTTGGCGGTTGGGCTGCCTTGGCTCCGCTTAATAGCGCGGCTGATGCTCCAGGTCAGGTGACAGTCGAAAACTACCGCAAGACCATTCAGCATTTGGAGGGCGGTATTGTCAGCAATATTTTTGTCAAAGACGGGGATTGGGTGGAGAAGGACCAGATACTTCTCGCCTTGGATGACACTCAATTTCGTTCACAATTAGAAGTCCTTAGAGGTCAGTATTTCATTGCCTTAGCTAAAGAAGCCCGATTGATAGCCCAAAGGGATGATCAAGCGAATGTGAGCTTTCCTCCAGAACTCCTAAACTCAAGGAGCGAAACAAGGGTAGTTGATGCCATCCAAGTCCAAAGCCAAACGTTTCAAGTGCGTCGCTTAGCCCATGAGAATGAGATTAAGTTGTATCAAGAGCAAATGGCTCAGCTCCGTGCTAAGGAGCGGGGTATTCAATCACAGAAAGCCAGTCGTACACTTTTGGTTAAATCGTATGAGCAGGAGCTGAAGGACTATCAAAAGCTTTTAGCCGAAGGGTATACAGAGAAGCAAACGGTACGAGACCTAGAGCGAAAGTATGCCGACAGTGAAGGGCTCGCAGGTGAACTGCAATCCAGTCTTGCTGCTGTAGCACTTGAAATCAGTGAGACTCAACTTAAAGTACTGCAGCTCAAAAAGGAATTGCAGCGGGAGGTTATAAAGGAGCTTGGAGAAGTTCAGTCCCAATTGTTCGAGCTCCGGGAAAAAGTCCATGCCCTAGAAGAAACCGTAGCGCGCTCTGTGATCAAAGCGCCTGAATCTGGGAAAGTTCTTGGGCTCACTGTTCATACTCTAGGCGGAGTGATTGCCCCGGGACATCCAATCCTTGAGATTGTGCCTCAGAATGAAAAGCTACTCATCGAAGCTAAGGTCACACCTATCGACATTGACCGGGTGAAAATAGGACAGAAAGCAGAAATCCGCCTCTCAGTATTCAAATCCAAAGCATTACCCCGGATTGAAGGTAAGGTCATAGCCCTATCAGCCGATAGTTTGACCGAACAAGAGCCTCCTCACGCTCCCTATTACCTCGCTAGGCTGGAAGTTAATCCAGAAAGCCTAGACGTCCTGGCTAAACTAAAATTAGAACTCTTGCCTGGAATGCCCGCCGAGGCACTGATTAATACGGGTAGAAGGACATTTTTCCAGTACTTATCGGACCCCCTCAAGGATTCATTCTCTAAGTCTTTCATCGAGGATTAGGGAAGGGATTTTGGAATTTAGGCACTTCACACTTCATAATGTAATGAAGCCGTTGCAAAAACTTGTTTCTGTTTGGCTGCTTTTAGGTCATTCGATGCCTGTCGGGGCCGAAGGTTTGATGCAACTGTGGGAGCACGTGGTTGAGAATAATCCGGTGCTTAAAGGAAGTGAGTACTCCGTCGAGCAAGTGCGGGCTCAACAGGACCAGGTGCTGGCAAAGCTTCTGCCTCAAGCGGCCATTAAAGGCTACTACTCCTTCAATAGCTACAATCGGAATGAGAATGGATCCACTGGATTTAATCTCGCAGGTGGAACTAATCAACAGTATGGTGGCTATAACGGCAGCTTCACCATCAGTCAGACGCTGTTTGACCTGCCCTCTTATCTGAGGCTACAAGGTGCTCAGAAGGCGACTGAACAACAGGAGCAATCAGCTCTGGCTCAAAGGATGGATATCGCATACAAGCTAGTCGATGAATACCTTCATGTTCTTGAAGCAGAAGATGTCATCGAACAAATCGATGCTGAACTTACGTACGCGCATACTCAAATTGAGCGGCTACAACACATGCATGAAAGTCAGTTAGCTAAGGTGACTGATCTTTATGAAATGGAAGCGTATGGGCAATCCTTGGAGACCTCAAAAATTGAAGCGGAGCACGGAAGGTCGATTGCGCTTGAAAAGGTACGGGAGATTGCAGGGGTTACCTTAACATCTCCTGATGTATTGCTGCAGAACGAATTTCCGGAAGTCCATCGATCTGCGGACGAATGGGTTCAAGAGGCTATGAGTTCTAACCCATTGCTTCTGTCGCTTCAGCATGCTTCAGAAAGTGCTCAAAATATTATACAGAGTGCTCATGCAGAACATCTTCCTACGGCATCAGTGAGTGCTAGCGAGACCGTTGCCAACACGGTTTATAACAATATTTCAACTTCCGCCATATACGGATTTACTGGATATAACATCGGATCAATGTATCTCAACGTTAATATCCCCATTTATGCCGGCGGAGGTGTCGAAGCAGGGGTAAGGGAATCTGTACAAAAATATCAGGTGACTCGAGAAAAAATTGAAGAGGCACGAAGGGCCATAGAAAAAGACACACGAACGTCTTGGTTCAATGCTCACTCAGGCCATCATAAGATCGAATCTACACGAAAAGAGATGAGTTTTCGTGAGAAGGCTAAAATGGCTCAGGCCACTAGCTACCAGATAGGCGCATCGACGATAGTTGATGTATTGGATAGCCACAGAAAATTATTGAAGGCCAGAGCCGATTATCACAAGGCACGTTATGACTTCATTAGAAGTCTTATTCGTTTGCGTCTCAATTCAGGCTCCCTTGCTGATCTCGATCTTGAGGCCGTGAGCGCTTGGTTCGGACCCTTAACAACGAGCAATGCGCCCACGAAAAGTAGCATTCATCTACCAAACGCTTCACGATTCGGTTCAGAATAGTGACGCTGAACATATCAGGTATCTTGGATGATGAGGCAAAAATCAGCAGAAAACACTGCACAGAGTTTGTCTGTCCAGGGGGTTGCTGGAAGGGGAGGCTCTAGACAGTAAATCCCCAGCACCGACACAATAAGGTCATTGCTCCGTGACTTTATTTGTTAGGAGATTAATTCACTAATTTTATAATTTAAGTGGTGCCCCGGGCCGGACTCGAACCGGCACACTCGTAAGAGCGAGAGATTTTAAGTCTCTTGTGTCTACCAATTTCACCACCGGGGCTCAAAACAGGCTTTAGGATTAGGTAAAAACCAATGGGCTATAGCTGTCTAAGGCGCTTGAAGCTATAGTTGGTATAGGTTAGTCACTGTTCGACATCCGCTCTATATCGGGACGGCTCACTCCTACAATTGATCCTATACCGAATCAAGCCGATTCATTATCCCATTCAACCGGGGTTTCTAGCAAATGGAAAGTCTTGCTGTACATGCCAGTGAATATGAAATGTAGCTGGATGACGGGCAGATAAAATGTTTTAAGTTGGGGTTTAGATAAGAAAAAACCCTCTGAAGAGGGCTTTTAAATAGATGGCGGAAGCGGTGAGATTCGAACTCACGGAGGGGATGAACCCTCGCCGGTTTTCAAGACCGGTGCATTAAACCAAGCTCTGCCACACTTCCTAAACTTTTCTGCATGTCTCAAATACAAACCGACATAAGATGCCGGAATGAAATGAAATTATAACCAATACTGAGGCTGGGTGCCAGCCTTGTCGATAAGTGCTTAGATCGCTTCTGCTCAGTTGTAAACATGGTTTTCGTGTGGTATCTTCGCGTCCGCGAGCGGTTATGGGTGAGAGGGCTTCTCCTCTTGTTGATCGACTGCTGGTTTGAAATAATTTTGAACGCTCATCGCTTTATCGGGTCTTGAACACGGTTTCGATGGCTAAGATTGACTTTGTTTTATAGATGGAAAAAACCATGAAAAATCTAAAGCCCCTGAAAGGCATCTTGTTGGTTGCTGGCCTTGTTTTTGCTGGCGCTTCATTTGCTGATGGAAATGTTGAGATCGGTGAGAAAATTTACACACGTGCTTTCGGTCGCGGTTGCGGTACTTGCCACGATGTTCAGCCAAATCCAAATCTCTTTGAAAGCGTTAACAAGCTGAGCAAAGAAGAGTTGACCAAAGTTTTGGTTGAAGGCCGTAACGCTATGCCTAAAGCTATGGATCAGATTATGGCCCTTGGCCCAGTTAAGAGTGCTGGTTTGACCCAAGACCAAGCTGTTGATGCATTGATTGCTTATCTGAAAGCAGGCAAGAAGTAAGATAATAGCCTTGCCTCTTTTAACGCCGGGCTACGCCCGGCGTTTATCTTTGACGAATCTCGAATACAAACTCACAGTCGCCTCACGTCATTACAACTTGCCTATCGAACTGATCGTAGGTAGTGCATGGAGATAAGGTTGACCACTGCATTGATCCCTAAGGATCACCTCCTTACTGTAAGCCGTTTTGGCTTAGGAATACTTCTACTGACCATTCTCATGGGAGTCTTTGGGTGCGCCCACGATGCGCCCACCCCATCCAATCGTTCTACGGCTATTAGACACAGACTCCTACCTGATGCTGAAACAGCGGGTAGCCTTGCAGATTTGGATCGTAATGTCTTGTCTGATTCCGATATTTCTGTAGCGCTTTCTACCTCCAACATGCTCAATCATGTGTTATCGAGTGATCGAGCGAAACAGATCGCGAATCGAAAAGCTGCAGCAAGGCTTGCGCTCAATGGCAAAGGAAAAGGTCGCTCGGGTCGTAATCTATTTGGCAAGGGTGGGGTGATTGACGAGCGTGATGCTGTTGCGCTTGCGGATTATGATCCTGTAGGAAGCTTTGCCGCCGTCCGTAACGGGGATTCCTGGGATAGCGTCCGGAGTGGCATGGTCCTAACGGGTATTCAACATGCTAACTTGACCGCTCACGTAGAACGCCTCAAACAAAATCCGGGTTCTGTTGAGTTTTTGATGCGCAAAGCAGAACCCTATCTTTCTTATCTCTACAGTGAAACAAAGCGGTATGGTCTTCCTACTGAAGTTTTGCTGGTTCCGATGGTCGAAAGCGCATTCGAGACAACGGCGATATCACCAAAACAAGCCGCTGGAATCTGGCAGTTTATTCCAAGTACCGGTCAGCGATTTGGCTTAACTGTCAGTGACACGTACGATGAGCGCTATGATGTTCATCCGGCCACCCAAGCCGCACTTCGATATTTGAAATACCTTAACGCGATTTTTGACGGTGACTGGTTATTAGCTTTTGCAGGATACAATGCAGGTGAAGGGGCAGTTCAACGTGCTATTGCTGCTAATAAACAGGCAGGGGGGCAAGGGACATTCTGGGAATTAAATCTGCCCACGGAAACACAAGCCTATGTTGTCAAGATTCTTGCCTTAGCTAAAGTTATTTCGCATCCAGAAGGTACGGGTGTCAGGCCTATATCGTCTGGTGTAGGGGCGCAGCTTGCAAGAATCGAACTGGAAGGTGATGTAAGGATTTCTGATGTCATCACCAAGTCTGGTATGTCGGCAGAGGATTTCTATCGGCTGAATCCTGCACTTAAAGGCGGAGCCAGTCTGCCGCTGCAGCCTAGAAATATTATGATGCCGCTTAGAAGCGCTGAAATGTTGATGAATAGAAACGTAAAAGGCATCAAGGTGTTCCTCCCCAAAAAATTACTCACCTCCGAGTTGCCTTCTAACAAAAGTCACACTTAATAATTTTTTATGACGCATTTCTTTCATCGATTTCTCTATACGTTGATGGCTCTATTTTGCTTCTTGGTGAATCCTGCTATGGCTGAAGAGGTTGGGTCGGTAAATTATCGTTTCAAATGGGTGGGGCCAAGCGATCAGATTGTCGTTGAAGCATTTGACGACCCAGGTGTGCCCGGTGTTGCTTGTTATATTTCCAGAGCTGAAACAGGTGGTTTAAAAGGGTGGGTAGGTCTTGCCGAGAACCCATCCAAAGCATCGATAGCTTGTCGTCAAATTGGTGATATCGATTTAGACACTGTGAAGGCGCTTAAAGGGGGGCAGGAAGTATTCAGTGCTAGGGCTTCTGCTATCTTCAAAAGCACACAAGTAGTCCGTTTTTTTGATGCTAAACGATCTGTCTTGGTCTATCTGACATATACCGATAGAATCATTGATGGAAGTCCTGAGAATTCCATCAGTGTTGTCCCTGTTCGCTAGTTCTCTTAGATGGATCGATTGGTGAATAACCGTTTATTATCATTGTTATCGATTGCCCTGATAGCGGGTTGTTCAACCCCTAAAAAGGAGACAGCGCCAATTGCGTATCAGCCGAACCTTGAGCATGGATCAAAGGTCTTCATAGGGCTTTGTTCGAGTTGTCATGATAAAGGCGAACAGAGTGCACCTTCATTAAGGGATCCTGAGGAATGGGACCTCCAGAAACTGTCACGCCCGGGCATCGTTCGTCAGCATATCAATAGGAGCTATCTCAGCAGAGCCCGGTCTTTGAGCGAGACCGATGAACGCGATGCTCTGTTTTTCATCCAAACCACACTCAATGAACGTGACAAGGATTACTGATTCAGTATCGTTTTTAAACTACAACCTTCAAATGCTTTCTATATTCCTAAGGTGAAAGGCTTCTAAGTCTCTGAGGTCAATGTAGTCATCATGATCGGGGCTGGTGTTTATGGTGATGGTGCCTGCTAAGAGGACTCTTCCAAGTGCGAATGCCTCTCTTTTGGTATGTAAATATGAATAAATGGAAGCCTTGATTATAGAATAAACGATATCAGTGGCTGTTTTTAGGGGGTTTTCTGATTGGACGATTTGATCTTTGAATGGCAGCAACTTTCTTTCAAGTGTACCTTGCTCAAGATCATCGGGATCAGCATAAGGTGCAAAGTGATCTTGAGTCATGATGTTCTGAACCGCTAAAGTGAGTGATCCGCACGCTGCTGATTCATGTGCCTGTCCTGGCCGCATCAGTTTTCCAAGATGACCCTCACAGCTCAGGCCGATATGAGGTCCATAGACAATGAGTGCGATACCATCATCTGGAACGTGATGAGCGATGGTCGAAATCCCGGTGAGACCACCATAGGGGATACCAGCGAGGCCACCAAGTTCAAAAGGCCCTAGGAGATGGCTTGAAAAGTGTCTGCGTACGACGGTGACATCGGCATCGCGTAAAGCGTTCACGTCATCAGCGCATTGTGAAACAGCCAGAAGAACTTTCGAAACATCCTTGAATCCCTGGTCGACAAGAAACCTCAAAACTTCCTTCTTGAAGTTGGCTGAAGACATCGCGTTTGGGTAGTGATCGCGCACCATATTTTGAAGGCTGTCAGCGTTAGACATGATGCTCATTTCTCTCGGCAGATTGATCGTTCGTATTATACTAGTTGCAAGATAAATTACTGGCTTTGTGACTATGTGTTTTGATGATAGATTTGATGACATATAGGCTTTTATGGTTGCCTTTTTAGTGAAGGCTGGCTGGTCCCTTCGCCCCTCTAAATTTCAAATGGACGCTATATGGGGTTAACCCAAAAATGTATCAATCTTTCAGTCTATGTCTGTAAAAAAGGGCAATCAAGCTTGGATCTAATAATGGCCTGTGTTACACGGTTCTTAAAAACGCCCCTACTTGTCATTTTGCCTGCGGTTTTTGTGGTTTCACTCTACGGCTGTACCTACAAAATTGGGCCGGACTATGAAGCTCCTGAGCTTGATGTTTCAAAAAAATGGCTAGAATCAGGTAATGAGCATCTAAGAGACTCTTCGGGAGACTTCAAGGATTGGTGGCGGCTGTTTAGAGACCCGGTGCTTGATCAGTTAATCACCAAGGCGTATCAACAAAATCTCCCGCTTCAAATTGAAGGTCTTCGTATTCTTGAGGCTCGTGCACAGTTGGGCGTTGCCATAGGTGATTTGTACCCTCAAAGCCAAGGATTTGATGGTCAACTCACCAAATACAGTTCTCCCTTATTGCGCGATCTTGGAATTGGAAACTCTTTGCTCTACAGCCGAATTGGCGTGATGGCCAACTGGGAAATCGATATCTGGGGTAAGTTTAGACGTGCAATAGAGTCCGCTGATGCTGACTTGATGGCTTCAGTGGCATCCTATGACAACTTGCTCATTACTCTGATAGCTGATGTTGCCAATGCCTATATCCAAATTAGAACGATCGAAAAGCGGCTTCAAATCGCTGAGCAGAATGTAAAAATTCAAAAGGAAAGCGTCCGCATCGCTACTTCGAAATTTGTGGGTGGAAGCAGTACTCAGCGCGATGTTGAACAGGCCAAAACCATATTGGCTAGTACGCAATCCACGATACCGATTCTAAAAAGCGATCTGCAAAAAACTAAAAATGCTTTGAGTCTTCTTTTTGCAATCCCACCCAATAAATTTGAGCATAACCTGGGCGACCTATCCTTTGAAGGTAAGATTCCTGCTCCACCTGTTCAGGTGGCTGTAGGTATTCCATCTGACCTCATTAGAAGGCGCCCCGATGTTAGGAAGGCTGAATTATCCGCAGTGTCTGAATCAGCCCTAATTGGTGTTGTGAAGGCTAACTTGTATCCAGCCATATCCCTCAGCGGTAGCTTCGGTTTCGTTGCCACTAATTCTCAAGGTACCAGCCTGAGTGACATGTTCGGATGGGGGAATAATACCTATCGGTTTGGTCCATCCGTTCAGTGGAATCTATTTAACTACGGTCAGCTAACCAATCAGGTACGATCGAAAGATGCTCAATTCCAACAAGCGTTGCTTAATTATCAACAGACAGTTCTTAGTGCTCAGAAAGATGTTGAGGATTCATTGATCGGATTCTTGATGACCCAAAATTCAGCGGAGTATCTTGCAGAAAGTACGGCGGCCGCTCAACGTTCACTTAATTTAGCTCAGCTTCAGTACACCGAGGGTATCACGGACTTTACTACGGTTCTCACGGCTGAACAGGAACTGTTAAAGCAGCAAGATAACTTTGCCAAAACTTTAGGTGACATCGCCAAAAACTTGGTGGGTGTTTATCGTAACCTCGGGGGTGGCTGGCAAATTAGGGAAGGCCAAGACTTTGTGCCTGAGCCCATTAAAGCCTCCATGGATAAACGAACCAACTGGGGTGATCTATTGAAACCAACCCCTGTTCCCTCGGAACGGCCAACTAACTTTATACGTGCGCCTGAATGGTAATCAATATGCATATGCTAGCTAATGCTAAGGCACCCAATATGAAAAATCCCCACCTAGGGCAATCGTTTGCTATGTTGATAGTAAGCGCCCTGGTTTTAGTGTCTTTTTCAGGCTGTAAGAAGTCTAATAGCTTTGTTCCTCCCCCTCCACCGCAGGTTGAGGTATCTCATCCTCTGGTGGCCCCTGTGACCCCTTTTCTTGAATTCACAGGGAACACACAGGCATATAGAACGGTTGAACTCCAGGCACGTGTCGAAGGGTATCTCGATAAAGTCCTGTTACATGAAGGCGATGTTGTTAAAGAAGGGCAACTACTATTTCAGATTCAACAAGACACCTATCAAGCTAAGCTTCAGCAAGCTGAAGCCGAATTGCTTGCCGATAAAGCAAAGCTCATGCATGCGGAAACCGAGTTCCACAGATTTTCGGGACTATTGAAAGAAAACGCGGCCCCTCAAACCGAGGTCGATCGTTGGCATTACGAACGTGACGCTGCGAAAGCGGGTGTTATGTCAGCTGAGGCGAATGTGACACTGGCTAAATTGAATCTTAGCTACACCCGGGTGACTGCGCCCTTCAATGGTGTGGCAGGTCGTCGGATGAAAGATCCTGGGAATCTCGTGGGCGCCGGTGAAAAAACCACGCTCTCTGAAGTCAATCAGATTGATCCTATTTATGTGTACTTCAGTATCAGTGAACAAGATCTGTTGAGTGTGCAGAGTCATCGAGATGATTCGCCCCGAGATATGAGCAAAGGAAGGGTTCCGCAGATCCCAGTCTCACTTGGTCTTGCAGATGAAGAAGGCTTCCCCCACGAAGGCGTTCTAGATTTTGCTGGTATCAGGGTCGATAGCACAACTGGAACACTTCTGCTGCGCGCTATTTTCCCAAATCCTAACTTTAGAATCCTGCCTGGCCTATACGCGCGTGTCAGGGCTTCTGTGGCCGCGCCAAGACCCGAGCTTCTTCTGCCTCAGGAAACCATTTCATATGATCAGTTGGGTAGCTATGTCCTGACTGTTGATGATAAGAACATCGTTGAGCGTAAAAGCGTTAAAACGGGCATGCATAAAGACAAGATGATGGCGATTCTTGAAGGGGTATCTGAAAGTGATTGGGTCGTGGTCAACGGGCTTTTGAGTGCCATTCCTGGAAAAGTGGTTAGCACAACTCAGCAACCGATTAAAGGAACTGAAAACACGGGAAAAACCGACCCAGCGTCTGATGTTTCGGTGAAGCCATGATTTCAAAGTTTTTCATTGAACGTCCCATCTTTGCGAATGTCATCGCGATTGTTACGATCATTCTAGGTGCAGTCTGTCTAGTTAATCTTCCAGTCGCGCAGTACCCATCCATTGTTCCGCCGACGATTCAGGTGACGACGCGATATCCGGGTGCCAGTGCTGAAATCATCGCGCGAACAGTGGGTATTCCGGTTGAACAGGCTGTTAATGGTGTCGAGAACTCAATATACCAATCTTCGACCAGCGGAAGTGATGGTTCATATGTATTAACGATCACGTTTAAGGTGGGTAGTGATCTCAACACGGCCTTAGCTCTTGTGCAAAACATGGTGGGGAGTGCACTGGCCCAGTTGCCGGATGTCGTCCAGAAGCAAGGAATAACTGTCAAAAAGGTTTCAACGAATATTCTTCAGGTCGTTAGCCTCTATTCTGATGATGATCGTTACGACGAAACCTATCTCTCTAATTACGCCATCATTAATCTTCAGTATCCCCTGGGGCGTATTCCAGGTATGGGTCAGATCAAGGTAACCGGAGCCGGATCCTACAGTATGAGGATATGGCTGAATCCAGAGAGGATGAAGTATTACGGTTTGACCACCACGGATGTAGTCAACGCCATTAAACAGAGCAATATTGAGGTGGTTGCGGGTGCTTTGGGTGGCGCCCCTGTTCCTGATGATCAATCGATGCAATTCACCATCAATGCGCTTGGACGCCTGTCTGAAATATCCGAGTTTGAAGATATCATCGTCAAATCCAAGCGTGAAAAGGATAAAAACAATGAATCATCCGCCAATGTGATTCGTGTAAAAGACCTAGCCCGAGTTGAGCTGAGTCAGCAAACTTACGCTAACTTCTCAAAGTCAAATGGGCACCGATCAACTCAGGTTCTGGCCTATGCACTACCAGGTGCCAATGCAATCGATGTCGGCGATCAGGTCCGGTCTGAAATGGTGAGAATGAGTCGGGATTTCCCTCAAGGACTCAAATACGGGATTTATTACGACACTACGAGTTTTATCAAGCAATCCATCCACGCTGTCTACGAAACCCTATGGGAAGCCGGTATTTTGGTGCTTATAGTCATCATGCTGTTTCTGCAGAACTGGCGTGCGACGCTGGTCCCTGCAACGACAGTGCCTGTGACGATAATCGGTGCCTTCGGTGCTATGGCTATGCTCGATTTTTCGGTTAATTTGATGACCTTGTTTGCCTTGATTCTGGCAATCGGAATCGTCGTAGACGATGCAATCGTCATTGTGGAGAACGCCTCTCACTATATTGAAAAGGGACTTTCTCCAAAAAATGCAGCTATCAAGGCGATGGAAGAGATGACAGGTCCTGTCATGGGGATCACTTTTGTCTTGATTTCTGTGTTCCTTCCAGCAGCCTTTCTTCCGGGCATTGTGGGGCAACTCTTCCGGCAATTTGCGCTCGTGATCGCTTCAACGGCCGTGATCAGTGCTATCAATGCCCTAACGCTCAAGCCGGCTCAGTGTGCTATGTACCTCAAGGCCAGGCCAAAGGACTACGTACCGAATGCCTTCTACCAAGGATTTAATCGCGTTTATGGTGCCATAGAAGAGAGCTACACTCGTTTGATTCATTGGATGGTACAAAGAACCACCACCATGGCCATTGCTTTTTTTGGGATCGTAGCTCTGGGTGCTTGGCTTTTTGCTCATCATCCCGGGGGCTTTTTACCAATTGAAGATCAAGGCTATGCCATTATTGTCACACGACTACCAGACGGAGCGGCTCAGCCTCGTGTGCGTCGTGTCGCTGAACAGGTTGAAGAGGTTCTAAGGCATACGCCGGGAGTTAAATCATGGATTGTCATGGGCGGGCTATCTGTTCTTGATGGAGCAAACCTTTCCAATACAACGGCGACTTTTGCTATTTATGATGATTTTGATAAACGTGGAGAAGCACTGAATCAAGATCACATTATTGGGAGTATTAAGCAGCAACTGAGTTTGATACAAGAAGCTAAATTTGTAGTGCTACCACCACCACCGATTCAGGGCTTAGGTGCCAGTGGTGGACTCCAATTAATGTTGGAGGATCGAAAGGGTCAGCCTTTGGCGGAATTGGAAAAAAGCGTTCAAGAGCTCATACGTGTCGCAAGGACGCAGTCTGGCATCGGCTTCATCGCAACGACCTTTAGCAATCAGAGTCCTCAGCTGTTTCTGAATGTGGATCGAACTAAGGTTGAATCTCTTCAGGTCGATTTGAAAAATGTGTTCGATACGCTCCAGGGCTATCTTGGTTCCGCCTATATCAATCTTTTCAATAAGTTCAATCAGTCATTTCAGGTCTATGTTCAAGCGGACGCTCAGTATCGGCTCGATATTGAGGACATTAAAAACCAGTACGTTAAGAATAAGCGTGAAGAAATGGTGCCGTTGGGTACCTTAATGAATGTTAATGAGAAATTGGGTACTGAATTGGTGACTCATTACAATCTATACCCGTCTGCCACTGTGATTTTGGCGCCCGGAAAGGGTTCAAGTGCCGGCCAAGCTCTGAATCTGATGGAAGAAATTGCTGCAAGTACTCTGCCGCAGGGCACTGGATTTGAATGGACTGCGATTGCTGACCAGCAAAAGAAAATCGGCAACCAAGCTTATCTCATCTATGCCTTATCCGTCTTAATGGTGTTCTTAGTATTAGCTGCTCAATATGAAAGCTGGGCGAGCCCATTGGCTGTGATTCTTGTAGTGCCGATGGCGCTTGTCGGTATTGTGTTCGCACTTATCATACGTGGTCTTGATAGCAATCTATACACTCAGGTTGGTCTTGTACTCATGATTGCGCTTGCCAGTAAGAACGCTATTCTCGTGGTTGAGTTTGCTCGAGAACTACGTGAAGAAGGCATGGACATCATTGATGCCGCGGTTGAGGCTACCCGAAGGAGATTCCGACCGATTCTTATGACTTCTTTTGCCTTTATATTAGGTGTTGTCCCTCTGATGACTGCCGAAGGGGCCGGGGCCGCTAGTCAGCAGGCCATTGGAACCGTCGTGTTTGGGGGGATGATGGCATCCACCTTATTGGCGATTCCCTTTGTACCCGTTTTCTATGTCATCACAGAGAGGTGGCGTACTAAAAAAGACAAAACAGACTTAAATAAAGTGGTGTGATGATATGGCTTTAACCCTCTATATGCTTCGTCATGGCGAAACCCTTGCAAGCGCTTCAGGTGGATTTTGCGGGTTAAGTGATATTGACTTAACCCCTGAAGGCTACAGCATGGCCCAAGACTTTGGGGTTGCATACCAGTCTCATTCGTTTGAAGGTGTCTATGTGAGTCCTTTACTTCGTGCTCGTAAAACAGCTGAACCTCTTTGTATAGGTCAAGGTATCGACATGAACCTTCGATCGGGACTTCGTGAAGTTGAATTTGGTGCCTGGGAGGGTATGAGCGCAGCTGTGGTTAAGGAACGCTATGCGGATGATTATTCGAATTGGAGCTCAGATGCAGGCTGGAATGCTCCCACCGGTGGAGAGCGGGGTATTGATGTTGCCCGAAGGGCTTTAGCAGTATTGGATGAGATCCAACAGGTACATTCTTCGGGTGATGTACTGGTGGTTTCCCACAAAGCGACAATCAGAATCATGATTTGCACCCTTCTCGGAATCGATCTGGGTGGCTACCGAGATCGGGTTGGCATATCCGTCGCGTCCTTAGCTGTTGTGACATTTGAGCGTCATGGACCTCGCCTAGATCGCTTGGGTGACAGAGCCCATTTGAGACCTGAACTCCGTAATCGCGCAGGGACTTGAGAGTCTAACGTTGATTCGATCTATGACGACCCCTTTCATAGCCGGTTACCCTGGGATAAGTCTTTTTCTGTGGGGTGCCCCAGTCACATAGAGCGAAGTTGTGGACCAGGTTGCTGATGCCTGGGATCAAAAATCTGCTTATTCCTTAGTTCACTGAGTTTTCCCGATTTGAAAAAAATTCAATAGGCTGATTACGATCTAAGCTTATCTGAATCACTGGTATATTGGGATTTGGATAAAGTTGATAGAACGGTCAATATTGTTCATGATCTAGTCGCTACTAGAGATCAACAGCGGGATTAAACTCCTGGATGGGTTTAGCTAACTGATTAGTGAGTTCTAAAGATCTTGGGGCGGGGTATTCAATTATATATATAGCGTCAGGGAAGCCATACATATCATGTAGGGTGTACGGTGACTCCACGGCCGTTACTCAGAGTCCAGATTTATGCGAATGTGCCATTAGGCAGATATAGCTTGGTGTCTTTCTGCCTCG
>Ga0316221_1002368_pt1 | contig 17054 bp, 13 predicted proteins | sample TBH18007metaG_FD_206003 | JGI IMG/M metagenome (GOLD analysis project Ga0316221, IMG submission 206003) | Freshwater microbial communities from Trout Bog Lake, Wisconsin, USA - TBH18007 | ecosystem: Environmental > Aquatic > Freshwater > Lake > Hypolimnion/Profundal zone | place: USA: Wisconsin... | reverse complement strand
GGTCGGTAGCGGTCATTACGGAGACGACGCACGCAAAACATCATTGCTTTCGAAAGAAGATTCTGGATGTAGAGTGTTAGACACTCAATAAGTATTAGCCTCAATCTCCATTATTTAGCGAGTAGTGCTTCTAGTTTTTCTGTATCGATGCAGAAATTGCGGATGCCTTCAGCAAGCTTCTCTGTTGCCATGGCGTCATTATTCAATTGCAGGCGGAAGTTCGATTCATCAAGCTTAAGCTCAGTTATATTTTCATCAGCCAAGGCCTTGGCAGCATTGCTGGGGCCAAGCTTTTGATTGACCGCTGTGTTGCTAGTCTGCAGTTCGGCAAGTAGCTCTGGGCTGATCGTGAGCAAGTCGCAACCAGCCAATTCCAGAATCTGGCTAGTGTTTCTAAAGCTGGCACCCATAATTTCAGTCTTGATGCCAAAGTGCTTGTAGTAATGAAAGATGCGCTTGACAGATGTCACGCCGGGATCATTGGCGCCACCGTGATCGACATCACTCCAGTTGCTCGCCAGTTTGGCTTTATACCAATCGGTAATGCGTCCGACAAATGGTGAAATCAGTTGTGCATTAGCGGCTCCACAAGCTGCAGCTTGAACTAAAGAGAAGAGCAAAGTCATATTGCAATGAATGCCTTCAGCCTCAAGCTCTTTTGCTGCAGCAATGCCTTCCCAGGTACCTGCTAATTTAATCAACACGCGTTTGCGATGAATTCCATGGGATTCATATAACTGAATCAGGTGCCTAGCTTTTGCAACGGTTGCTTTGGTATTAAATGACAGGCGAGCATCAACTTCTGTCGATACGCGACCGGGGACAATCTTGAGAATCTCCAATCCAAAAGCGACCAAGATGTAATCCACCAGATCGGTAGGCTTCATGCCCGGATGGGCTTGCTTGACTGAGGCAACGAGGGCTTGATAGTTGCTCTGTTGGGCCGCTTTGAGGATGAGAGATGGGTTGGTGGTGGCGTCTTGCGGCTGAAATTCCTGCATACGCTCAAAATCACCCGTATCCGCTACTACGGTGGTCAAAGTCTTAAGTTGGCTCAGTGTTGAAGTGCTGGTCATAGGGAAACGGAACGCTCTTTATTAGGATTGCCTCTGAATATCATATGATAGATGGAATAATGCATTTGCTCCACAATCTACAAGGGTATTGGCTACATCATGAATCAGGATCAGTTAAAGCAAATGGTGGGAGAGGCAGCTCGCGATGAAGTGCTTAAGCTCGCCCCCGGGCAAGTTCTGGGTGTTGGGACAGGCTCTACGGCCAACTGCTTTATTGATGCCTTAGCGCCCCACAAAAATCATTTTGCAGGCACGGTTTCTAGCTCTAACGCGACGACTGAACGTTTACTAAAGCATGGATTTAAGGTTCTCAATCCCAATGATGTCACTGGCTTACCTGCCTATGTAGATGGCGCAGATGAAATTGATCCAGCCGGCCACATGATTAAAGGTGGTGGCGGGGCCTTAACCCGCGAAAAGATCATCGCCTCCATGGCCAAGCAATTTATTTGTATTTGTGATTCTTCCAAGCAAGTACCTGTTTTGGGTAACTTTGCCTTGCCCGTTGAAATTATCCCTTTGGCTCAAGGTGTTGTTACCAGGGAGCTTGAAAAGTTGGGTGGCAAGGTTTCATTGAGATTGGCAAAAGGGGTGCAGGAGCCTTTTGTCACAGATAACAGTGGCTGGATTTTGGATGTTGCCGGCTTGAAGATTGCAGACCCGAAAAGCATGGAGTCTCAAATTAACCAGATTGCTGGTGTGATTACCGTTGGCTTGTTTGCTAAAGAGAAGGCCAACATTCTGCTGGTGAGTAATGCTGCCGGCGTTGCGCGGATCATCCTCTAATTAAAAAACCCGACGGGGGAATGAATCTCCCATCGGGTCTGTTTGCCATGATGATCATGGCGCAGACAATCGGAAGGTAATTTGTTCCGATGCCCATGAGTGCATAGATGCGCTCATTTAAAGTGGCTTTCGCCAATGCGAATCAACACTATAACTGTCAACCCACGATTCAATCCTATGCTTCCAAATTCCTGAAGTCAACACGTCTTGAAAATATATTTTCAGAATGTGTTGCAAGTGTTGCGCTAAATCAATTGTTGGGATGCAGCTCTCAGTCTGCTGGCGGAACGTAACCTTGAGCAGTGTCAGCACCACCTTCGAAGAAATGTTTTTCAACTTGCTTTAGTAAGTACTGGCGTGCACGTGGGTCAGCCATATTCAAGCGATTTTCATTGATCAACATCGTTTGCTGTTTGAGCCAAGCTGCCCAAGCTTCTTTAGAGACTTGATTCCAAATCTTTTTACCCAAATCACCTGGAAGTGGAGCGAAATCTAAACCTTCAGCCTCTTTATTGAGTTTGATGCATTGAACCATGCGTGCCATCTGTAATGCCTTTCTAAATACTAATTATCTATTGGTGAGGCTAATAAATTGTGAATGTGATCTTATAGGTCTTTGGTTAAGACCATGGATTTGCGATCCCAGTTGTAGATTTGCTTTCTTTCTTCAGGCAAATCATCAACGCTAGCTCTTTTAAATCCGCGCTTTAAGAACCAGTGCTCGGTTCTTGTCGTTAGAACAAACAAACGCTTGATGCCTTCTTGTTTGGCACGCATTTCGACGCGTTTTAATAAGCGCTCACCATCACCGGATCCCTGTACATCTGGATCAACCGCTAAGCAGGCAAGCTCCCCAACGCCATTAGGGAATGGGAAGAGGGCGGCGCAACCGAACAATACGCGGTCATGCTCAATCACTGAAAAGCGTTGAATATCGCGCTCAATCACATCCTGTCCGCGAGCAGCCAAGATGCCTTCTTCTTCAAGAGGCATAGTGAGTTGCAAAATACCACCGACATCATCTTGGTTGGCTTCACGTAAGTTCTCAATATCTGAAGACGCCAACATCATGCCAATACCATCGTGGGTAAATAATTCTTCCAATAAGGCGCCATCTTGATTGCATGGGAGGAAGTGAACGCGGCTTACACCAGCGCGAATCGCTCTGCCAGAGATGTTAAGTAAACTCTTCATACCTAAGTCGAGCGCTTGATGATGTTGGCCTACATATTCTTGAAGTTGTGGCATGGAAAGTTCGGTGATGTAATCACCTTCTTCATCTTTCAATCCAGCATGTGGGCTTAAGAAAATCAATTTATCGGCTTTTAGTGCGGCAGCAGTGGAAGCTGCAACATCTTCGAATGCTAAGTTAAATGCCTGCCCTGTTGGAGAAAATCCGAGCGGGGAAAGCAAGACAATCTTGTTGCTATCAAGAGATAACTTAATCGAGGTCGAATCTACTTTACGCACGAGGCCAGTATGAATGTAATCAATCCCTTCAACCACGCCTACTGGCATTGCCGTAATAAAGTTTCCCGAGATTACAGAGATGCGTGATCCTGCCATCGGGGTATTTGGTAAGCCACGACTAAATGCTGCTTCAATATCGAGACGCAATTCACCAGCAGCTTCTTTAACGCACTCAAGTGCAGCGGCGTCAGTAATTCGATAGGCATGTATGCTGCTCTTGCCAAACTTGCTTTTAATCTTTCTGAGCATGAGTTGCTCTTCAATTTGGGGGCGTATGCCGTGCACAAGGACAATTCTCATGCCCATCGCGTGGAGCATGGCGATATCTTCGATCAGGTTCTCAAGACCAATTTCTTGAACCAGTTCACCAGCAAAGGCAATAACAAAGGTCTTTTCGCGAAAGCTATGAATGTACGGCGCAACGTCGCGTAGCCAGCCTACGAAAGGAAAGTTTGAGCTGGATTCTTCGCTGCTTTGAGCGGGGTTTGGTGCATTTGTTGGCATAGTGAGAAAATTATAGGGTGCAAGAGCCCATAAACCAACAAAAACCCCCAGAGAGTGCCAAGCCTGTGCCTGCTTCCAACACCTCGCGCAAGCTCGAGATCCGCTTTCCGGAGGAGTTGCCAGTCTCTGGACAGCGTCAAATCATCAAGGATGCCTTGCAGTCGCACCAGGTGGTGATTGTTTGCGGCGAGACAGGATCAGGTAAGACCACTCAGTTACCGAAGATCTGTCTAGATATGGGCAGAGGAAGCATGAACGGTGGCAAGCTCATAGGCCATACCCAGCCACGTCGTATTGCAGCGACCGCTACCGCCAAGCGCATTGCCCAAGAGCTGGGAACACCTATGGGTCAGGATGTGGGCTACCAAGTGCGCTTCTCCGATAAGACGGGCCCGAATGCCTCCATCAAATTAATGACTGACGGCATCTTGTTGGCCGAGACCCAAAGAGACCCTCAGTTGCGCGCCTATGACACGCTAATCATTGATGAGGCACACGAACGCAGTCTGAATATCGACTTTCTCTTGGGTTATCTCAGGCGTCTGCTGCCAAAGCGCCCCGATCTCAAGCTCATCATCACCTCAGCCACGATCGATGCACAGCGCTTTGCTGAGCACTTTACGATCAATGGCAAGATTGCGCCCGTCATTGAGGTCAGCGGTAGGTTATTTCCAGTGGAGCAGCGTTACGTGCCTTTAGAGCCTGATGTCAAACCTGACGGCAAAAAAGAATCCAAAGAAGCAAAAGAAATCCCCGATGCAGTAGCTGAGGCGATTGCCAACGTATGGCGTGAGGGCGCTACCGGTGCTGGCGATGTACTGGTTTTCTTACCTGGTGAGCGAGAGATACGAGATTGCGCCGAAGTATTACGCAAAGACCATGTTCTGGCCCAACGCTTTCATCCGGAAGTCTTAAGTTTATTTGCACGCCAATCTATTACTGAGCAGGAGAGGGTTTTTAGTCCTGGCAATGGTCGCCGCATTATTTTGACGACGAACGTAGCTGAGACCTCTTTAACTGTGCCGAACATTCGTTATGTGATTGATAGTGGCTTAGCTAGGGTCAAGCGTTACTCCTATCGCAATAAGGTTGAGCAACTGCAAGTTGAGCCGATATCGCAAGCTGCCGCCAATCAACGGGCGGGTCGTTGCGGACGTGTTTCAGATGGTATTTGTATTCGTCTATATAGCGAGCTAGATTATCTTGCTCGACCTAAATTTACTGATCCAGAAATCTTACGCAGTTCATTAGCCGCAGTCTTGCTGCGCATGAGCGCATTGCACCTGCCGAAGATTGCAGAGTTTCCCTTTATTGATAAACCATTGGGTAGAGCAATTGCAGATGGTGTTCAGCTATTAGATGAGTTGGGCGCCATTGAATATGATGAAGCGCAAGATGCCGAAGGAAAAGACCTTAACAATAACTTCAGGCTTACTGCAATCGGTAAGCAGCTCGCTGATTTACCCTTAGATCCTCGGATTGGCAGAATATTGTTGGCAGCAAAAGATCAAAATGCATTGCGTGAAGTCACCATCATTGCATCAGCGCTTGCCACTCAGGATCCACGCGAAAGGCCACTTGAGCAAGCCGCAGCCGCTGACCAAGCGCATCTGCAGTTTGCCGATGAGCGTTCTGAGTTTCTCAGTTTTGTAAAACTCTGGGATTGGTATCAAGACGCCTTGCAACATAAACATAGCAATCGCCAATTAGAAACCCTCTGTAGAAGTAAATTCCTGTCACCGCGTCGCTTACGAGAGTGGCGCGACGTGTATGGTCAATTGCATACGATGTTGGGTGAGAAGGGTTGGAAAGAAAACGGCCTAGCCGCAACGTATGAACAAATTCACTTATCGCTGCTAACCGGCTTGCTAGGTTATGTGGCCAAAAAAGAAGAAGACGAAAAATCACAAGAGCGCGGTAGTAAGACTGGCGGCTATATCGGCGCTAGAGGGATACGGCCATTTATTTGGCCTGGCTCAACCATTGGCAAGAAAGCGGGTGCGTGGATTTTGGCAGGTGAGCTGCAAGAGACCAATCGGATGTACGCTCGCACGATTGCCAAGATCGAACCGCAGTGGGTTGAGCGTGTAGCAGCGCATCGCCTCATTAAGTCCTTAAGCGACCCATTTTGGGATAACCGCCAAGGCGAAGTCATGGCCTTTGAACGGGGCACTTTGTATGGCTTGCCGATTTATCACGGTAGGCGAGTGCGCTATGAGCCCCATGACCCCGTGATGGCGCGCGAACTATTTATACGCCAAGCATTGGTTCAAGAAGAAATGTTTGGTCGGATGGATTCTCCAGGGCTTGAGCGTGAGACCGAGACCGATGCTAAGAAAAAATATCCAGACTGTTTTGGATTTTTTTGGCACAACCGCAGACTCATCAAAGACATTGAGGCTCTGGAGCATCGTTCACGTAGGCCTGACGTCTTGGTCGATGATGAATTGCTCTTTGCTTTTTATGACTCGCGCATACCAAGCAGTGTTTCCAGTAGAGAAGGCATGAAGATCTGGTTGAAAAAGCCAGATCCAAGCGGTGAAAAACCCGATACTCAACTGCGCCTAGCAAAAGCGGATTTGATGCGCCATGAAGCAGCGGGCATTACGGTGGATCGTTACCCCAAAAAGATGATGGTAGGCGGTACAGAGTTGGGGATGACCTACCACTTTGAGCCTGGCAGCCCCAAGGATGGTGTAACGCTGGTAGTGCCACTCACGCTGTTAAATCAGGTGGATGGCCGTCGCTGTGAATGGCTAGTACCTGGTATGTGTGAAGAGAAGACTTTGTTATTACTGAAGTCCTTGCCGCAGAAACTGCGGCGCCACTGCGTACCGTTGCCAGAATATGCCAAGTCCTTTTTGGAGCGCATGCTCGAAGAAAAGCACTTTGGTGTGGGAGATTATTTAGATAGCTTGATTGCCGATATTCGCAAAGAAAAAGGTTTGGAGATCAAGCGCACAGACTTTAGGCCAGAAGCGTTGCCAGCCCATTCATCCATGAACTATCGCCTGATTGATGAGCATGGTCGTCAATTAGATGTGGAGCGCAACTTATCTCGTCTGCGCGCCGAATATGGTGAGACTGCTAGAAGCGCCTTTCAGGCGATTGCTCAAGAGGCTGCACAGGTCGAGCTTGGCGTTGAGGCTAAGCCGGTAACAGTATTAGGAAAAGCATCCCCAGGAGACGCCGCTCGTAAAGTCGAGCAGGGTGGCTATAAGTCTTGGGGGTTTGGTGAGCTGCCAGAAACCTTGGAGATTCAAAAAGGAAATCGAACCTTATTTGGATATCCTGCGCTCGTTGACCGTATCGATGCATGTGACTTAGAAGTGTTTGATGACTTGGTAGAAGCCAGAAAGCAGCACTGGCAAGGATTGCGTCGCCTCTTCTCCATATCGAATAAAGAAACCCTGAAGGCTTTGCAAAAGCAATTACCAGGCATTCGTGAATTGGGTCTTTTATTTATTAATGTGGGGTCTGTTGATAACTTGATAGAGCAGATTCTGAACTTGGCGGTTGAGCGAGCCTTTTTAATGGACCCGTTACCAACTAGTGCAAGCCTGTTTGAGTCGCGCCTCCAAGAAGGTAAGCCGCGTTTAGCGTTGATTGCCCAGGAGATTTCTCGCCATGCCCTTAATGCCTTACAGGCATACGCAGACCTACAGAAAAAACTCCCCCAAGCAAAGGCAGCTTCTACTGCAGCCCATGCGGATATTCAGACGCAGATTCAAGGTTTGGTGTTCCCGAAATTTGTATCTGATATCCCCTACATGCAACTAGTGCATCTGCCGCGCTATTTAAAGGGGGTGGCGATGAGGATCGATAAGTTGCGCGCCAACCCAAGTCGTGATGCCCAATGCCAAAAGGACTGGGAGTCCGTTCAGCGTCCTTGGCAAAAATTACTTCAAGGCAGCAAGGGTTCAGCCTCTTATGCCATGGTGGAAGATCAAGCCTTGCAAGACTTTCGCTGGCAGCTGGAAGAGCTCAGGGTGGCCCTGTATGCGCAGGAACTAAAAACCCCAACGCCAATGTCATTAAAGCGTCTCGAAAAGGTTCTGACGAGCTTACGTTAGGCTAAATCTGGGTTTTAGACCCCCTTGGATTGCTTACAATAGGGTATGTATACATTTCATCAGAATCATCGCTTTCACAGTCTGGCGATCGGCATTTTCCTAGCCCTCATTGCCAGCACCTCGCTGACCTTCGCTCAAACAATTCCAGCTTCAGCTCCAGCGCCCACTCCGGCCGAACCTAAACTCGCCATCGTGTTGAATTCAGCTGAGGCAAGTGTGAGCTTGATTGATATGCCGACCAGAAAAGTCATCAAGACAGTTCCAGTTGGCAAAGAACCGCATCACCTGATGCTCACCCCAGATCAGAAGACGCTTCTGATTGCCAATGCAGCGGGTAACGATGTTCAGTTAATGAATCCAGTCAACGGAGAATTGACTGGAAAAATCCCGGAGATTATTGACCCTTACCAAATCGGCTATTCACCAAACCATAAATGGTTTATTGCTAACGGCAATCGTTTAGATCGCGTTGACATTTATGCAGCTGATGGTGCCAATTTAAAGCTCGCCAAAACGATTAAGTTGGCGAAGACACCAAGTCACATTGCCTATACATCCGATAGCAAGATTGCTTTCATCACATTACAAGACTCGAGCGAACTGGCTGCGATTGATTTAGCGACACAGACACTGCTTTGGAAAATGCCAACAGGTAACACACCTGCGGGCTTGTGGATGACGCCAGGCGATCAGTATTTATTGGTTGGCATTACTGGTGAAGATAATGTGCAAGTGATCGATTGGAAAAATCGCAAAGAAGTCAAACGCATCTTGACTGGTAAAGGGGCGCATAACTTCCGTCCTTTAGGCGATAAGAAGCAAGTTTTTGTGAGTAATCGCATTGCTTCTACGATTAGCTTAATCAATATGCAGACTCTTGAAAAAGTAGGTGACATCACAGGCCTACCTTCTGGCCCAGACGATATGGAAATCACGCCTGATGGAAAAACCATGTGGGTGACATTTCGTTTTGCAAAAAAAGTGGGTGTGATTGATATTCCTTCCATGAAGCTCATTGCCACGATTCCCGTTGGAAAATCTCCTCATGGCGTTTTCTTCACACCGCGGGCAGCTTGGGAATAAATGTTGCGCCTTTTTGCCTTCTTCGTTTCGCTAGCTTGTTCTTTTTCAGCTCTGGCCCAGGGCGCTGCTTGCAATAAGACTGTTTACCTCAGCTTTGATACGGGCAATATGTCAGTTGCGCAACTGGTATCTGATGTGCTCAATCGTCAACATGTTAAAGCCACCTTTTTTCTTGCCAATGAAAAAACCAGTCGTGGCGATTTTGCTTTAGACGATTCTTGGAAGTCATTCTGGCAAGATCGTTTGCGAGAAGGGCATCACTTTGGAAGTCATACCTATGATCATGTGTACTTTCTGAAAGATGCACCCAATAAGGATGTGTTTGAAAGGCCGCAATTTGGTCCCAAAGCTGGTGAAACGATTCTGTATAACGAAGCCAGTTTTTGTAGAGAGATTCGCAGGGTGGACGATCGCTTTAAGGAGTTGACGGGCTCATCGATTCAAAAAATTTGGCGTGCACCTGGGGGAAAGACTTCCCCACGTCTAATCAATATGGGTAATCAGTGTGGTTACCAGCATATTGGCTGGAACCATGCTGGATTTTTGGGGGATGAGCTTGATTCCAAAGTACACCCCAATTCAGTCTTATTAGAAAAGGCGAGCCGCAATCTTCAGGATGGCGACATCGCTATGGCGCATCTAGGGATTTGGTCTAGAAAAGACCCTTGGGCCCCAGCAGTTCTCGAGCAATTGATTATCAATCTGAAGAATCGCGGTTTTTGTTTTGCTACCCTGCCAAAGTAAGGCAATTAGTCCACAATAAGACATGGATTTGAGCTTCATCACCACGCCGATATCAGCAGGATATGCTGCCGTACAAGAGTTCTTGTTCGATAATATCCTTGCCCCCATTTTGTACCATTTCAACCTCATGGGTTGGGCGGAAGATGCGTTTGATGGATTAGATTGGTTTTTGTTTGGTTGCATCCAGATCTTATTGATCGTCGTAGTTCTAAGAGTCTGGGAGCGCATTGCACCAGCAGAAACCCAAGAGCGTTTCGCTACGGCTACAAAGGCCGACGTGATGTACACCTTATTTCATCGCCTTGGTATTTTTCATGGTCTGATATTCATTGCTTTATCAGGATTCTTTTTTGAGATGGACTCGATCTTGCACGACTTTCGCTTTGAGCGTCTCAATGTTGAATCTTGGTGGGAACCCATCACATCCATACCACTCATCAGCTTTTTAATTTATCTGATCTTGCTTGATCTGGTTGAGTATCTATACCACCGCGCTTCGCACACCTTTAACTGGTGGTGGAAACTCCATTCTTTGCATCACAGTCAGACTGTCATGACGGCATGGTCCGATAATCGTAACCACATCCTCGACGACGTTTTGCGAGCAGTGGTATTTGCATTCTTTGCCTTGCTGTTTGGAGTGTCGCCAGGCCAATTCATCGCTTTAGTGGTGGTGAGTCAATTCATTCAAAGTTGGCAACATGCCAATATCAAAGTAAGCCTGGGTAGATTTCAGTATCTCTTAATATCCCCGATGTTTCATCGCATGCACCACGCTGTTGGCTATGGTCATGAAGTGATAGGTAAGCCCGGAGTCTTAGGCGGATGCAATTTTGGAATTCTGTTTCCTTGGTGGGATGTCTTATTTAAAACGGCCATCTTCCCCAAGGAGATCTATCCAACCGGAGTGAGAGACTTATCCGTTTCCAATAATCTTTTGATTCAGCAATGGCAATGCTTTGTGCTCTCGCTTCGAGAGATTAAAAAATCGCTGCGCAAGTAGTATCAATACTTGGCATATAGGAGTTTTATGGAAGATTTGCAGCAAGTGATCAAATCCTTTGGCTTAGCGCTTGTGGGTACAATGCATCCGCGCATGATGTGGTTGAGTTTGCGCCCATTTTTGATTGTGTCAGTGTTATGGGGTTGCACGATCTGGCTTACTTGGACTCCCGCCCTAGAAATGCTCAGCACCTTTCTCACAACATCGATGTTTACCAGTTGGATTCAGGATGGCTTAATCTGGGCTGGCTTTGAAAATGCCAGAGCATGGATTGCCCCTTTATTTTTCGTGATGCTGCTAATTCCACTCATCTGCATCAGCTTGTTGGTACTCATTGCGTTTACAACCGTTCCTGCCATTGTGAAGACGGTTGCACGCCAATCGGCCTACAAGGATTTGGAATGTAAACGTGGCGGTGGTTTACTGGGAAGTCTTTTTTACACCCTGTGGTCCGCACTGATTTGTTTAGCGTTAGTCATGCTGACATTGCCGGTGTGGTGGATGCCACCCTTGGTGGCTGTGCTGCCGCCATTGCTCTGGGGCTGGTTAACCATGCGTTTAATGTCGTATGACGTATTGGCAAAACATGCCAGCGTTGAGGAGCGCGATCTTTTGCTTGAAAAATATCGCTGGTCTTTGCTGTCGATGGGAATCGTTTCTGGTTTATTGGGTGCGGTGCCGACATTCTTCTGGGCAACATCTGCCTTAGCGCTCGTGTTATTTCCTGTGGTGAGTTTTATCGCTGTTTGGATCTACTCTTTGATCTTCGTCTTTGCCGCACTGTGGTTTAGCCATTTCTTATTGGCGGCGCTAAAAGAATTGCGACGTGAGGAGTTGGAGAAAGCGCTCACCGTCGAAACACGCGTTATTGAATCGGAGCTTCCTTATCATGGTTGATGCAGTTAAAACAGTTTCTATTGATGTTCCTGCAAGCGCAGCACGGCGCTTTGGTTTGATTGTGATTGGTGATGAGATCCTATCCGGTCGTCGCCAAGATAAGCACTTCAGTAAATTGATCGAACTCTTAACGGAGAGAGGCTTAAGTCTTTCTTGGGCAAGATATGTGGCCGATGATCCCGAGCAAATTACCGCGATACTCAAAGATAGTTTTGCGAGTGGTGATGTGGTTTTTAGCACTGGTGGTATTGGTGCCACACCAGATGATCACACTCGTCAATGCGCTGCTTTAGCTTTAGGTACTAAAACAGAATTACATCCCACCGCTAGAGAGCTGATTGCAGGCCGGATTCAGTCGACGGCAGAGGGTGATCCCATTAAAGCGGACTTGAACACGCCCGAGAATCAACACCGTTTCAAAATGGGTGAATTTCCGCTCGGTAGCGACATCATCCCCAATCCTTATAACCAGATTCCAGGCTTTAGGATTAAAGAGCATCACTTTGTCCCAGGATTTCCAGTGATGGCGGCACCCATGATGGCCTGGTGTTTAGATACCTATTACAAAGATCTTTTTCATCAAGAAAACTGGGCTGAGCAGAGCTTTATCGTTCCCAAGGGGGTGGAGTCTGCTTTAACCCCGCTAATGGAGCGCATCGAGGCCAATTTCCCTGGGGTGAAGGTCTTTAGCCTGCCGTCTGTAGGAGACCCCTCTAAGGGCGGTGTTTTTGCGGAGCGGCATATCGAATTGGGTATTAAGGGCAACGCCAATCTACTGGATAGCGCTTGGAATGCCCTTCGAACGGGCACGCAAGAACTGGGTTACGAAATTCATGATCTTAGCTAGCGTTAGATAGCACTAAACTGGTGCATTAAGCCATTTTTCTGCCGTACAAGGGGTATTTGAGCACTTAAATAGTGCAATAATGAGACATCCCACTTGTTTGCTTCAGTAAATTACATACATCCATTAGGCATGTTTGATGCCTGGAATGAACAAGGGTGAATGCCTTAAGTTTTGAATTCCAAATTTAGTTAATAGAGGAGAGTTGCATGACAACCAAGACCGTCGCTGATGTGATGAAGTTAGTTAAAGAGAAAGAATGTACTTTCGTTGATTTCCGCTTTGTAGATACAAAGGGCAAAGAACAACACACAACAGTACCTATCTCCCATTTTGACGAAGACAAATTTGAGAGCGGTCATGCATTTGACGGTTCTTCTATCGCTGGTTGGAAGGGTATTGAAGCTTCTGACATGTTGTTGATGCCTGATCCAACAGCTTGCTACATTGACCCATTCTATGAAGAGTCAACATTGGTCATCACATGTGACGTGATCGAGCCATCTGATGGCAAAGGTTACGATCGTGACCCACGTTCTATCGCTAAACGTGCTGAAGCTTATTTGAAGAGCACCGGTCTAGGTGATGCAGCTTACTTTGGTCCAGAGCCAGAATTCTTTATTTTTGATGGCGTCCGTTGGGGTGCTGATATGCAAGGTTGCTTCGTGAAGATTGATTCCGAAGAAGCGCCATGGTCTTCTGCTGCAGAAATCGAAGGCGGTAACACAGGCCACCGTCCAGGTAAAAAGGGTGGTTATTTCCCAGTTGCTCCTGTAGATACATTCCACGACATGCGTTCTGAAATGTGTTTGATTCTTGAATCCCTGGGCATTCCTGTCGAAGTACATCACCATGAAGTTGCTGGTCAAGGCCAAAACGAATTGGGTACGAAGTTCAGCACATTGACACAGCGCGCTGACTGGACTATCTGGCAGAAGTACGTCATTCAAAACGTTGCTCATGCATATGGCAAAACAGCAACCTTCATGCCTAAGCCAGTAGTTGGCGATAACGGTTCTGGTATGCACGTTCACCAATCCGTTTGGAAGAATGGCGAGAACTTGTTTGCCGGTAATGGTTATGCTGGTTTGTCAGAGTTTGCTCTCTACTACATCGGCGGCATTATCAAGCACGCTAAAGCATTGAACGCGATTACCAATCCAGGTACAAACTCATACAAGCGTTTGGTTCCAGGCTTTGAGGCGCCAGTGAAGTTGGCTTACTCTGCACGTAACCGTTCTGCTTCGATTCGTATTCCACACGTTTCCAGTCCTAAGGGTCGTCGTATTGAGACTCGCTTCCCTGATCCATTGGCTAACCCATACTTGGCATTCTCTGCCTTGTTGATGGCTGGCTTGGATGGTGTTCAGAACAAGATTCACCCAGGTGAAGCCGCTGACAAGAACTTGTATGACTTGCCACCAGAAGAAGATGCAAAGATCCCAACCGTTTGCGCAAGCTTGGAAGAGGCTTTGGAAGCTTTGAAGAAAGATCATGAGTTCTTAACTCGTGGTGGTGTATTTACTGAATCCATGATTGATGCGTATATCAATTTGAAGATGGAAGATGTCACACGTTTCCGTATGACTACTCATCCTATCGAATTTGATATGTACTACTCCCTGTAAGCGAAGGAGAGAACTTGAGCGCAGGACTGTTGCGCAATTCGTTCAAGGGAGCAGCTTCGGCTGCTCCTTTTTTTCCGACATTGCTTGATCAGATGCCTAATGCCATCTTGGTATTTGAGGCGGAGAACCAACAATTGGTTTATGTTAATCCGGCTGCTGAAGCAGCGCTGGATTTGTCGCGTAAATCACTTGAGGGGCAGTCCGTGCACGATTTGTTTGGGGATAACGCACCTTTAAACTCCATGATTGAGGAAGTGCGGAGCGGTCAAGTCATAGCGCAACGTCAAGAAATGGTTTTGCATTCTATGCCGGGTAGCATTCATCACGAATCAACACCTGCGCACGTAGTCATCGCGATGTTTGACGATCCGGATCTGCTGATGATGGAATGGTTTCCGATCGATCAGCAACTTCGCAGTGAGCGTGACGAGCGCGTTACACAACAAGTAGAAGCAAATAAGGAACTCATGCGGAACTTAGCGCATGAAATCAAAAACCCTTTGGGTGGCATTCGTGGGGCGGCACAGCTTCTAGAGTTTGAACTCCCAGAAAAAGGCTTGAGGGAATATACCCAAGTCATCATTAAAGAATCCGATCGGCTACAAACATTAGTAGATCGTCTTCTGGCGCCACACCGTAAAGCACACGTCATTGAAGCGTTTAACGTCCATGAGGCCTTAGAGCGCGTTCGTAGTTTGGTATTGGCGGAGTTCCCTAAAGGGCTTCGGATCATTCGCAACTACGACACGAGTCTTCCCGATCTCCTTGGGGATCGTGAGCAACTCATTCAGGCGGTACTCAATATTGCGCATAACGCAGCCCAAGCACTTTCAGATGAAATTGCCGCAGGAACTGCCCAGATAGAGTTAAAGACTCGGGTTGCCCGTTCAGTCACGATTGCTAAACAGCGTTATAAGTTGGCAATGGATTTACAGGTCATTGATAACGGGCCTGGCATTCCAGAAGATATTCGAGAGCGCATCTTTTTTCCTTTGGTCTCAGGAAGAGAAGGCGGCAGTGGACTTGGCCTTACCCTGGCACAAACTTTTGTTCAGCAGCATCAGGGCTCTATCTCTTGTGATAGCCGTCCTGGGCGTACAGATTTTCATATTCAGATTCCATATCGTAAGCGGGAGAAATAATCATGAAACCAATTTGGATCGTCGATGATGATCAGTCTATTCGTTGGGTGTTAGAGAAGGCTCTCACACGTGAAAATATTCCCCATAAGAGTTTTTCAAACCCAAATGATGTCCTCAATGCCCTTGAGAAAGAGTCACCTCAAGTATTGATCTCCGACATCCGGATGCCGCGCGGCAATGGCTTGGAGCTATTGCAGCACGTCAAACAGAGCCATCCACAATTGCCGGTCATCATCATGACCGCCTATTCAGATTTGGATTCTGCCGTATCTTCTTTTCAAGGCGGTGCTTTTGAATACCTCACTAAACCATTTGATTTAGAAAAGGCGATTGAACTGATTCACCGTGCTATTGAACAAAGTGATCGCAATCAATCTGGCACTAAAGACTTAAGCGCTTTTGTTCAAGACGCTAGCGAAATCATTGGTCAGGCTCCAGCGATGCAAGAAGTGTTTCGTGCCATTGGTCGCTTAGCGCAGTCACATGCCACTGTGTTGATTACCGGCGAATCTGGTACTGGTAAAGAGTTAGTCGGTTTGGCGCTCCACAAGCATAGCCCGCGTGCTAGAGGTCCATTTGTATCGCTCAGCACAGCAGCTGTTCCAAAAGATCTATTGGAATCTGAATTGTTTGGCCATGAGCGTGGTGCCTTTCCAGGGGCGCAAACGCTGCGCCGTGGTCGCTTTGAGCAGGCTGATGGCGGTACCTTATTCCTAGATGAAATCGGTGATTTGCCATTTGACTTACAGACTCGCCTATTGCGAGCCCTAACGGATGGCCATTTCTATCGAGTTGGCGGTCAAGACCCCATTAAGGTGAATGTCAGAATCATTGCGTCCACCCATCAAAATTTAGAGTCACGCGTTGCTGCTGGATTCTTCAGAGAAGATTTATTGCACCGTCTCAATCTGATTCGTTTGCGTATGCCGCCATTACGTGAGCGTGCCGAAGATATCCCCTTACTCGCTCGTCACTTTATGCTCAGCTGTGCCAAATCTCTGGGTGTTGAACCTAAGAAGCTTTCTGATGAGGTTCTGAAAGATATCGGACAGATGTCTTTCCCTGGTAACGTGCGTCAATTAGAGAACCTGTGCCATTGGCTTACAGTGATGACGCCTTCTAATGTAATTGGTGTCAGCGATCTGCCGGGTGATATCTTGGCCGAGGTCAATGATCAACCGATGACTCCTCAGGGAGACACTTCTCAAGCGGGAGTAGCTGTATCACGAGGTGGAGCGGTGGATTGGGAGGCTGGCTTAAGTCGCCTCGCTGCCAAGATGTTGCAAGACGGTGATAAGAATGTTTATGACGCTCTGTGCGCTAAATTTGAAAAGGCGGTATTGCAAGCCGCTTTAGAAGTGACGCGTGGCAGAAGAGTTGAAGCAGCACAACGTCTTGGTATTGGCCGCAATACGATTACTCGTAAATTGCAAGAATTGGGTATAGATGACTGATTCAGTTCGGATAGCGGCGTGGAATGTGAACTCTTTAAAAGTTCGCTTGCCACATGTTCTCCGTTGGTTGAGTGATCAAGAAAAGGCCAAGAAACCGATTGATGCTTTGTGTTTGCAAGAACTCAAGCTCACCGATGATAAGTATCCCCACAAGGAACTAGAAGAGGCTGGCTATCTGAGTCTTGCTGCTGGCCAAAAGACATACAATGGCGTCGCCATTATTGTGAGGCGTGCTGCCTTAGCGCCTATTGCAACCGATCTAGAGACCACTTTTCTAAAACCTATTAGAAATATTCCTGATCATGCTGATGAGCAGCAGCGCATCTTAGCTGCCACAGTGTGTTTCAAGG
>Ga0316221_1002364_pt1 | contig 17068 bp, 18 predicted proteins | sample TBH18007metaG_FD_206003 | JGI IMG/M metagenome (GOLD analysis project Ga0316221, IMG submission 206003) | Freshwater microbial communities from Trout Bog Lake, Wisconsin, USA - TBH18007 | ecosystem: Environmental > Aquatic > Freshwater > Lake > Hypolimnion/Profundal zone | place: USA: Wisconsin... | reverse complement strand
CTTAGAGGGCCAAAAGCTGCATGAATTGGCAAGATGGCATTCTTTATGCAACACAGGTCAGCCGAGGCGAAATCAATGTTTGCCAGGATGTCAGATTGGCGTGTCAGCGATTTATCAATCAGTATGAGAACAAAGATTGGGAATGGATTTTTGATGAGGATTATCCTCAACACGTTTTAAATTTTGCATCCACACTAAAACACACCAAGGGTCCCAATGCTGGCGATCCGATTTTGCTCGAGCCATTTCAAATTTTGTTGATTTGTGCCATTTATGGTTTTAGGTCCAAAAAGAATCGAACAAAAAGAATGGTCACAGATGTGATTTTGTTCATTCCAAGGAAAGCTGGAAAATCGACCATCACGGCCATTTTGGGTTTGTATGAGCTGCAGTTTGGCGAGGCTGGACCAGAGGTTTTTACTTTGGCCACCAACAGAGAACAGGCCACCATTGTTTTTGATTCGGCCAAAGGATTCATTGAGCATATGCCAACCGAATTGGCTGACAGATTCAATCCCAGCAAATATGAAGTTAAAAAAGCTGGTGACAGTCAATCGATGTTTAAGGCATTGAGCCGAGACACAAAAAAGACAGGTGATGGTAAGAATCCCAGCTGCGTGATCATCGATGAGGCTGCACAGATTGTGGACAGGAATTCCATCGAAGTGCTGCACTCAGGTATGGTGGCCAGACAGAATCCATTGCGGATTTACATTACAACTGCGTCATTTACCAAAGACACCAAGTTTTATGAGGATATGTCAATGTACCAATCCATGTTATATGGTGAGGCCAACGACAATCCAAGATGGTTTGGGCTGCTTTATGCTTTGGATACAAAAGACGATTGGCGTGATCCAGCAGTTTGGGCCAAGGCAAATCCAATGCATGGCATTTCAGTGTTTGAGGAGGCCATTGCGCAAAGGGCCGAGGAGGCCAAGCACAAACCAGCTGCACTCAATGAGTTTTTGTGCAAAACGCTGAACATTTTTGTATCGGCTCAGAGTGCCTGGTTGGATCGGACATTTTGGGATGAGGCTGCACAAATTGAGGATGATCGAACACCAGAGGATGTGTTTATTGGTTTTGATTTGGCGGCCACTCGAGATTTGAATGCAGTCTGCACATTGAAACGATATGGCGAGTTGGATTACAGGACAGAATTTAAATTCTTTTTGCCAGAGGCTGGCTTGGAATTGATTCCCAAGCATTATGCAGATATTTTTAGAGTGGCAGTCAAATCTGGCATTTTAAAAATTACTGAAGGCAATGTGATGGATGATCGAGAAGTGAGCGATTACATCAAGCAGCAATGTGAAAAATACAATGTCAAGGAAGTTGGATACGATGCATACAATGCAGCGAGTCTGGTGGCCAGATTGCATGAGGCTGGCATTCCAGTGAAAAAAGTCGGCCAAGGCATGGGAGTTTTATCAAATCCGAGCAAATATGTTGAAAAATTGATATTAAATAAACAAATCAAACATGATGGGAATCCATTTTTGGGATGGCAATTATCAAACTGCGAGCTTTACGAGGATGTTAATTTCAACATTAAAATCAGAAAAAATGAGGCAGACAAAGCAGCCAAGGTCGATGGCATTATTGCCATGATCATTGCAGCTCATTGCAGCTTAGATAATCCATATGCGTCAAGTTCGTTTGGATTTAGATCGTTTTAGTGATACTATGTGACCCAAATGGGGGAAAAACATGGGAATATTTGACTTTTTCAGAGGTAATAAAAGCGTAAAAGGCGAATCAAATACGCTTTTTGGCCAGACCCAACTGGGCAATCAGATTGTTCGCACCAATCAAAATGGCCAGCAAGGCTCTGCATTCCAGCTGCTTTATGTGACCACCAGCAGCGTCACAAACGCTGGTCGCATTGTCGATATGTCGGTATTGTCGAGAAATTCGACAATTATGTCATGCGTGGGAGTCAAAGCCAGAGCATTGGCCCAGTGCAGCGTAAACATCATGTATAAATTAGATGATGGCACATTTGTGAATGCCCTTGAATCTGATTTGCCTGGTACTCGAGACAAAACCAAGGCCAAGCAAGTATTGAATTTATTGCAAGATCCCAATAATTTTCAAAATGCATATGAGTTTTGGTATCAATGGTGTATGTGGCAAGATTTGGCTGGTGAGTGCTTTACTTTGCTATTGAGAAAAGACAATAAAGATTCGATGCAGACCCCAATCGAGATGTATAACCTCGATGCCACATTGATCACAGTGCAGATGACCAATTTGCGATATCCAAGTTATCGGATGTCCACACCGACCTATGGTTTTAACATGGATGAGCCATTGTTGCCTTACCAGGTGATCCATATTACTGAGGCAGCGTGGCAAGGCTCGGCTGGTTTTAATAAGGGTATTTTGGCCACAGAGCTGGTGGCACTCGACACTGATATTGACTTGTATGCTAACTATGTAATGCAAAATGGTGCAAAACCAAGCGGATTGTTCAAGACTGATCAAGTCATTCCAGATGCCAAGTACAAAGAAATTGCAGCCAGGTTAAAAGAGGCATGGGCATCGATGACTGGATCCAAGCCGACCGATACCAGCAAGCCTGGTCAAGGAATGCTGCTTGATCAGGGCATGACATTTGAAACAGTCAAAATGTTGACTTTGCAAGATGCTGATGCAGCCAAATTGAAAGACCAAACCACCAAGCGGATTTGTGCGCTGTTTGGTGTGCCAGCGCAGCTGCTGGGCCTTGAGATTGGAAAATACAACAACACCCAAACATTGCTGGATGAGTTTTACAAAACGACCATGTACCCGATGATTATCAACATCGAGCAAAAATTCACCAAGCAGCTGCTGCGTGGATACCCTAATCTTTGCATCAGATTTGACACCAAAGACTTTTTGAAGGGCGCAGCACTGGATCAAATGAATTTTGTGACCGCGGGCGTTTCAGCTGGAATATTCACACCCAATGAGGCCAGAGAATATTTAAATATGCCCAAAGTTGATGGGGGCGATCAATTGCCAGCTTTGGACCCAATGAATATTTCCAAAACCAATGTGCCAATCAGTGGCAATCCAGTGGCCAAAATTGATCCAATTGCTGGGTCCAGTCCACAGGATACTGGTGGCGGTGGAGGCAGCACATCACCCAAGATGGCAATCAATACTGCAAAATAATGAACAACACAAAAAAAATAATTCGGATTTTGTCTTCACAAGTCAAATCGAGTGGTGTTACACTACCGAAAACTGATGACAAAACCCATACAATATTACAAGATAATAATCAATCCATACACAATGGGGTAGTCAATGAAAAATTTGAGTCTAATTTGCGAGGCCAAAGTCAGCCTAAAAAAAGAGGCAGACCAAAAAGCAAATCCTAGTGGAAAAATTTCTGCACGAGTCACGACCTGGGGAGCCAGAGAAGGTGAAGACGGCAGAAAATTCAATTATCAGCCAGATGGATTCATGGAATGGGCCAATGAGTTTGCCAAAGCTGGCAATCCATTGCCAATGTTTTTGAATCACAACGACATGGGAATGCCAGTCGGTGAATGGAATGAATTCCAATTTGACGATGATGGCATGACGGCTGAAGGCAAATTGTTTCTCAGCACAGTCGGTGGCTCTGATCTTTACAATGTTTTAAAAGAATCTCCCAGCTTATTTGGTGGCGTTTCAGTCGGTGCATATGCCGATGAGGCCCAAATGGTTGATGCTGATGGCAATCCATGTGATGACGATGATGAAGAATCATATTTCCAAATCACCAAAGGTGGATTGCGTGAAGTATCAGTGGTGATGTACCCAAACAATCCCAAAGCTGAAGTGATGAATTTGGAATATTTTGATGGCAATGGCCATGCAAATCCAAGAGTGATCGAGAAAGCACTGCGTGATGCTGGGCTTTCAAGAAAAGATGCGACCACTGCATCTTCAATTCTGAAGAAAATACTCGAGAAACGTGATGTTTCTGAGGAAGTCATTCAGGAAACCCCAAAACCGAGCGAATCGGATGCGGTGGTCAACGAGGCCGATTCAATTCTGAAAGCCCTAGAGGAAAGAGAATTGTTGAAAGCACTTTCAAAGCGTCTTAAATAAGGAAATCATTATGTCAGTCGAAAAAATTCTGGAAAAAGTCGATGCCATCGAGGCATCAAATGTTGCAAAAATCGAGGAAGTAAAAGCCGAGACTCTTGCAAAAGTTGAAGAAATTTCTGTTGCAACCACAGAGAAATTGGCAGCCATCGAGGCCAAATTGTCTGAGATCAACACTGCACCATCCATCATTAAGCCATCCAAAACCATCAAGGGCGATGTCAATAAAATGGTGCGTGAGCAATTGTCCAAGTTTGTCAAAAAAGGCAAAATGGAAAAAGAAATCAAGCTGTTTGAGTCTGATGATCAGTATCAAGCATATTTGATGGAAAGTTCATCTTTGACAGGTGGCGGTTACAACGTTGGTGGACGTACTGCTTATGATCCAGTATTCCACACATTGCGTTTGATTAACCCCATGCGTGGTTTGTCTCGCAACGTGACAACTGAAGGCTCCACCTATCAGTTCAGAGCTAAAGTTGGAAATGCTGGTGCAACATGGGGCTATTCCATTCAAAACAATGGTTCAGCAACAACTGAAAACACCAACATTTGGCAATTGGTATTGCAAGATTTGAACGTGCAATTCCCTATCCGTACTGCTGCACTCGATGACATCGATGGTTTAGAAGCCAACGTTGTTGATGATATGTTGATGGAATTCAGCCAGGTTGAGGGTCAATCAATGATCCAAAATAACGACCAAACTGACACTCCCAATACATATGGTGGTACACAAGGTTTGCGTGGTTTGAATCAATATGCAAACAATGGCGCAGCTGGCACATACACTGGTGGAGCAATCACAACTGCTGCATTCGGTTCATCAGGCATTTCCACTAGCAATGGCTTGAACAGTTTGGCAGTTTATGATCAGTTGACTACCAACGGCAACACTGTTGGTGCAGCCAATGTGACCTATACCGATGTGGTCAATTTCATCTATTCATTGCCACAACAATACTGGACACCAACTGCTAAGTTTTTGGTGAATCCTTTCATGTTGGGACAAATCAGAGGCTTGAAAGATTCCAACGGCACACCAATTTTCGAGCGTATGCATCCCTTGGACAATGGCCCTGGCACTGGTATTGTTGGTACATTGCTTGGCTTTGATGTTGTGGTTAACAAGTATCTTGATAATCCCTCACAAACAACCACTGCATCAGCTGGTACATTGAACAAGTTCCCAATGTATTTTGGAGATTTCCAACGCGGCCATACAATCGTAGACAGGTTGAACATGGTTCTACGCAGATACGATCAGACATTGCCAGGCTATATCACATTCTTCGGTGAGAAGCGTTTGGCTGCATCCAATGTCGATCCATTCTCGATCATTGCTTATCGCTCAACTGCTACTGCAGCAAACTAAAAGAGTGGGGGCATTTGCCCCCACCTTTTTTTCATTTTATTTTTTTGGATTTATTTATGAGCACAAACATCATTCTTGAGGCCATTCAAAAATCACTGAACAAGCAAAAGCGTGTGACAGTTAATTTGAAAGAGGCATCAGCACTCACTGGCTCAGGCTCTGGTGTCGGTGGTCGAGTTATTTATGACGATGCATTTGCTGCATTGCGTTTGTATAACCCTTTGAGAGCAGCTGGTGCAAGGGAAATCAAATCGATCGGATCAGATGAGGCTTTTGTGGTCAAGACTGGTAATGTTACCAATCCCACAAACCCATGGGGCTACACATTCACACCCAATGTGGGCACACCAAACGAGGCAATTTCTTTTTGGCAATTGCCAATGAGAGCCATTGCAGCTCAAGTCCCAGTGCGTACTGCGGTTTTGAGTGATGTAAATGCATTAAATGAAACAATCATTGAAGACGTTATGCTTGAGTTTTCTCAGCAAGAGTCACTTTCAATGATGCTGAACAATGACCAGTCTGGAACAACCACCACCACTTATGGTGGCACATTGGGATTGCGTGGCTTGAATAGTTACACCAGCGGATCAACTGCAGCATTTGGCACAAATGGTTCAGCCATCACAAATGGAATTCACACAGTATTGACAGTGACTGCAACCACTGGCGGTGCTATTGCTTACAACGACATTGCTGCATTGAATGCTGCATTGCCCCCCCAATACTACAATGACCCCACTTGCGCATGGATGATGCATCCTAGCACAATTGATTATTTGAGGACTTTGAGAGATTCATCAGGTATGCCATTATTCTTGGAAATCGGTGACAAAGATGGATATTCAATTGGCAATATCTTTGGCCATCCAGTAATTCCCAATACATACATGGATCAAATTGGTTCAGGCAACCTGCCAGTTTATTTGGCAGCTTGGGGCAGATTTATGACCATTGTGGACAATGAAGAAATGTCATTCCAGTGGTTTGAGCAAACTGCACCAGGCTTTTTGACACTCTTTGCTGAAAAGCGTGTTTGCAGCACAATTCGAGATGTATTTGGTGGCGTGAGACTTTCAACTTAAAGGCTCAAAATGGCTCTGGACAGTTACACCAATGGCCCATTTTTGGGCACAAATAGAAATCCATTTTCTTATGAAAAAGTGGAGCAGATTGATCGAGATGTTTCAACTCCATGGTTGACTCTCGATCAGATCACCAATCAGTTGAATTTGTTTGGTGATGAATCTCAGGATTCCTATTTGCAAGGGCTAGAGCTGGCCACCAGAATGGCGGTTGAGGACTTTTTGGGGATGAGCATATTCCCAACGCAGTATCGTGTCTATTATGGCGCATACAATGGGGAAAGTGGTATTCAGGCATCATTGGATTTGCCCGAGGTTAGCCAGTCCACACAATATGGTGCTGGAGTTGTGATCAATCAAGTTGGATACTGGGACTCGAGCACACCACCAGTTTTTACAATTGTTGATCCCACCACTTATTTTTACGATCCAACTGGTAATAAAGTCATTTGCAACAGTATTCCAAGTGAAATCAATCAGGCAATCAGCAATCCAATTACTGTGGTTTATACGGCCAATTCAAGCCCATATGCTGCATATCCAGTGATTCAACAGGCTGGATTGATGATTCTCACGCATTTGTATAACAACAGATCAAACACCACATCAACGAATCTGAAAGAGATTCCCATGGGCGCAGCTGCATTGCTCAGACCCTATAAACCATTGGTGCTATAAATGGCAATTGCACGTTTTGAGCAGATCAATGTCAACAATGTCACCAATAGTGTGGACACGATTGGCCAACAAACCACAACCATCACATTGTGGTTTCAGACTCGAGCATTGGTTCAAGACGTAAGGGACGCAGCGCAGATTGGAAAGGATGATCGGACGTACACAAAAAACGTCAAATTTGTATTGAATTTCACACCCAATACATTGCAAATGTCTGAGCATCAAAATCTGTATTCGATCACTTGGCGTGGCCAAGATTATCGGATCAATGATGTGATGGAATCCAATGACCGCATGAATGTGTCATTCTTATGCTATAGAAACGACCCAGCGGTGAGCGTATGACAGTCCAGCAAAACATTGTCAATTATGCCCAAGCCATTCAAAATGGTTTGGCTGCTGCAGTGTCACCAGTTCCAGTGTACGCAAATTTCAACAGGAATTTTGCTGCAGAGCCAAGTTTTGTGACCTGGCAGCTGCGCAACGTACATCAGCCAGTTTACACTGGCGTAAATCAGGCAAACAAAGGCATTGATACACCAACTTTTCAATGTTCGATATTTGCACAAAACATGAATGATTGCTTTGGTTTGTCCAATACAATCACTCAGGCTTTGCATGGGTACAATGGATTTTTGGGAGCAAATGGGTCATTTTCTGGTGTTTATGTGTCGAAAATTGATATTTCAATGCTATACAATACCTATGATGATCAAGTAAAATTGCACCAAATAATCTTGGATTGTCGGATGGACATCCCATGTTGATAAAACAAAACAAGTTGTTTAATTTTTCTCAAAGGATTTAATCATGGCATTACCCAATCAAGTCTTACCTGGCTTTAGTGCATCACTCTGGTGCCAAACAGGTGCAACACCCACACCACTCACATTGACTCAATTGTCCACATGGACAGGTGAAGTTGCTAGCATTGTTGGCACTGCAGCCAATGGCACTGGCTCAACTGGTGAGCAATTGCTTGTGGAGGACATTCCAGCATTTGGCCAAGATGATGCATCAGTCAATTTTGCAGTGGCTGGATCACGTCAATCCGACATTATTCCAACTCAAGCCAAGCCCACATCGATGACTATTGTGGCTGCATGGAATCCATCAGATGCTGGTTTGCTTTTGATGAGAGCTGATGCCTATTCTGGCGTGATTGATCGGACTTTTGTGGTGGCTGCCACAGCAGGTGCCAATACAGTGGCTTATGCATTCATCGGTCGAGTATCAGAGTTCAAAATTGATATGAACACCAAGGCTGAGGCAAAATGCACATTCAGCATTCACCCCAGAGGTAATTTGTACGGCTGGTCAAACAACACATAAAACAAAATGACAATAATACAAAACAATAATGATCTTTTGGGATATTTGATAAACCAAGCCGAGTCAGGTAAAAAAGACTGGTTTGGTTTTTCTCAACAAAAAATTACTGGTATTAATTTGGCGTTTGATATTGCCAAACATCATGCCGACTCGATGACCCCAGAGGAAGTGGTCGATTACGTCATCCAGCTCAATAGCATGATTTTCAAAAAAATCATCATTGGAAAGCTCAATTAAATGGCCACTGATATCAAAATTGAATGGTCTGGATTCAAGGAATTTGAGGATTTGCTTGATCAGATCGATGATGATTTTGGTGAAAAGGATGCCAATAATATTTTAAAAAATGCTTGCCGAGCAGCCATGAAGCCAGTGCTGGAAACAGCTCGAGTGCTTTTGGAGCCACACATTGACACTGGCCAGCTCATTAAGTCGTTGCAAATTGAGGCCAGAAAACCAACCAGCAAAGACAAGCATTCAATGTACTCCACACCCACAATGGTGATGATATCCAGAGTGACAGTCGCACCAGGCAAGAAATTCCAACCCGATGTCGAAGGCGAAAAAAGACTTTTGTCCAAGACATTCAAAAACAAAAAGACCAACAAATTGCAGCATATGGTCAGTGATGCCAGGGCATTTGCCATCGAGTTTGGCACAGCCAGATGGCTCAAGGGCGAGGGCAGTCCATTCATTCGGCCAGCACTTGAAAGTAATGCAATTCAAGTAACCAATTCATTGGCTGGCGATTTAAAAGACGCATTAATAAAATACAAATCAAAACACATGGGAACAGGAAAATGAATCAACTTGCAAATGCTTTTGGCCAAAAATTTACAGAAAACAAAGATTCACTCAGGATCAAATCATTTGAATTGAATGGCCACACATTCAAGGTCAAAGTGCCATTGACAAGCGAAACTGATGCCATGTTTGAACGAGTCAAGATCATTGACGAGGCCAAGGCTCAAAAGTATTATGAGGATATGTCCAAGGAGTTTTTGGACAATCGAGCCAAATATGAAAATGATCCAGATATCAAATACTTGGATGATGACATCGAGGTCAAGGGCACATCGATCAAAGAGACATCGAGAAATAAGGTTTTGACTGAAAACAGGATTACTGAGCTAGTGCGGTTATTGGTGCCAGAGAATAAAGACTTTGATATGGCCTCGATCAGTTATGCCGACATCGAGGAATTATTCCCCTTTTCAATTCAAATGGAATTGATCGAGCAGATCAATAGCGTAATTTCACCTAATTACACGGCCACCAAGGGAAAATAATTGGATCGGTTCGTAGGCAAGTCAAAGCCTACATCACAGCCCATGGGGCCGATCCAGCAACAATTGACGAGGGCACATTCAACGACATTGCCATTATGTATGCCGATGGCTTAATTGGTAATCGTGGCGTTTTGGAGGTTTTGGGAAATCTCACAGCTGGGCAATTCAATAAAATGTTGCCCAAAGGCAAGTCACCCTATACACTCGAGGATATAATTTCAAGGGCTTATGACTATATTTATCCACCATTGAGCGAGGAGGATAAAAAGGAAACAGCCAATCAAAAACTCTTGGCATTTGCAATGATGGCACCAGATTGCCCGACACATTTATTTGAGGTGAAATAATGGCCAATATTATTGCTGGTTTAGGTGCCCAACTGGGACTTGATACCACCGAATTCAGAAAAGGCATTTCTGAGGCCAAAAACTCACTCAAAGATTTAAAAGAATATATTCCCGAAATTTTGTCAGTGGCTGCATTTGTTGAAATGACAAGAGCAGCAATGGAGTTTTCCAATAAGATTGTGGAGACTGCCAAAGCCAATGATGTGGCCACAGCATCGGTTTTGGAGCTGGCCAAGGCTCTTGAAGAAAATGGCGGTTCAGCCGATGCCACCAGCAAAATCTATTCTGGATTCACATCCAAGCTAGAGTCAGCAGTCCAGGGCAATGCCAAGGCTCAGACATCATTTGAGAAATTAGGGGTTTCCCTTAATGATTTAAGGCATTTGTCTGAACAGGATTTATTTGAAAAGACTGTATCAGCTCTTGGCAATATGAAGGATTCAGCCGAGAGAAATGGCCTTGCATTTGAAACATTGGGAAAATCAATTAGGGGAGTGGATCTAAAAGGCTTGGCAGCCACTATGGCCGAAAGCAAAGGCACCATGGACAAGTATGCCAATTCTATTGAACAAGCCCATGAATTGTCACTTAAATTAGAAGCATCAAGTAGGAATATGTCATTGCAATTTACAAATGCAGTTATACCGACAATGAATGTTTTATATGATACTGTGCATAAAAATAGCGTTTTAATTGACGCATTTTTTAAATTATTGCAAGCGTCAATTGAACAAGCTGGGAGAGTAATTGAAACATTTGTAACTTCATTACAGCATCTTTGGAGTATTACCAAATTATTGGCCAAAGATTTATACACTCTTTTTGATGTTCGGAGTTATACACAGGGCACATTTTTCAAGCAACTCACTGATAATTTAAATGAGTTCACCACAGAATGGGCAAAAGATACTGATGATTATGTTGCATCAATGAAAAAAATTAATGATGCAAATGAAAAAGTATCAACACCAAAACCACAGGAAAAAGTAGACAGGACAGTGGTGGAAAGTTATTCTGGCCAATTGTTGGCCGAAAAAGAATTGTTTAATGCTTACAAAAAAAGAGCAGATTTAAATTTAGAAATTCTTTCACAAAAAGAAAAAGACAAGACATTAACAAAAAACGAAAAAGAAATGCAAGATGCCATCAATCAAGTATTGAATGAGCAACAAAGAACACTTGACGAAATCGACAAAAAGAAAAATTTAATTGATAAAAATAAGCCAGGTGCTGCACAAATGGAAGCCGAATTAGATCGGCAAAAAACACTGGTTCAGGTTTCCACAGATTATTATGTGCAACAAACACAAAAAGTGGTGGCAGCCAATCAAGAGGCCAGAACAAAATTCAGCACTGGATGGAATGAAGCATTTGCTCAATATCAAGATAATGCACAAACAATGGCCGATGCTGGCAGAAAATCATTCAACACAATTGTGGATTCAATGTCCAGTGCATTGAGCAATTTTGTCAAAACAGGCAAATTGAATTTTGGTGATTTGGCCAGAACAATTATTCAAAATTTAATCACCATCCAATTACAGGCTCAAGCCAGCAAATTATTTTCAATGATCCCAGTTATGGGTGGTTTTGGCGGTGGTGTTGGAACAACTCGCTCATATACTGATTTTGGCGGTGGAAGTGGGGAATTGATGTCCAGCGCAGATGGAGGCCCATTGGCAGCTGGTCAAGCATCAATTGTTGGTGAAAATGGCCCAGAGATTATTGTGCCAAAAGGAGCATCAACTGTTATTCCAAATCATTTAACTGGTCAAGTAGGTGGAACAACTAATGTCACCAATAACTACATCAATGCCATTGACACCAAATCATTTGAAGATCGGTTATATGGCAGTTCTGGTGCGATTTGGGCAGCCAATCAATATGCAACCAAAAACATTGCAACAACTAGGAGCCGAACATAATGGCTGGCTTTCAAAACATTGTTGAAATTCAACAAAAAATGAATGTGAACAACAGACGCACTGTTGGACAACAGGTTTCTCGATCAGGTCAAATGACAGTGGCCCAATACCTGACCACAGTGCCATGGGTGTTTACCATTACTCCACACAATTTTTTGTATTATCCACAGGTCAGAGATGTGATCCAGGCCATTGACAATTTGGATCGGCAGCTGCCAGATTACATCACTTTTCAATCGACAAATTTGAGCTGGTTCACGGCTATGCGTGGAACGGCCACAACGGCCAGTTTGAATGGAACACCCACACCAAACAGTCAAACCATTAACATCACATCAAATGGCACATTGTTGGCTGGTGACTTTATCTCGATCAATGGATTTGTATACAAAGTGACCGCTGATTCATCTGGATCGGTGATCAATATCAATCGGCCATTGATTGGCGCACCAGCATCAACTGCACCAGTTTTGCTTGGCAACAATTGCAGCTTTTATGTGGTGGCTGAACAATTGCCCACATACACATTGAATCCAATGACCAATGGTGCATGGGTCGAGTGGTCTGGGCCATTTGTATTTCGTGAATACATTACAGGATAATTATGTCAACAGCAATTGCAGCACTCAATTCAAGTTCAATCAGATACGCTGAATTTGTCGAATTGATTCTTACAGTTTATGCTGGAGAATTTATTGTTGGCAGCACTTATACTATTTTTGTTGTTGGCACGACTGATTTTACAGCTATCGGTGCATCATCCAATACAGTCGGAGTGACATTCACGGCCACTGGCGTGGGATCAGGAACAGGTAAAGCGCAGCAGATATTTACATTCTGTAATGCAGCTGGCCCAGTCACAATCAATGGGATCAGATATGCTGGTTATGGCACATATCTTGGCGTGAGTGAAATCCAGCAAGACATGAAAGCCAGCAGTGTGGATATAAAGATATCTCTGTCTGGCCTCGATATCAATGTGGTTTCACTGATATTGGCATCACCAGTCAAAGGCAGCACTGTAAAAATTTGGCGTGGATTTCTCGATGCCAGCAATCAAATTGAAACCATTGGCGGTGTACAACAGTTTTTCCAAAGATACCAAGGCATCATCAACAATGTGGCCATCAATGAAAATTTTGATGATCAAAAAAGGCAGCGCACTGTTGTTTGTATTGTGTCTTGTGCATCGATGCGATTGGTGTTGGATTCGAGATTGGCTGGCATTAAAACCAATCCATCCAATTGGCGATTCTTATATCCCAACGATACCAGCATGGATCGAGTGCCAGTGATTGCATCGACTTATTTTAATTTTGGCCAAAACCCAATACCAGGCTCGGCCACCAAAGTTATCGGATCAACTCAAACCAATCCAGTGCCATTGGTGAAATTTTCAAACACATGATCAGACTGGCAAACAAATTTGATATTCCAATTTTGATTGCAATGATTGAGGAATTCTCAAGAGAAACATTGATTCAAAAATACAAAGATCAAACATTGTGGGATAAAAAATATGTGGGGAATTTGCTTTACAGTTTGATTTTGGGTCAAGGTTTTATTGTTATTGACGAGGATTTGAATGGAATGATCATTGCCATGATTACACCAAATATTTGGTGTCCAAAATCAAATCAACTCAATGAGCTGGCATGGTGGGTGGCTCCAGAAAAAAGGAATGGTTTGCTTGGTGGCAAATTATGGCTAGAATTTAACAAACAGGCTCAAAAATTATTGGATGAAAAGCGCATCGATGTAGTGATGACGTCACTTATGGCCAACAGTCCAAGCATTGATTATTCAAAACGTGGATTCAAACAATTGCATACAACTTTTTTCAGAGAATAAAACATGATCGAATCATTCATTGCAGCATATGAGGCATTCTCTGCATGGTATGCCACAGCTGGGATAGCAACACAAATGGCGGTCACATTTGCCATTTCAGTAGTGGCATCGAGGATATTTGCACCCAATGTGCCACAGGCCCAGCAAAATAACATTAGGCAGCAAGTGCCACCAGATCCAACGGCTGGCATTCCATTGGTATATGGCGATGCATACACTGGTGGCCGATTCTGTGATGCGGTACTGACTACCGATCAAACGTCAATGTATTATGTGATGGTGATTAGCTGCATAAGCCCAAATGGCCAATTTTCATTTGACACCACCAATTTTTATTATCAAGATCAGATCATTGCATTTGATAGCACTGATCAAACCAAAGTGGTGAGTTTGACAGACCAAGCTGGCAATGTGGATACATCGATCAGCGGTCATTTGTACATCAGTTTGTACACATCATCACAAACTGGAACGATCACGCCCATCAACACATCAAACCAGCCATCAGCGGTGATGAGTACGGCCAATGGCATTCCATCAGGTCAGGAATGGGTCAGCAGTGGCCGACAAATGAACGGCACTGCATTTGCCATTGTGCAGCTGGTTTATAACGCAAATTCAGATGGCACTACTTCATTGCAGCCAGTCACATTCCATGTAAGCCATTATTTGAATGGCACTGGATGTGCCAAGCCTGGTGATGTTTGGTATGACTACATTACCAATCCCATTTATGGTGGTGCAGTTGATCCATCATTTGTCAGCTCTGCATCAGCCACTGCATTGAATACATATTCTGATCAATTGATCAATTATATTGATTCAAATGGTAATCCACAAACAACACCTAGATACAGATTCAATGGTGTTTTGGATACTGGCCAGACTGTATTGTCAAATATCGATTTGATGATGACTTGCTGTGATTCATGGCAAGCATATCAGGCAGCCACTGGATATTGGCAAGTGGTGATCAATCAATCGATTTCACCATCATTCGCATTTGATGATAATAATATTGTTGGATCAATCACAGTGGGGGAGCTGGATATCACCCAAATGGTGAATCAGATTGAGGCCAAATTTAATGATTCAACAAATAGGGATCAGGATGGTTATGTGAATCTACAAACCCCAGCCAATTTGATATATCAAAACGAGCCAGTTAACAAATTCACTGTTTCATATGATTTGATCAACAATTCGGTTACAGCTCAATACTTGGCCAATCGGACACTTGAGCAAAACAGACTTGATTTGATTGTCAGTTTTTCCACCAATTACACTGGAATTCAGGTCAATGCTGGCGATGTGGTCACAGTGACCAATTCAAGCTATGGCTGGACAAATCAGCAATTTAGAGTGATGCAAGTCAAAGAGGCATCATTGCCAGATGGTTCTTTGGGAGCTGCATTGCAGCTGATTGCTTATGATTCAAATGTTTATGCCACTGGAGACATTACTCAATATCATCCAACACCCAATTCGGGATTGGCTGCACCAACATTCTTCAGCTCATTGTCTGCACCAACTGTGACTGCACATTATGAGACTGCAAATATTCCATATTTCAATGTTCAAATTTTTATTCCAGTCACTGGGCGTGTGACCAATTCAACACTGTACTATACGACAGTGGCCACACCATCAGGATCGGATTGGAAAGTCTGGTCAAACGCACAAACGGCAAACAGTTTGCCAGCTCCAAACAACACATACTATACATTTGTGGATATTGTGTTGCCAGCTGCAACATATTATTTTGCATACACAGTTGGAAGTGGCACAAGTCTTTCATCACTCAGTCCAATCAGTGCTGGATTTGCCTGGGCACCAGTCGGAATGTCAGGCGTGTCAGGGTATAGTGGAGCGTCAGGTTATAGTGGTTTTTCTGGCAGTTCAGGCACAGGAGCCACTGGCCCAAGGACTGCCACTGGTCAACTTTATTATGCAAATTCAAGTTCAACTGCACCAGCTGCACCAACGGCCAGCGGTTATAATTTTTCAACTGGAACATTTTCAAGTCTTACATCAGGCTGGTCAACCACATTTACTGCACCAACTGCAACATATACCACTCAATTTTGGGCAGCCACTTATTATGTGATTGAAACCACATATGGTGGTGCACAGACAGTGACCATCAGTACAGTTTACAACTGGACAAATTTCAATGGATTGGTTTCATTTACCAATTTGGCCACTTCTACTGGCACCACATTTATCAATGGTGGAAATATTGATACTGGCACAATCACTGCCAGTGCATTAAATGTTACAAATTTAAGTGCGGTTTCAACAAATACTGGAAATTTAAATGTAACTGGAACATTTCAAGCAAATACTGCTGCATTAAGTGGAACTGGGATGACAGGTTCTGGAGGTGTTTTATACCCTACTGGATACTTTGCTTTTGGTAATTCATCAGCAAACATTACCAATTCAGCATCAGGTGTGTTTATTAATGGATTTATCCAGAACACTGCAGCTTCAATTGCAGGCGGAAATATATCATCTCCAATTACTTTACTTAATTTTTTTGTTTCATCTAATAACGCAACTTATCCAGTAATTTTAAATACAACAGGATTTCTATCTGCGTCACTTGCTTCTGCGTCTACAGCAGTTTCTTGCATAATTGATGTTGCTGTTTATTTAACAGGGTACACTACTCCATTTTATGAGACGGTTTTAGTGTTGCCAACTTTTATTGAATTGGGCACAGCGAAATGCGGATGCCAACTTGCAATCCCTTTGGCTGTTATAGTAAATGCAAACTCTTATACATACTCTATCTCTGCAACTACATCTTTCCATGATTCTAGTTTCGGTTTATTAGGATACGGAACGCCATTTTTTACTAGCGTTGAAACAACTTTCTTCCAACCTTTAATATGAAGTATTACACAATCTACAACCCCGTCACAGGAGAAATTGTTCGTTCTGGGCATTGTGACGATGATGGATTTTCATTTCAAACGGAACCTGGCTGTGAAACCATAGAAGGGGAAAGTAATTATCTTTCCAATTATGTTTTGAATAAACAAATTCAAACATACACACCTTCTCAAAAAACTTTGAAAAATCAGGTTCAACC
>Ga0316221_1002353_pt1 | contig 17140 bp, 15 predicted proteins | sample TBH18007metaG_FD_206003 | JGI IMG/M metagenome (GOLD analysis project Ga0316221, IMG submission 206003) | Freshwater microbial communities from Trout Bog Lake, Wisconsin, USA - TBH18007 | ecosystem: Environmental > Aquatic > Freshwater > Lake > Hypolimnion/Profundal zone | place: USA: Wisconsin... | reverse complement strand
GCGCCCGGATCGTTCCTGCCTTCCTGGCTTCCCCCTCCAAAACTCCTATTTCTTGGCTTCCGCCGGCCCGTACTTCTCCTCCGCCGCCTTCAGCAGGTTCCGGCTGATGATCAGCCGCTGGACTTCGCTCGAGCCCTCGCCGATCTCCGTCAACCGCGCGTCCCGCCACATGCGCTCGACAAACGTGTCGCGCGTGTAGCCCCAGCCGCCGCAAATCTGCAGCGCGCGATTGCAGGCGCGCGTGCCGGCCTCCGACGCGTAGAGCTTCGCGAACGACGCCTCGAGGGTGAACTTCTGCCCGCGCGCGTGCATCACGCAGGGCTGCAACAACAGCGCCTCCGCCGCCCGCAACTCCACCTCGCAGTCGGCCAGCATGAACTGCAGCGCCTGGAAATCCGCGATGCGCTTGCCGAACTGCCGGCGCGTCAGCATCCGCTGCTTCGCGATCTCCACCGCCGACCGCCCCAGCCCGATCGCCATCGCCGCGATGCCGAGCCGCCCGCCGTCGAGACAGGTGAGCGCCGCATGCTGGCCCTTGCCGCGCTGGCCAATCAGCTCGCCCTTTACCGCCTTGAGATAAAATTCGCTCGTGTTGCTCGCGCGCACGCCGGACGTCTTCACCTTCCGCACCGGCGTGATGTCCGCGGTGTCGATCCAGAATGCCGAGAACTCCTTCTTGCCCTTCTCGTCCTTGCCCGTGACCGCCATCACGATCATGCGGTTCGAGTGCAGGCCCATCGTGATGTAGAGCTTGTGGCCGTTCAGCTCCCACGTGCCGTCCGGCCTTAGCTCCGCCGTAGTCTCGACGCCACCCGTGTCCGAGCCCGCATTCGGTTCCGTCAGCGCCCACGCCACCATCCAGTCGCCGTTCAGCACGCTGGGGAAAATCTTCTTCTTGAGCTCGTCGCTCGCGAACCCCAGCGGATGCCCCACGCAGAGCGCGTTGTGCGCCGCCAGGTTCATCGCGAACGCGCCGCAGTGCCGCGCGACTTCCTCGATCGCCAGGCAGAAGCAGAGCATCGACAGCGCCTGCCCGCCGACGGCCTTCGGCGCGAGCATGCCCATCAGCCCGGCCTTGCCCGCCACCGTGAACAGCGCCCGCGGTAGTTCTTCCTTCTCCTCCCAGTCGGCGGCAAACGGGGCAATTTCCTTTTCACAGAACGCGGCGGTCTTCTTCAGGAACTCGAGTTCCTCGGGCTTCAGGAAATCCAAGTACAATGAGTTGGGGTGAATCATGGTCGTGCCGGAAGTCTAGCCGCTGAGCCCGCGAACCCGCAAGCCGGCCCCCGTCCCGCCTCCCCGATTTACGCCAAAAGGAGTAAAACGGGCGCTGTTCGTCTCATTCCGCTTGCTCGGCGATTGCGCCCGGCTGCTTTTCCCCTTCCCTTTGCCCCGCATGGCTGCCGCCCCAAACCCCCGGCCTCCGCTCCGCATCCTGACCGCCGTGCCCATCTGCGACGGCCATGACAGCGCGGTGAGCACGATCAACATGGAGCTCGCCCGCCATGGCTTCGAGGTCATCTACCTCGGCTACCACTGCCCCGTCGACGCCATCGTGCGCGCCGCGATCCAGGAGGACGTCCACGTCGTCGGTATCAGCTCCTACAACGGCGGCCACATCGTCTTCTTCAAGGAGGTCGTCGACCAGCTTCGCGCGCGCGGCGCCCGCGACATCCCCGTCTTCGGCGGTGGCGGCGGCACGATCACCAAGGCCGACGAGCGCGTCATGCAACGCCAGGGCACCGACCGCATCTTCCACGCCGGCACTCCCCTCGCCGACATCATGGCCCTCATCCGCCGCGACTACGCCCGCCCCCTCAAGCCCAACCCCAAACTCCGCGGCGACCGCGCCCTCGCTCGCGCCATCACCCTGGCGGAATGTAGGGCGGGGTCTCCCGACCCCGCCACAACGCCTGTCCGCGCACGGGCACATTCGCCGGCAATCACTCAGGCGGGGTCGGGAGACCCCGCCCTACAACGATTCCCAAGTCGCTCCTTCGTCGTCGGCGTCGCCGGTCCTGGCGGCGCGGGCAAATCCACCCTCATCGACGAGCTCACCTCGCGCTTCCTTCGGCAAAACCCTGCTGGCCGCATCGCCATCCTCGCCAACGACCCGTCCCACCCCGGCACCGGCGGCGCCATCCTCGGCGACCGCGTGTCGATGATCTACGCGCAGGACGACCGCGTGTTCTTCCGGTCCCTCGCCACCCGCGGCAGCCTCACCGGCCTCTCCGCCGCCGCGCCTGACGCGATCGATATTTTGAGAAGGTCCGGCGAGTTCGACCTCATCCTCGTCGAGTCTGTCGGCATCGGCCAGGAGAGCGACCCGTTCCGCCTCTTTGGCCAGAAGGGCCCGCTCGTGGACGCCATGCTCTTCGTCCTCGCGCCCTACTACGGCGGACGCCTCCAACTCCAGAAGATCGGGCTGCTCAACGGCGCCGACTTCGTCGCGCTCAACAAGTGCGACCATTCGATGGCCCACACCGCCCGCGCCGAGATCGCCGCCCGCCTCGACGCCAACGGCAAGGGCCAGCGCCTCTTCGGCACCGTCGCCGCCCAGCACCACGACCCCGGCGTGGACACGCTCTACGCCGCCCTCGCCGAACGCGGCGGCCTCACCGTCACCCCCGGCGGCGAAAAACCCTGCCAGCTCGTCGTCGCCCCATGATTCCCGCGGCCGAAATCTCCGAGGTAGGGCGCGTTATCCCTAACGCGCCGGTTGGATTCCGCCCTCTCCACCAAAGCCCGGCGGGTTAAGGATAACCCGCCCTACCTCAATTCCATGTCTTCCCTCGGAAAAATCGCCGACGCCGTCGACGCCTACAACGCCCACGTCTCCGCCGAGGTGACGCGCGCCCGCACCGACGCCAAATTCGCCGCCGACCTCCGCGCGCGCTGGGCCCAAATCCGCGCCGGCATCGAGACCACGCACTCACCCACGGGCACCGCGCTCCCGCGCCTCGCTCTCCCTCAAACCGACGAGCCCGGCGCCATCGCCGAATACCTCCTCGGCCAGGGCCTCCCCGGCGAGTTCCCCTACGCCAACGCCGCCTACCGCGAGATGTACCTGGATCGGGAGGTAGGGCGAACTTTCCCTAGTGAGCCGTCTGGGTCCGACCAACCCCGGCGGGTTAAGGATAACCCGCCCTACCCGCAGACCCCCGTAAATGAGGAACCCATGCGCCTCTTCGCCGGCCTCGGCCTCGCCGAGGACACCAACGCGCGCTTCAAACACCTGAGCACGCACCAGAAGAGCCTGCGCCTCTCCACCGCCTTCGACGGTCCCACGCTCTACGGGCTCGACTCCGACCACGAGGGCGTGCTCGGCAAGGTCGGCGAGGGCGGCGTCGCGATCGATACGGTCGAGGACATGACCCGGCTCTTCGCCGGCTTCGATCTCACGCGCAAGGACGCCTCCGTCTCGATGACGATGAACGCCCCCGCGCCCGTCATCCTCGCGATGTTCATCGCCTCCGCGAAGCGCCGCTTCGGCGCCGGTTGCGTGCCCAATCTCCGCGGCACCATCCAGGCCGACATGCTCAAGGAGGTGCAGGCGCAGAACGAGGTTATCTTTCCGATCGACGCCTCGCTGCGCTTCCTCTGCGACATGATCGAGTGGTGCGTGCCCAACATGCCGCGCTGGTATCCCGTCAGCATCTCCGGTTACCACATCGCCGAGGCCGGGGCCACGCCCGTGCAGCAGGCTGCGTTCACGCTCTCCAACGGCTTCACCTACGTCGAACTGCTCCGCGCCCGCGGCGCCGACGTCAACGCGATCGGCCCGCGCCTCTCCTTCTTTTTGGACTGCGGACTCGACGTGGAATACCTCGTCCTCGGCCGCGTCTGCCGCCGTCTCTGGGCCATCGGCATGCGCGACGCGTTCGGCGCCAACGCCAAGGCGCAAATCCTGAAGCTCCACACCCAGACGAGCGGCCGCTCGCTCGTCACCGCCGAGTTCCAGAACAACCTCACCCGCACTGCCGTCGAGTTGATGCTGTCGTATCTGAACTACACCAACTCCTGCCACTCCAACTCCGCCGACGAACCCTTCACGACGCCCACCGAGAAATACGCCACCCTCGCCTCGCACGGGCAGTCGATCATCATGGAGGAGTCCGGCGTGTTTAAGCACATGATGAACGTCTTCGGCGGCGCGCCCGGCCTGCTCATCCTCGAGAAACAGGTCGAGTCCGCCATCCTCGCCGTCTTCCGCGAGATGGACACCCTCGGCGGCGTTCTCCCCGCGCAGGAACAGCGCTACCAGCGCAGCAAGATCCAGGAAGCCGGCCACGCCTACGAAAAACAAATCTACTCCGGCCAGCGCCCGATCATCGGCCTCAACAAATACGTCACCGACGAGCCCATGCCGAGCGTCCCCCTCGCCCGCACCTCGCCGAAGAAACAGCGCCTCCAAGTCGAGCGCCTCCGCGCCTTCAAGAAGAAGCACGCCAAGTCCGCCCCCGCCGCCCTGCAGAAACTGGAAAACGTCGCCCGCGGCCAAGGCAACGTCTTCGCCGAGCTGATCGACACCGTCGAAGTCTGCTCACTCGGCCAAATCACCTCCTGCCTGACCAATGTCGTCGGGAAATTCCGGCCGATGGTGTAAGAATTTTGTCCGAATCCATGAGACTTCTCTCTTGCCAATCGTTGCTCCCTCACAGGCGGACCTATTTTGTTCCGCCGCTGCTAATATTAGTCGTGGCTGTGGTTCTTCTCCCCGTCGCTATTTCGGGCATCATTCCGTGGTACGTTCCTTTGATTGCCGTATTTGGTGCCACCGTGTTCTTTATCATACAGCGAAACATCTTCTATGACCTCATGGACGAAGTTTGGGAAGACGAGGAGTTCCTGGAGCTCCGTCGAAACGGCGAACAAGACAGGATTTTGATTTCGAAGATTTCGCGCGTGCAGGGCACAGCCATGCAAAACCCCGATGTCATCAGCCTGACTTTGCGCACGTCGTGTCGCTTCGGTTCTGAAGTCAGTTTCTCGCCGCCATATAGGTTCTTCCGCTGGACTGAACATCCCATTGCGCGGGAGCTCAGGGCAAAAGTCACAGAGGATTAATAACCGGCTTGGATTCGCTCTCGTGCATTCCTCATCTCCCACACCCACCCTCCTCGACCGCTGCCACGAAGTTGCGCAGCAGGAGGCCGTGCTGCGCGAGGGCGGCGGGCCCGACGGCCTCGCCCGGCAGCACAAACTCGGTCGGCTGTTTGCCCGTGAGCGAATCGCCGGGCTCATCGACAATCCCAACTCCTTCCTCGAAACCGGACTCTGGGCGGCGAACGGCATGTACCTCGACTGGGGCAAGTTCCCGGCGGCCGGCGTCGTCACCGGCATCGGCGACATCGCCGGTCACCCGTGCATGATCGTCGCCAACGACGCCACGGTGAAGGCCGGCGCGTTTGTCCCGATGACGTGCAAGAAGCTGCTCCGCGCCCAGCGCATCGCCTTTGAGTGCAACCTGCCGCTGGTCTACCTCGTGGATTCCGCCGGCGTGTTCCTGCCGATGCAGGACGAGATTTTCCCGGACGAGGACGACTTCGGCCGCATCTTCCGCAACAACGCCGTCATTTCCGCCGCGGGTATCCCGCAATACGCCGCCATCATGGGTAACTGCGTCGCCGGCGGCGCGTACCTGCCCGTCCTCTGCGACAAGATCCTCATGACCGAGGGCAGCGGCCTCTACCTCGCCGGTCCGCAGCTCGTGAAAGCCGCCATCGGCCAGGAAACCGACACCGAAACCCTCGGCGGCGCCGCGATGCACGCCGAAATCTCGGGGACGGTGGATTTCAAGGAGAAGGACGATCCCGCGGCGCTGAAGCGGCTGAAATCTTTGATCGGCCTGCTGCCTTCCGAGGTAGGGCGCGTTATCCCTAACGCGCCGGCTGGACTCGAGCTAGAGGACCAAACCCGGCGGGTTAAGGATAACCCGCCCTACCCTCAATCCGCCGATCCCGAATTCCCTGCCTCCAAGATTTACGAACTTGTCTCCTTCGACGGCCGGAAGGAATACGATGTCCGCGAGCTGATGAAATGCCTCGTCGACGCCGGCAGCATCGACGAATACAAGGCCGACTACGGCAAGAGCATCGTCTGCGCGTTCGCCCGCCTCGGCGGCCGGCCCGTCGGCATCGTCGCCAACCAGCGCCAGCGCGTCCAGTCCAAGGCCGCGGGCACCGCCGGGCTGCAGATGCCGGGCGTCATCTACGCCGATAGCGCCGACAAGTCCGCGCGGTTCATCATGGACTGCAACCAGACGCGCGTGCCGCTGCTATTCCTGCAGGACGTCTCCGGCTTCATGGTCGGCAAGGACGCCGAGCAAACCGGCATCATCCGCTCCGGCGCCAAGATGGTGAACGCGCTCAGCAACTCCACCGTCCCGAAGATCACCCTCATCACCGGCGGATCCTTCGGCGCCGGCAACTACGTCATGTGCGGCAAGGCCTTCGACCCGCGCTTCATCTTCGCCTGGCCGCACGCCAAATACGCCGTCATGGGCGCCGCGCAGGCCAGCGACGTCGTCTTCAACATCCTCACCCGCAGCGGCAAGGACAAGACCCCCGCCGAGCTCGACGCCCTCCGCGCCAAGGTGAAGGCCGACTACACCGAGCAAACCGACATCCGCTACGGGGCGGCCAGAGGTTGGGTCGATGCGATCGTCCAGCCCCATGACACGCGACAAGTCCTCCTGCGGGCTCTGTCACTCGCCTCTCGCCCCTCGCCTAAAGCCTCGTTTCACACGGGCGTCCTGCAGGTCTGATTTTTTCTCACGCAAAGCCGCCAAGGCGCAAAGTTCCGATCCCAACCCCATTTCAGAATTCCGACCTTCGCGCCTTAGCGGCTTTGCGTGACCCATGATTCGCCCCGTCAAAATCGCCAATGCCGCCGGGTTCTGGGGCGACCAGCCCGAGGCCGCCGCGCGCCTTGTCGCTGCCCAGCCGGACCTCGACTTCCTGACGCTCGACTACCTCGCCGAGGTCTCGCTCTCGATCATGGCGATCATCCGCGCGAAGGATCCCGCCGCCGGCTACGCTCGCGACTTCGTGGACGTCCTCCGCTCGCTCGTCCCGTTTTACCAGGCCGGCGGGAAGACCAGGATCGTCACCAACGCCGGCGGACTCGACCCCACCGCCTGCGCCCGCGCCTGCCGGGAAGTCCTCCAGGCCGCGAAGCTCGACCACCTCAAGATCTTCACCGTCACCGGAGATGACGTCCTTTCCGTCGTAGGTCGGGCTTTACGCCCGACATCTGAAATCGAACCTGTCGGGCGTAAAGCCCGACCTACAGCCGAACCAATTTCATTGGGAGACAGCCGCCTCGCCAATCTCGACACCGGCGCCCCGCTCTCGTCCATCGCCGCGCGCCTCGTCACCGCCAACGCCTACCTCGGCTCCGCCCCCATCGCCGACGCTCTCCGCGCCGGCGCCGACATCGTCATCACCGGGCGCGTTGCCGATCCTTCGCTCACTGTCGGGCCCTGCCTGGCGCACTTCGGCTGGAAACTCACCGACTACAACCAGCTCGCCAGCGCCACCGTCGCGGGCCACCTCATCGAGTGCGGCACGCAGGTCACGGGCGGCTTTTCCACCGACTGGCTCGATGTCCCGGGCAACGACGACATCGGCTTCCCCATCGTCGAGGTCTCCGCGGATGGCTCGTGCATCGTCACCAAACCCGCCGGTACCGGCGGCGCCGTCACGGTGCCGATCGTGAAAGAGCAGCTGCTCTACGAAATCGGCGACCCGGCAAACTACCTCTCGCCCGATGCGACCGTTTCCTTCCTGACGCTGCACGTTGAGTCCGCCGGCGAAAACCGCGTGCGCGTCTCCGGCGCCACGGGCCATGCGCCGACAGACAGCTACAAGGTTTCCGCCACCTACCGCGACGGCTACAAGGCCCACGGGCAACTCACCATCTTCGGCCACGACGCCGTGCGCAAAGCGCGCCACGCCGGCGAAGGCCTGCTGCGCCGCCTGCAGGCGCGCGGCTGCAGCTTCCGCGAAACCCTGATCGAGTGCCTCGGTACCGGCGCCAGCGTGCGCGGCATCGTCAGCCGCATGAGCGACACGCACCTCGTCGAAACCGTGCTGCGCGTGAGCGTCGCCGCCGACACCAAGGACCCGGTCGAGCGCTTCACCAAGGAAATCGCCCCGCTCGTCACCTGCGGCCCCCAAGGCGTGACCGGCTACGCCACCGGCCGCCCGAAAGTCCTCCCCATCTTCGGCTACTGGCCCACGCTCATCCCGAAAACGTCCGTAACCCCAATCTTCAAGCCCCTGATTTGACCACGGATAACACGCATAAACACGGATCAATCCCAAGGCCGCCTTAAGATTGATCCGTGTTCCTCAGTGTTATCCGTGGTTAAAAAACCTCCGATGATTCCCCTCCGCGAGATCGCCCACGCCCGCAGCGGCGACAAGGGCAACTCCGCCAATGTCGCGGTCTTCGCCCGCTCACCGGCCGCCTATGCCTGGCTGCGGGTGCATCTCACCGCCGCGGCCGTGGAGACCTATTTCAAACCCCTCGGCGTCGGCGCCGTCACGCGCTACGAGGTGCCCAACCTCGAGGCCCTCAATTTCATTCTCCCCGACATCCTCGCCGGCGGCGGCAGCCGCTCGTTGCGCATCGATTCCCAGGGCAAGACCCTCGGCATGGCGCTCTTGGAAATGCAGGTGGCTGCCCCGAAATTTTAACCACGGATAACACGTATGAACACGGATAAGGATCCCGTAGCTGCGAGCGTGAGCGAGCGGTCTGCCTGCCACTCGCTCACGCTCGCAGCTACAAAAGCCACGGCTGGATCCGCGGCCACCTGCGCTATCGCGGTTAAAAAAGTCCTATGAGCTCTCCCGTCCTCCTCACCTCCACCGACGGCCCCGTCACCACCGTCACGCTCAACCGGCCGGACAAACGCAACGCCCTCAACGTCGAATTGCTCACGCAACTCGGCGCCGCCATCACCGCCGCGCAGGCCGACGCCTCCCAGCGCATCCTCGTGCTCCGCGGCGCCGGGACGGTCTTTTGCTCGGGTCTCGACCTCGAGGAAGCCGCCCAGCCCGACCGCGCCCACGCCTCCGCCGACCTCGTGGCGCAGGGCTTGCGCACGCTCGCGGCGACGCGGCTGGTCACGATCGCGGCCGTGCAGGGCGCAGCCATCGCCGGCGGCGCGGGGCTCATGTCCGCGTGTGATTTCGCCGTCGCCACCAAGGACGCGAAATTCGGCTACCCCGAGGTGCGCCGCGGCCTCGTGCCCGCGCTCATCATGACGTTCCTTCGCCGCCAGCTCCGCGAGCGCGAAGCCCGCGAGCTGCTGCTGCTCGGCAAGCCATTCGACGCCGCCCATGCGCACGCCATCGGCCTGGTAAACCGCGTCGTGGCCGACGAAGCCGCGCTCGCCACCGAGGTGAAATCCCTCGTTAGCTCCCTGCTCCAGGGCGGACCCGAGGCGGTCGCTGAAACGAAGAAACTCCTCGCCGAGCTCTGGCCTGTCACGGTTTCAGCCGACCTCGATCGCGCCCACGCGTATCACCTCAGCGCCCGGAATTCCGCCGAGGCGAAGGAGGGCGTCGCCGCTTTCCGCGAGAAACGCCCGCCCAAGTGGGCTCCGTGAACAGGCCACAGACCTTTTGCCCACGGATCACACGGACCAGAATCAGGAATTCTGATCGGAAGGTTCCATCCGTGCCATCCGCGTAATCCGCGGTCGCCTCAGCGTGTCCAAGAAAAAGGCGGGGTCATTGGACCCCGCCCTACAAACTGCCCTTCAAATTTGGCAGCAATCACCCGCCGCCCCCCGGCGGCGGGTGATCACTGCGATGCCAGCATTATGCTCCCAGTGCTGGCCCTGGAAAGATTGAGCGCCACCTGCCCGCGGAGCGCGTTCGCGCCCTTCAGCATGAGGCGGTCGGCGACTTCCCGCCGCTGCGTCGTGTCGGCCGAGGCGAAGGCCTGCGTGATGACGCCGACAATATTGCGGGCGGTGACCAGGTCGGCATCGGGGGCGGGATTGTTCGCCCCCTGCGCCACCCAGCCGCTGCGCGTCGCCTGGACCAGCGCGTGCGCCACGCCCCGGCCTTCGGCGTTCACATAAACCACGGACATGCCCGGACGGAGCTGAGCGAAGTCACAGGGCGTGACCACGATCGCCGTGCCGCTGGCATAAATGGGTTCCATCGACTCGCCCGCGCCGATGAAGGCTTGCGCACCCGCGAGATGCGACGCCGCGACCTCGGCTGCGCGCAGTTCCTGACCCTGCTTCACCAGTACCGGAGCCGGGGCCAGAGCCACAACGGAGTCGAGATTACGGCTCACGGTCAGCGTGCTGCAGCCGCCGAATCCCAGCGCGCCACCCACCAGCGCCAGCGCGGGCAAAACGCGGATCAGGGCGGATCCGGCGCGCGCTGCGCAGTGGGAACGGGGGGATTTCATGCCCCCAGAATAGTCTTTTCGGCCCAACCCAACTATCCGGTCCAGCCCGCGATCCACCGCGTGAATTCCGCTAGGGTATCTACCCCATGATTTTACCCCAGGTTGGCCGCCGCCCACTGCGGCTATTGCAACTTTTTGCCCTGCTGGACTATAATCGATTGAGACCCACCCCGATTGGGACGATAAATCTAACCCCAACGGCCTTATCCATGCCTGCCGAATCCAACACTGCCAAGATCCGCGTTTTGTATGCGGACGATGACCCGCAAATCTCGGAGGTGGTGCAGACGTATTTCACGCGCACGGCACCGGAGTGCGTCTTGGAAACGGTCCCCAATGGCCTCGGCTGCCTCGACCGCATGCAACGCGGCGGGGTCGACGTGCTGCTGCTCGACTTCGAGCTGCCCGACATCGACGGCCTCCACATCCTGAGCGAACTCGCGTCGCGGGGCGACACCACGCCCGTGATCATGGTCAGCAGCAAGGGCCAGACGAAGCTCGCCGTCCGCGCCCTGCGCGCCGGCGCCGTGGACTGCGTCGACAAGACCAGCCCGCAGTTCCTCGAGCTCCCGGCCATCGTCCTGCACGTCCACGCCCGGCAGCAGAAAAACCTCAAGGTGGCGCGCCCGGCCGTCCCAGCCGCGGAGAAATACCACATCCTGCTCATCGAGGGCACGGAGGGGCTGCGGCAAAACCTCACGGACTTTTTCGCCCGCACCGCCCCGCGCTTTGTCCTTGTGCCGCTGCCTGCCGTCGACCGCCTCGAGCGCGCGCTGTCCAGCCCCGTGGCGTTCGACGCGGTGATCGTCGGGCCCAATCCCAGCCCCGAGGGACCGCTCGATGCCCTGCGCAAGATCCATTCACATTTCGTCGATGCACCCGTGCTCATGCTGGCCGCGCGCAACGACGGCGAGACCGCCGTCGCCGCGTTTAAGCTCGGGGCGCAGGATTACATCCTGCAAAACGAGGGCTACCTTTCGGAATTGGTCTTTTCGCTCAACATCCTGCTCCGCCGCGCCGACACCGAGCGGCTCAACCAGCGCCTCACGCGCGACCTCGCGGAACTCAATCTCTCGCTCGAAGCCCAGGTCACCACGCGCACGCAGGAGCTGCAGTCGGAGGTCGCTGTGCGCCACAAGGCCGAGCGTAGCGCCGCCGAGCACGCTGTCCGCCTGCAGATCCTCTCGAAGCGCCTCTTCAAGATCCAGGAGGACGAGCGCCGCGCCATCGCGCGTGAGCTCCACGACCAGGTCGGCCAGATGCTGACCGGCCTCAAGATGCAGCTCAAATCCCTCGCCAAACAGGCCGCCGTCAGCGGCGCGCCCGCCGCCGCGTTGCAGGAGAGCCTGGCCGAGTCCCTCACCGTCGCCAACGACCTCATGGGCCACGTGCGCGGGCTCACGCAGCAATACCGTCCCCGCATCCTCGACGACCTCGGCCTCCGCGCCGCGCTGGAATGGCATGCCCGGTTGTTCCAAAAGCAGACCAGCGTGAACACGACCGTGGACGTTTCCCTGCCCCAGGAACGACTGCCGATCGAACTCGAGATCACCGTTTTCCGCATCGTGCAGGAAGCACTCACGAATGTCGCCCGCCACGCCGGCTGCGACACGGCGACGGTGACCGTGACCCACGCCGAACCCGTGCCCGGCGCCGAGGGCGGACGCCTGATCGTGGAAATCGTGGATCGCGGCCGGGGATTCGACCTCGACGCGGTGTTGGAGTCGCGCACGTCCATCGGCCTGACCGGCCTGACCGAGCGCGTGACGCTCGCGGGCGGCACCGTGGAAATTTTCTCGCGCGTTGGCCAGGGCACGCGAATCCAGGCGGAATTTCCGCTTGGCGTCGCCGCCGAGCACAAGCCCAGCTTGGCCCACAGCGAAGCCGGAGGCCGCGCATGAACACCGTCGTGCTGGCCGATGACCACGAAATCGTGCGCAAGGGCGTGCGCAGCGTGCTGGAGGCGGACAAGAACTTCACGGTCCTCGCCGAGGTTTCCGACGGCCTGGCCGCCGTCGCCGCCGTGGAGAAACACCATCCCGCCCTGCTCTTCCTCGACCTCAGCCTGCCCCGCCTGCACGGCATCGAGGTTCTCCGCCAGGTGCGCTCCGTCAGCCCACAGACCCGCGTGCTCATCCTCTCGATGCACAACGACGAGCCCTACGTGATCGAGGCGCTCCGTGGCGGCGCGATGGCTTATCTGCTCAAGGGCTCCGACACCGCCGAGATCCTGCATGCCGCCAAGGAGGTGCTGGCCAACCGCCGCTTCCTCAGCGCGCCGCTCTCCGACTGGGCCATCAGCGCCCTCGTCAGCAAGCCCGCCGAGGCCTCCGACCCGCTCGCCTCGCTGTCCCCGCGCGAGCGCGAGGTGCTGCAATACGCCGCCGAGGGCATGAGCAACGCCGAGATTGCGGAGAAACTTTTCCTCAGCCCACGCACCACCGAAACCCATCGGACCAACCTGATGCGCAAGCTCAACCTGCAGACGCAGACGGACCTCGTCCGCTTCGCGATCCGCAAGGGCCTGATCCAAGCCTAGGCGGCCGTAGGCCGCAGTTGTGAGTTGAAAGTTGAAAGCGGCCGGACGGGCAAAGCGCCTCCGGCTTTCAACTTTCACCATTCAACTTTCAACTACCCCTTAGGCTCGGCTTTCTTCTTCCCGCGGCCGGACGGCTTCTTGGCTTCGCCGTCGGCATACTTCGAGGCCTTGGCGTTGAGCCAGAGTTCGTCCTTGGCGTTCTTGTTGAGCCAGAAGATTTCGCCCGCGTGCTCGACGAACACCGGTTTCTCGCGCGCCTTTTCGGGCACCTTGAGCCCCGCCACCACCAGCGCGGCCACAAAGTCGTCCGGCGATTTGCCGAGCTGCTCGGCGAGGCGGTCGGTCTTGCCGGAGAAGCCACCGGGCTTCGTCTCGGTCAACAACAGGCGCACCGCGGCCAGCACCGGACCCGGCTTGCCCGCCGTAGGCTCGGCGGAGGGGGTAGGCGTTGACGGGACGGCGGCGGAGTCGAGCGGGAGCTCGGCCGTCTTCGGGCCGGCGTCGGCCGGTTTTTCGCGGCCGTTGATCCACAGGCCGCCACGCGAATCGAGATTCAGCCACCACAGGTCGGGCCCAACCTCGATCGTCACCGGCTTGTCCGCGGCATTTTCCGGCACGACGAGACCGAGCGTCTTGAAGGCCGCCACGAGGTCCGCCTCGGTGCAGCGCAGGGCGCGGGACAGGAAGGTCGCACTGCCCGAACCGCCCGGCTCGTGCCGGTTGCGGCGCATGTGCGGACGGATCTTTTCCAACAGCGCCGGACCCTCCGGCAGCTTCGCGCCGCCCTGTTTCGGCTTTTGATTATCCGTCTTTCGTTCCGCCGTCGGCTCCCCCGCAGGCTGTTCGACCTCGGGCCTGCCGGTCGTGGCGTCGTCCGAAGCGGACCTGCCCGCCGTAGGCTCGACGGAGGTGGGGGCGGGATTCGCGACGTCGCTGGCCACCGCGGTGCCCTTCACGACCCGGAATACCGGGCGGGGCTTCTCGCGCGTGTTGATCCAGAGTTCGCCGCGGCGGTTGATGTTCACCCAGAAGAGGTCGCCGTCGTATTCCACATAGACGGGCGTCTCGTTTTCGTCGGTGGGGATCTGCATCCCGCACTCCACGAGCGCGCCCTTCACGTCGACTTCCGCTAATTCCCACTTCTTGACGAGGTAATCGAGGCCAACCGACATGCCCGGTCCGCGCTGGTTGCGGCGCATGTGCGGCTTGAGCGCGTCGAAGAACGTCGGCAGCTCGTTTTCCTCATTGAGCTTGTCCCACTCGTCCTTCTCGGCCGCATCGGGATCGCTGTCGCTCGAGGTGTCGACCGGCTTGCGGAACCCGTCGTCGGGCGCGGACTTCTCCTCGAGGAAGCTCGGGGACTTCTCCTCGCCCGCCGGCGAACTCGCGGCGGCGGCCTGGAACTTCGCGGCGAACTCCGCGCGGAGCTTCTCCGCCTCGGCCTTCGCGGCCGTCGCCGCAGCGTCCTCCAGCGACCAGTCGCGTTGCGTCGAGCGCCGCGCAAGGCCGGTGAAGGCGAGCATGTTGTCCGCGGGCGACTGAAAATGGACAATCTCCCACTCCTCGCGGCCGAGATCGTTGAGGAATTTTTCCAGCAGCGCGGGCGTCGCAAAGCCGCCCTTGCCGCTGGTGATTACCTTGTATTCCCAAAGTGCCATAAAATTGGTTGGTTTCGCTGGAACCCAAGCCATCCCAAAAGCCCGAAGCCTTGCCGAGCCTAATCGTGCGGGGGCTGGGAGGTCACCGCATCAACGGGACCACGGTGCCGAGAAACCCGTCCATCGCGTAGTCAGCCAGCTGCCCGCCGGGACCGTCGGGGTTGAAGTCAAAGCCATGCGTTCCCCACGGCAGCCGGAGGTAGTAATGCGGCACATGCAACTCCGCCAGCCGGGCCGCCAACCGCTCGCTGTGGCGGTCCCAGGACAGCGTGTCGAGCGCCCCATGCACCAGCAGCGTCGGCGGCGAGTCCGCCCGCGCCAGCAACTGGCCGCTGGCGGAAAGATAGCGTGAGCGGTTCGTTTCGTCGGGCGGCCCGCCCATGTATTGGCGCATGAGCCGGGCGGAATTGAGCGCATCGTTCTCCCGGGACACCGACCAGACAAAGGGCATGTCCTGCGGCGCATACAGCGCAATCACGCCCCGGATTGCCGGGTCGCGCGACCCGTAACCCACCGCCGTGGCCAGCTGTCCCCCCGCCGAGCGGCCGAGCAGGACAAATCGCGTCGGATCGATGCCCAGCTCGATTGCGTGGGCCTTGAGCCACGCGATCGCGGCAAGCACGTCGTCGGACTGGGCCGGCCACCTCCAACGCGGCGCGAGCCGGTAACTGATCGCCGCCACGGCGTAGCCGCGCGCCGCCCAGCGCGCATTCCACCCCGCCAACTGCGTTCGGTCGCCGCCATCCCAGCCGCCACCATGGATCACCACGATGCAGGGCACGCCGGCCCGGGCCGACTGCGCCCCGCCCGTGCGCACCGGCGCGTAAAAATCCACCTTCAATTCCTGCCCTTCCGGCCGCGCAAAGACTTCCGTCTTCATCCCGGTGGGCACGTGGTTCGCGAACCTGCCATACAACCGCGCCCAGGACCAAGCCGGGCGGGCTCCCGCGCCCGAGCCGAATGCCGTGTCGAGTTCCGCGGGCAGTTTCTTCGCCAAAGATTGCGCGCTATACGCCGGCCGCAACAGGCCGATGACCGCCACGGCGCAGAGCGCCAGTGTGAGGGTCCGCCGCTCACTCGCCGGCTGCAGGGCGATTATCACGGCCAGCACCACCGGCAGCAGCGCCAGCCAGTGGCCGAACTCGCCCGCGAGGATCGTCAGTTTCCACGCCCACATCCAGTCCGGGGCGCGCACCATCGTCAGCAGCGAAACAGCCGCCAGCACCAGGGCCAGCACCGGGAAGAGGAACTTCATCGTTCCTAGTACGCGCCAAGTTTGGCCGAAGTTGAATCAATTTCTTCGTGTGCCGCGCCGACTTCGTGGTTGAGTCGCCCCATGCGCCGCGTCGACCAGCTTCTCGCCAACCTCGGTTACTGCTCCCGCCGCGAGTCCCGCGCCTGGGTCGCCGACGGCCGCGTGACCGTGGCGGGACAGATCGCCGATGACTTCGGCCAGAAAGCCGATCCGGCAGACGTGCGCGTCGACGGCGAGCCGCTCGATCACCCCGGCGGCATCCTGCTCCTGCTGCACAAGCCCGTCGGGCTCGTCTGTTCGCACGACGGGCGCGAGGGCCCGGACGTCTATTCCTTGATCCCGGAGCGCTGGCGCCGGCGCAATCCGGTCGTCACCAGCATCGGCCGGCTCGACAAGGAAACCAGCGGCCTGCTGCTGCTCACCGACCAGTCCCCACTCGTCCACCGGCTGACTTCGCCCAAGCACAAGGTGCCGAAAGTCTATCGCGCAACCGTTGACCGCGACCTTGCGCCGGAGCTCGTTGCGCAATTCGCGAGCGGCACGCTGCTGCTCGAAGGCGAGGACACCCCGTGCGCGCCCGCTGAATTGAAATTGCTCACCCCTCGCGAAGCCGAGGTGACGCTGACCGAGGGCCGCTATCACCAGGTCCGGCGCATGTTCGCCGCGACCGGAGCCACCGTGCTCACGCTGCACCGCGGGCGCTTTGGTCCACTCGATCTGGGCGGCCTGCCCGCCGGCCAGTGGCGCGAACTGCCGTTGGATACATTCGGTGCCTGAGGAGAATCAGGCATAGGTCCTATCGGTCGCATAGGTCCCATACGTCCCATTCCCAACCCCCGCCGACTTAAAAATTTCCCTTTCACCCCCGGCTCTGCCATCCTGACTTCCCATGTATGACTTTCCCCTCACCGGTGCGCAGAAGGCTCACCTCCGCGGCCTTGGCCAAACGCTCGAGCCCGCGCTGAAACTCGGCAAGGGCGGCCTCACTCCCGCATTCCTCGCCGAATTGAACAAATTCCTGCGCGCCCACGAGCTGGTGAAGCTGCGTTTCCTCGGCACCGAGCGTGACGAGCGCGCCGTGCTGTGCGCCCAGATTGCCGACGAGGGTCGCTGCGTCTGTGTCGGCGCCGTCGGCCACACCGCCCTGTTCTACCGGCAGCATCCCGAGCCAGCCGAGCAGCAGATCACGCTGCCTTGAGGTGGGCCGTGCGCTCCGCGCGCGGCAACTACATCCCTGGCACTGACTGCCGC
>Ga0316221_1002350_pt1 | contig 17156 bp, 17 predicted proteins | sample TBH18007metaG_FD_206003 | JGI IMG/M metagenome (GOLD analysis project Ga0316221, IMG submission 206003) | Freshwater microbial communities from Trout Bog Lake, Wisconsin, USA - TBH18007 | ecosystem: Environmental > Aquatic > Freshwater > Lake > Hypolimnion/Profundal zone | place: USA: Wisconsin... | reverse complement strand
CTATTGTTTTTTGCAAAAAATTTCTTCCAAGCCTGCATTAATTGAACCCGGCGGAAAAGCGATAGGGTTGCTTGCGATTTTAGGATTGAATATGTCGCCATCACCCATGTGACCAGTTGTGTAAATATCCATCGTCTCTGTCATTTCGTCATTTTGGCAATCAAAATAGATTTTCATCCGAATTGAAAAAAACGAAAATTTATTTATCTTTTGAATTTTTTCGTAATCATACATAGTCCAGCCATCTACAAATTTACCATTCCGTTTTAATGTCGCCGGGTCATAGTAAACCGTGAAAGTTGGTCTATTAGTTTTATTTGTGCCAATAGGAACCCAATCAGCCAAGGCATTCGAACAGGTAAAAATCATAGCAAATAGTGCGAAAAATTTAAGCATAATTATTCCATTTCTCTAAAAACATGATTGATTTTTTTACCGCATTCGAAATCTGCAAAGACTTGAGTTTTACAGTAGTCTCGGTGCTTTTAGCGTATGCCGTTAAAAGTTTTTTGATGATTTTTTAACTAATCGGAAAATGACTTTGCGTAGCTAAAACTCAGATTGAACGTGTCGCAGTAAGGGCACTTGTGCCCATCCTGATAAGCTTCACGATTAAAATTCTGAAGACTGGGGAGAACTCCTTTTTGCTTTAACTTTAGATCAGAAGCTTTCTCTAAACCGTACTGATCGATTTCCTCAGACTGGCATTCAGGGCAGACAATTTTATCAGCCGCAACGTTGACTTCGACGAGTCCACATTTCGCACATAGATAAGGGAAATAAGAATGTGTTTTGAAGGAACTCATCGAGCCGCCAACATGCACAGTGGTGCTATATCCGCAGCTACAAATCGCAAGATGTCTGGATGACATACCATCCCCTTTAATTTTTTAATGTGAAGATCGTTAATTTGATTAGGTGGAGTCGTTGTTCCTTAATTTGCAATCCGCCCGAACGGATTTCTTCAGGGTCTGGTGATTCTGGCGCTAGCAATAGGGCTCATTAATTTGTAATTATTTTTTGTTATTTTCAATTGCGATTTTCAAACATCTTTGGTCCTTCGCCAAGTCAGCATATTGGCTATATAACATAGTCGTATTGATTTGTAAGGACTCATAGGCATCTCGGATAACTTCACTCGATAAATAGGCCTGTTTTGAAATATCTGACTTGTTGTCATTTATCCAGCTCTGAGTCATATTTATCATTTGAATGTCATTTTGAATTTTATTATTTAACCTCGCCACCTCTTTATCCCATGTTCGCACAAAGGAAAAATTGCAATCGTCCGCCATGCAATTCGCGGAAATTAATAGCAGGGGAATTACGTATTTAATTAAATTAAATTTTGGCATGATGATCTGTAAAAGTTTTTTTTCAATTAGCCGCAAATAGCCCATTTAAATTGCGTGAATACTGATTTCAAGAAAAAGTTACGAATGTGAACAACAAATCGGCAACGACCAACTTACGTGAAGCGAATTTTCTAGCACATCAAAACAACTCGATTATCTTTGGCCCAAAAACGCGCTGCCAATACTTAGGGCAGAATTTTGTCCCAATAATACTAGTTGTTCGCCACCTGTACTGATCCCGTATTCAAATGCTACGCCCGTTAATGTGGCGTTTGGATATACGCAAGGCGCACCGGAAAAAGAAATGGTTGCGATAAATACGTTTTCGCCAGCAGGGTCCGGAGTTAATGCCCCACTAAAATTACAACCTCCAGACGTTCCACTAATGCTGCCGCTGCTTGTGATTGCCACCGTCTGACTGGACCCGTCCTCCAACAAACCACTCCAAGTGCCTGAGATGTTACTTATATTGGCAGGTTGAGAATAGTTAAAGTTTGCAAGTGGAAGAGCATCCAAATTTAGGCCAGTTATCGCACTTCCCCCGGATGCTATTGTGTAACTGACTCCTCCAGACGACGGGACACCAAGCGACGAATAGTTTGTTAGAGTGCCACTTATAGTGCTACCTGAGGCCACCCCGGAGCCGATACCAAATTGAAGAGTTGTTCCGGTTACCGAACCGATCTGTACTGTAATTGTGTATATGTTGTTTGCAGGAGTAACCAAAACAGTTGCGTTGCTAATCACAGTTTGAAAGTAGGGAATACTCGTATTACCCGGCGCTCCGGGGGCCTGGGTTGGTACGTTATTCTGAGTCGTCGATTGTTGCCAAATATGACCAGCTACTGTAGTTGAAGCGGCTCCTGATGATGTGCTTCCACTCCCGCCTCCACCTCCGCCACCGCCACAACCAGCAATTGATGCCATTAATATTGCGGTCATTCCCCAGCATCCAGATTTTGAGATTTTCATATATCGGTCCTATTTTTCTTGGTTGAAATTGCGATTGCTAAAATTTAATTGACCGTCTTGGGTATCCTATCCCGTGGTTCTTTGTCCGTCAACCAAAGAGAATAGGTTCATGGCAAAACCGTCACCAACCTTCTCTGGGAACCCTGCGCTTATCGCATTGGGGGAGGCTATCCGTAATAAACGTGCAGAAATTGGCTTATCGCAAGAGGCACTGGCAGTAGATGCTAGCATGGACCGCTCCTACGTTGGTGGCATTGAGCGCGGAGAACACAACTTGACCATGATGAATTTATTAAAGATCGCTGGTGCATTGAATGTCAGTGCATCTAGTTTGCTGAAAATAGCTGGGCTTTAGAATTTTTTTGCGTTTAAGCGCCTTTCAGTCATCAATTGGCTCGACATGTTTTCAGCACTGCCATTCAGCAAGCTGATAACGCAATAGTCTGGAATAATGGTGGCATGAGCCAAATCCTGAAACTCGAACCGAATCTTGTCACCGCTGGCGGCAGGGTAGCTTGCGCACCTTGCACCGCGAAGTCGGTAAGAACGGGGCAGCAGTGTGGTCGTCCTGCACTCAAAACAAGTAAAACTCAAAAGTGCCAATTTCACGGTGGGCGCAGCACTGGCCCTAAAACGACAGAAGGAAAAGCCCGCTCGGCAGCGGCACATACAACACACGGACAGGCAACTAACAAAGTGCGGCAGGCACAATCACAGGCGACATTACGGTTAGCCCAGGTTGAAGACATTATGCATGTGTTGGGGATGACAACCGGCCCACGCACGCGAGGGCGTAAGCCCTCTGGGTATTCCCCGATCGCGACGGTGGAGCAGGCCCTACAGCACTTGATTGACACCCGCTTGAACAATTCAAAGCCAATCCCTGATGACAATTAAGCCAATTTCCGTCCGACCTGTAGACCGACTCGGATATGATCATAGACTGACAAAGTAAGCAATTTAGCCAGACTTGCCACCATTGCCACCGAAATCCGAAAAACTTTTTCAATATTTTTTATTCACTTATTTTTTAAAAATAGGTGGCAAGGGTGGCAAATCACTCGAAACCCGCATCGGCTAAAGGTTTGCGCTAGCCAGCATTGCTGGCTAGCGCTGGCTAAGGTGGCAAACGCTCGGATCAATTCCAATCTATTTCTCCGCCAAGAACATCAGAAAATTCCTGCCTAGCAGTCGCAAGATCAGGAAGCTGAAATCCTCGAAGCTGCTTACCATTTTGTAAGTTCCCGACCTTACATGCTTGCCGGTCCTTGCGGACGGATGGGCATAGGTGGCGCAGTATTACCGCTATTTCGTTGCTCTGGAGCGTCTGGTAGCGTTGGGAATTTTTATTGAACTCCTTGTAGTTAGCCAATATAGTTTCGGTGGCCAGAAATAACGGTTGGGTCCATTCTTCGATTGCATGCAGCGACACTGTACCTGTGCCATTAAAGTAGCCAGTATTAAGCACTTCATACCAATATCGATCAAAGCCCTGAAGTGACATAAGCTTCTGCGACAAGTGTTCTGAAGTCTTTGGTTTGGCTCTGACATTGAAGGATGAGATATCTTTGCGCTGGAGGTAATAGAGTAATGCGCCTATTGTGGTTTGATCACAAATTGCTGCAGCAATAGCACTAAAATATGTGGTGTCCTGTTTGCGGCAATCAGATACACGAAGAAAGGCGAACCTGCGGTCATCGCGGTCAACCTGAGCAAAGTGGTCATGGTTACTCGACGCAAAAAGTCGATGAACTGATCCGATACTCCTTGACGGCTGGTATTTTTGTTCGATCTGGATCACAGATTCAGTAATAAGTGACTTTAGGCGATCCATCGCTTTCTTGTCGCCAGCAAAGAGCGCTTCATCCATGCAGATTGCAAAGTTCCTCTCCAGCGCTGCATTAAATCTGCCTAAGACCTGATCAACGTCGCTGACCTGTAAAGTTGTTCGGTGCCAGATCGCCCTTAACAAGCTGAAAAACATTCCCTTCCCGGTTCCTTGGCCACCGATCAACGCAACTAATATACCCGGTTTTTCTTCTGGCTTTTGGATCATGTGTGCCATAAACAGGATTAGGTAATCGAAACTGGTTTGATCACTTGCGCAAATCACATCTCGCAGGAAATCGCGCAGGCTGACCCAGTTTCCCGGTTTTGCGTTGGATACCGGTCCGATCCAGTAGTTCAATGTGGAGGAGGGTGTGGCTTTCGGTGTGAATGCTGTCGCCGTGTATACAACTGTAGAAGGCGCGATCCAAAAATCAGAGATGACTTGCTTCGGGTTGCAAGAAATTGGCAACGCTTCCAAGTAACGCCTCATCATTAAATCTGCATCTGCCCTTTTGTAAATAGCCGCATCGTCAAGCTGGGAGCCTGATCGCAAGTCCGCAATTTGGAGTCGGTCAATGGTCCGGATTTCGCCTGATAGGACAATGATTGCGAATCGGTCTTGCAGGCTGGATAGCGCAGTAATAGGGGAGGTATCAGCCATTCCAGCCTCCGAATCGCGCATAATGTACGATGGTTCCCGCACTAATTGGATTGGTGTGGTTGGGGATGTATGAGTTAGCAAGTAACCAAAAGGCGTCTTCGTTGTAACGATCTGGAGCGGACAAGCTCCAATTTCGTGCAACATCCTCCGCACAAGTCCAGCCAGTACTAAGTATGGCCCAAACAATATTTCGCCAATGCTCATAGGTGCAGTCTGCGCTAATATGGCAAAGAGCGTCAGTCATAGTGGCGACTTGCCGCGGGCTTTCTTGGCGCTGGCTTTGCTTGGTCGATTGGGGGTATCTACGAGCAGACACGCGACTTCCGTTGGAAATCAACATCTGCCACAAGCAGATCAGGTCTGCCGGAATTTCCGGTATTTCCAGCGGGTTGCCGCTTCCGGTCCATTCGTATGACCTCCCCGCCGGGTGTAGGCTAGGCGGCAGCAGATCTTGAACGGTTTTACCGTCCTTAGATGCGCATCGAAATTCAATCGCCGATTTGCCATCCGGTCCGACGATTTTTTTTGATTCCAATGCTGATGATCCGGGCGGAAGCCGGTACAGTAATTTCAGGCTGTATTTCTTCCCGGACAGTATTACAACTGCATCGCTGGAGAACAGCAGATTGCCAAGATCGATTCCATGCGTTGCCAGCCATGCTTTTCCGTGTTTGTAGTGATCTACGTCGATGGCACATGTTGGCGTAGGTTTGCAATACGCATGAGCCAGTCCGACATTTATGCCACTAAATTGAGCAGCGTGTCGGGTGTCGGTGACGCAGTTGCCCGGCAGGTTCCAGTTTTTCAAATTAGGACCTTTTTCTTTTAGCGGGACCGGAACAAGCGCCATCCCCGCTTGAATAAGTTGTGCAGTGATCACCATACGAGCTCCTTGATCGCTTTTGCAAGGAGACCGCGGAGACAGCATTCGCGAACGCTATAGTGAACCTGATGGGCAGCGGTGCAAGCAAACCAAAAGTCCCTGATTTCTGATTCAGTCATATTCGGCGCAAAGGTTATTACTATTGGAATCCCAAGCGCATGGGCATACCCAATCTCGAAGAGAGTTCCTTTGCAATCCGTGGCATCGATAAAGCAGAAAACCAAGTCGGCTTTTGCCACGGCATCAAGACATAACCGAACCACACGCTTACGTGTTTCATCTCGATTGGGGCATAAACCAGAACCGTTGCCGTTCCCGTTGCCGTGTGTACTGGGACCGTGGAAGCAGCCGTGGTCGCACGAAACAAAAAATGGGCCTACACAATTGAATCCATTTTGTGGAAGAATTCCATCAATCCATTGGTGTCCGCGCAGCCCCGAAAGAAGGCCGTGTCTCCAGCAATTCTGGCGGATCTTTCCGGCAAGATAAACATTCGGTAGCCGGATCGCTTGTTCTGGCCAGTCGAGTAGGTGGTCGAGGGCGAATTTTTTCATTTTTCACCTCCGTGCTTATTAACAGGCGCAATGTATTGGTATTCAGCAGGGCTAGCCAGCCATTGACGAATGGCTCCAACTTTCCATGCAGTTATTCCTTTTGAGATTTTGATCGGAGGGGGAAATATCCCTTGGCGACATTTGCGCCAGAGCGTCGTTGCGGAAAATGGTGCGATTCCGCTGGCAAGGAGTGGCTTTTGACGCAGGAATGCGTCATCTGGTAGCTGGTCAAACGTTGGTTGATGTTTTGGTTGATGTGGGTGCGTCATGGGATTCTCCTTGGCAGTTGGTAACATGCCCTGAAGTATGCGCACCACGTTTCGCGCTAGCCTGGCCCGAGAATTTTAATTCGCATTCTGTAGATACGATCTTTCAATCCGCTCCATTTTGCTGGTTGAGCATTATCATTTTCATCATAAATTTCCACTTCATCAAACTGTATTCCAGCCGTGGCAGCAGCCCACACTTCCAGTTCTAGACGTAACTGCTTGTGACTAATTGAGGGGTTATTTGAAATTAGCTCTTCTATTTTTTCTGCTACTCGACCGTTTCCTCTAGGCGCTTTGGCGCGCTGGCTCTGCTCGAAGGAAATTCGTGTATTTTTTCGTTCTACAATATTTACTGCATCGGAAAATTTCCCTCTCAGTAACCGCTTTATAGCTTTTTCCGTGAGTAGAAACTGATCATTGTCAGTGTCCCAGTTTCTTATGATGTTGCGTGTTTTTCTGTCTGCTGTGGGCCAGTCAGTGGGAATGTCGGGTACGCCTTGATGTGCACGTTGTCGTGCAAGAATATATTGCATGAGGTCCTTTCCAATTTTCTCAGTCGAATCGTCTGGCGTTTCACCGGCTAAAAATTTCTCAGTTAATTCTTTGAGGGCCTGTTCAAATTTTTCCTGATCAAGTTTCGAACTCATACCCGCTTCCTTATTGGTGTTACGAGCACTCTATTCTGACCGCTTGTTTCTAAAAAATTGGCCCAGTCATCCATCAACCGACGCCGCTTTTCGAGCAAGTCTGTGCGCTGGTATGCCTGTTGAACCGCGTCACCAACTGTATGGCCTGAAGCCGCTTTACGAATTTCGTCTGGATAACTGGTTTGCTCTGCACCCCAGTCCCGGAAAGTGCTTCGAAATCCGTGCGGGACTGCGTCAACAAGTAGCTCACCACGTTCGCGCATTCCGCGCATAAGTTGTGAAAGTGCCATATCAGACAATGCACCACCCCTTATGCTGGGGAATATTAGTGTGGAGTCTGCCATTTTGGGCAAAGATTTTAAGAGTTCAATGGCTTTTGCTGCCAAAGGAACGCGGTGCTCCTGCTTTGTTTTAGTATGGGCAGCTGGTATTACCCAAAGTTTTTTATCAAAATCAACTTCGGACCAGTTTGCCATTCTGACGGAACCTGACCGAACACCTGTCAAGATTAAGAACTCGAGCGCCTTTGCACTCGTGCTGCCATTAGCGCGCAACTTTGCCATGAACTCGCCAATATCTCCGTATGGTATCGCTGGGTGATGTTTTATATTAGCTAGCTTTTTCGGTGAAGGCAGTTGCGTTGCAAGATGTCCGGTCCACTGAGCAGGGTTTGCGCCGGTCCGGTATTCATTCACAGTTGCAAAATCGAGCACGGTCTTGATCCTGCCCAAAAGCCGCTTTGCGGTTTCAGTTTTCGCAAACCAGAGTTTTCCAGTAGTCTGGTCCACACCTTTTGTTTCCTGAAGCAATACATCCAGCACGTTGCGCATTGTTATGTCCGAAACGAGCAACCTACCAATAACCGGATAGGCATAAGTTTCTAGGGTCGCTGCCCACTGTTTTCGGTGCTTGTCGTTGCTGTAATCCTGACTGTGTGCTTCCATATATGTGTCGGCACATTGTTGGAAGGTTTTATTTTTTGCTGCCGCAGACAGCAGGGCACTGCGGTCCGACTTCTTCTTTTCCTTCAGGTTAACGCCTTGCCTAGCGTCGGAAGCCAATTTCTTTGCCTGCTCCCTAGCTTCAGCCAGGGAAACTTGCGGGTAAGGTCCGAGCCCTATCAGCTGCCGCCCGTTCCCAATTCGTATGCGCAATATCCATGATCTTGAAGGTAAAGCGCCTTCGCTTGAGGGATCGCGGACTTGAAGAAGTAGTCCTGCAACGCCGCCTACGGCGTGCCAGCCAGCCGTTTTGATGCGGTTGACTTCAACAGGGCTAAGTGATTTTGCTATTTTCGGCATACCAACCTACATATCCAAAAAGATGACATCCGATAATATCAGACAACACTGAGTGGCACAACTATTGATCTTTTCTTATAGGTAAATGTCGAACAAATGGCTTTTATTGGCGTTCCGTGAAATCAGTGAATGGCGGACACAGCTTCCGCCAGATTGAAACTGAATGCCCGCGTATGCGGGCATTTTCCTTATGGGTTCAACTCACGGCTTGCCACTGTAATCCAATCGCAGCGATTTAAAATGAGGTCCATGGGTCACGTACCGATTGATCAAAATCTCCCTTGCTGTTCCGGAACCAATCTTCCCCTTGGTTTATGGTCATAAAGGGCAATTTGAGTCCCTCAAGTGCCTGAGATGCAGTCATGGATTTCTTTGCAGGTATGATTTGCGCAATGACAGTTTGGTTACGTTCAACGGTAATGGTTTCACCGTGATTGGCAACTGCATCAAGTATTTCGACAGTATTTTTGGCTAAATCAGCGGTGCTTATTGTCGGCATGGCTTACCTCCGTAAATGATCTTTTGTCATTCATGATACGTAGCCACGCGTTACGCCACAATACTTAAATCAGGCAAGAAATAAAAACACCGTAGGCTTCTTATTAAAATCCGGCATCTTGCCCTGCGCAAGCAAACCGGCCCACGCAGCAACAGATTTGGTCTGTATTAATTCAGACTCCAGCGTCAGATCGGTAGCCACACATAACTGGGTATTCGGCTGGCAGGCCTGACACAGTGCCAGAAGCAAGGCACCGTTGCGATACGGCGTTTCTATGAACAGCTGAGTCTGCCGGTCCTTGCGCGAACGCAGTTCCAGTTCCTGAATCCGTTTGGCACGCAACGAGGCATCGGTCGGCAGATAGCCGTTAAAGGCGAAACTTTGCCCGTTCAGTCCGCTGGCCATCACGGCCAGCAGCAATGAGGATGGCCCGACCATGGGCCGCACCTGAATCTGGTGCTGATGCGCCAGTCGCACCAGATTCGCTCCCGGGTCGGCCACTGCGGGAACACCCGCTTCAGAAATCAGACCGACATCCAGTCCCTGCAGCAACGGCGCGAGCAGGGCCGGCAATTCGGAATCTTTGGTGTTGATATTAAGTTCACTGATCTGGATTTCCTGCAGTGACAGGCGCAGCGGGTAATTGGCATGGACCAGTTTCAGATACGCCCGTGTGGTCTTGGCGTTTTCTGCTACAAAGTTGCCCAGAGTTGCCGTTAACCGTTGTACTTCGGTCGGAATGACATCGAAAAGCGGGTGGGTCGGGTGGGCTGTGCCCAGTGTGTTGGGAAGCAGATAAAGCGTGCCGGTTGTCATTGTCATGTTGGCCTGATTGGGAAGTTGTTGATTATAAGGCTTTGGCCGGCAACTTGGCATATCGAAATATTGACATTAAATTATTGCATATGGAAATTTTGTGACCTAAAGTTGAAACAGTAACCAGCTCCACAGTGACAGGGAATGACCATGCTCCAGGATATCAGCACCATCAGTCCGATCGACGGCCACGTTATCGTGCAGCGCCGCTGCGCCTCCATGTCTGAAATACAGGGGGTACTGTCCAACGCCACCTTCGCACAGAAAAAATGGAGCCGGCTCAGCGTGGCCCAGCGCTGTGCCCATGTGACCAGAGCTGTAAAAACGCTGGTGGAATCGCGTGCCGGCATTGCCGAAGATATTACCCGTCAGATGGGGCGCCCGATCCGGTTTACACCGAACGAAGTCACCATGTTTGAAGAATGTGCTCTGCATCTGGTGTCGATTGCCGAAGCAGCACTGGCGGATGTCGTTCCTCCACCGGTCAAAGGGTTGCAGCGTCTGATGCGCCGTGAACCGCATGGGGTGGCGCTTATCATCGCGCCGTGGAATTTCCCGCTGCTGACCTGTGTCAACAGTCTGATCACGGCTCTGCTGGCCGGTAATACGGTGGTGTTGCGCCATTCCTCGCAAACCCCGCTGGTGTCGGAACGTCTGGTGGAAGCATTTCATGATGCCGGTGTGCCGGATGGCGTTCTGCAATATGTGCATACCACCCACGCGGATACGCGGGAAATGATGAAAGCACCTGAAATCAATTATCTGTGTTTTATCGGCAGCAGCATGAGCGGGCTGATGGTTGAGCAAATTGAACTGGGGCGTTGTATAGGCCTTGGTCTGGAATTAAGCGGCGTTGATCCGGCCTATATCCGCGCCGACGCGAATATGGATAAGGCCGTGGAAGCGGTGGTGGAAGGGGCGCTGTTCAATTCGGGTCAATCCTGCAGCGGTGTGCAGCGGGTCTATGTGCATCAAACGCGCTATAAGGAATTTCTGGATCGGGCGGTACACGCCGCACAAAAATATGTGATCGGCAATCCGCTCGACAAAGCCACCACCCTGGGGCCGCTGGTGCGGCTGACTTCGGCAACCATCGTGCGTGAAATCATCGGGCAGTCCATCAGTATGGGCGCCAAAAGCCTGGTCGATCGCAGCAAGTATCCGCTGGATAACGTCAATTCGGCCTATGTCTGCCCGACCATTCTGGCCGATGCCACCCACCAGATGAAAATCATGCAGGAAGACTGCTTCGGTCCGGTGTTCGGGGTGATGCCGGTCAAGGATGATGAGCAGGCCATCGAATTGATGAATGACTGCGATTATGGACTGTCGGCATCGGTATTTACACAGGATCTGGACGTGGCGATGAAGATCGGTGCGCAGGTGCAAACCGGTACCTGGCTGATGAATCGCTGTGACTATCACGATCCGGCGCTGGCCTGGAGCGGTGTCAAACAGAGCGGCAAAGGTATCTCTTCCAGTTACCTGGGCTTTGAACAGCTCACCCGGGTGAAGTCGTATCACATGCGGATCTGGTAGCTGGTTTGTCACGGCGCTGTCATGCTGCCGTAATTAAAAGTGGTCAATTGCAAAAAATATCCGCTTATTTATCCGCATTTTCTGCATGCCGGATTGAAAAAAGTGGATAATTGCGCATTCTCAAATCAGCTGCCTGCATAGCTGATCTGACTCCCCTGAACGATCTCTATCAGGCGCCACCCATGGAACACTCTCAATTCAACGGCCAGGCCTGGCAGCGTACTAATGCTGCCTATCACCAACCCAATCGCTGGGACTGGATGGCGTTGCCCATTATTCTGGGCGTGATATTTTTTCTGGCGTTTGGCGCCTCGCAGATGGCCTCTCCGTATGAGGTTGGCATGCCGCTGCAGATCACGCTCGATCCCATGTATCTTCCTTACTATCTGCTGCGCACTACGCTGCGCATGATGTCTGCGCTGTTTTTATCGCTGCTGTTCAGTTTCGGCTTTGCTGCGCTGGCCGCGCGCTACCGCCTTGCGGAAAAAATCATGGTGCCGGCGCTGGATATTCTGCAGTCGATACCGGTGCTGGGTTTTTTAACCATTACCGTCACCGGGTTTATTGCACTGTTCCCGGGCAGTCTGCTGGGTGTGGAATGTGCCGCCATCTTCGCCATCTTTACGTCGCAGGCCTGGAACATGGCCTTCAGCATGTATCAGTCGATGCGTACCGTACCGTCTGATCTGCGGGAAGCGGCGCGCATTTTTCATCTGTCATCGTGGCAGCGTTTCTGGCGACTGGAACTGCCGTTTGCCATGCCGGCCCTGTTGTGGAACATGATGATGTCCATGTCGGGTGGCTGGTTTTTTGTGGTGGCCTGCGAAACCATTACGGTCAACAACCATAATATTCAGTTGCCGGGCATCGGTTCGTATATTGCCTACGCGATCAATCAGGAAAATTACACGGCCATGGGCTGGGCGATTCTCGCCATGCTGATCGGTATTCTGATGTATGACCAGTTGTTTTTCCGGCCGCTCATCGCCTGGGCCAACAAATTCAAGTATGAGCAGACCGGCGATCAGGGTGGACAGGATTCCTGGTTTTTGACGTTGCTGCGCCGGACCAATTCGGTGGCCGGTGTCACTGAAAAACTGATCAATTATTTTGAACGCGGCCTGCTGTTCTTTAAAAAAAATTACGACGGTACGTCGATCATGGCCCGTCCGCAACGCATCAATCCGACCGTGGAGCGCGTTGCTGACGCCATCATCGCCGGACTGGTCATGCTGGCGTGCTGGAAAATCGGTTTGTACATACACAGTTCGGTGGGTTGGGGCGAAGTGTTGCGGGTGTTCTGGTTTGGTATTTTGACGCTGATCCGGGTGCTGGTCATGATTACGCTGGCTTCGCTGGTCTGGGTGCCGATCGGGGTGTGGGTTGGGCTCAATCCAAAATATGCGGAACGGCTGCAGCCGGTGGCGCAGTTCATGGCGGCGTTTCCAGCCAATTTCATGTTTCCGCTGGTGGTGATCGTACTGGTCAAATACCATCTCAATCCGGATATCTGGCTCACGCCACTGATGGTATTTGGTACCCAGTGGTATATCCTGTTCAACGTCATTGCCGGGGCCAGCATTATTCCGACCGAACTGATTTATGCGGCAGACAATTTTGGGCTGTCCGGCTGGCTGCGCTGGAAAAGATTTCTGCTGCCGGCCGTGTTTCCGAGTTTTGTGACCGGCGCCATTACGGCCTCAGGCGGCTCCTGGAATGCCAGCATTGTTTCCGAGTATGTGACCTGGGGACCGAATACGCTCACCGCTACCGGACTGGGCAGTTATATCGCCCAGGTGACGGCCACGGGTGATTTCCCGCGCGTGGCGCTCGGCATTTCTGTCATGTGCTTTTTTGTGATTGCCTGCAACCGGTATATCTGGCGTAAGCTCTATACGATTGCAGAAGAAAAAATGACTTTTTGAATAGCTCAAACAAGAAGGTGTTGCAATGATTTCAGATTCCCCACACTCCTTTTCCGATACGGTCAGTGCTCCCAGAAACAAAACCCTGATCCACCTCAGCGGTGTCAGCAAAAATTTCAGAACCGCCGATGGCTCGGAGCGCGTCGTGCTGGAAGGGGTTGATTTCACTCTCAACGAAGGTGAGATCGTGGCATTGCTGGGCAAATCCGGTTCGGGAAAATCCACACTGCTGCGTATCATGGCCGGTCTTTTGCCTGCCGATAAGGGTATCGTCAAATATCGTGACCAGCAACTGTTTGGCCCGGCACGTGGCATTGCCATGGTGTTTCAGTCCTTTGCGCTGTTTCCGTGGCTGACCGTGCAGCAAAATGTGGAACTGGGGCTGGAAGCACAGGGCATCCCCAAGGCAGAACGCGCCGAGCAGGCCGAAGCCGCCATTGAAATGATTGGTCTGGGTGGTTTCGAAGGTGCGCTGCCGCGCGAATTGTCCGGCGGCATGAAGCAGCGTGTCGGTATCGCGCGCGCGCTCGTCATGAAGCCGGAAATTCTGCTCATGGATGAAGCGTTTTCTGCGCTCGACGTGTTGACCGGTGAAAACCTCAGAAACGATATGCTGGAATTGTGGGAAAGCAAAAAGACCCCGATGAAAGGGATTCTGATCGTGTCGCACAATATTGAAGAAGCCGTGATGATGGCGGACCGGATTCTGATTTTTTCCAGCGATCCGGGTCGGGTACGTTTTGAAATCAAGGTGTCATTGCCGCGCGAACGTTCCGAAGAAATGCCGGAAGTGCGTGCTCTGATCGATGAAGTGTATACCCAGATGACCGCCTCGCCGGTGGTCTCCGATACCGCCGGTCAGACCAGTGCGCAGAATCAGGCTTACCGTTTGCCCGAAGCAGAAATCAGTCAGATGGAAGGCTTGCTCGAACTGCTGGCCGACGAACCGTTCAACGGTCGTGCCGATTTGCCTAAACTGGCCGAAGAATCCGAACTCTCCGATGATGAACTGTTCCCGGTCTATGAGGCCCTGCGCCTGATCGGGCTGGTCCATATCGAACACGGTGACATTCATCTGACCAGTCTGGGTCAGCGTTACTGTCAGGCCGATCAGGCGTTCCGCAAACATCTGTTCGGGCAGCAGCTGCTGCAGAATGTGCCACTCGCGGCACGTATCCATCACAGCCTGAAAATGGAAAAATCAGGGGAAATTCGCAAAGAACCTTTCCTCAACCTGCTCGAGGAATTCCTGTCTGCCGAAGAAGCCACGCAAATGCTGGAAGTCGCGGTGGAATGGGGTCGTTACGGTGAGATGTATGAGTACAACTATCACACCGGTATGCTGAAGTTGCCTGACGCAGAATAAGCTGTCATCCCATGCTGATCGACACGCACTGCCACCTGGATGCCGCCGAGTTTTTGGGACAGGCTGCACAGCTCGCGCAGCAGGCGGGTAAGGCGGGTGTTCAGCGCCTGGTCATACCGGCCGTATGCAAAGACAATTTTGCCCAGGTTGCACAGTTGGGTCGGTTTGGCGGCTATGCGCTGGGCATTCATCCGCTGTATGTTCCTGCTGCCGGTGAAGAAGATCTGGTGCTGTTGCGCGAGCTGGTTGCGCAGTCGATGGCGGATCCGAATTTTGTCGCCATCGGTGAAATTGGCCTGGATTTTTTTGTTCCGCAACTGTGTACTCCTGAAATGCGTGAAAAGCAGATGGTCTTCTATCTGGAACAATTGCGTCTGGCCAAAAAATTCGATCTGCCGGTGTTGCTCCATGTGCGCCGTTCCGTGGACCAGATCTTGAAAGGTCTGCGTCGGATCGTCGTTTCCGGCGGTATTGCGCATGCGTTCAATGGCAGTGAGCAGCAGGCGCACATGCTCATCAATCTGGGCTTCAAACTGGGATTTGGCGGCGCCATGACGTATACCCGCGCGCTGCAGATCCGTCGTCTGGCCACCACGTTACCGTTAACTGCCATCGTTCTGGAAACCGATGCACCCGATATAGCACCGAGCTGGCTTGCCACCGGTCCCAATACACCGGCGCAACTGGCGCAGATTGCTGCAGCGCTGTCAGTCCTGCGCAAGCTGTCATCACACGAAATCGCAGCGGCGACAACGGCCAACGCGCTTGCGGTTTTGCCGCGTCTGATTGCCGGCTCCGATCTGGCAACGCATCCGTAAATAATGCGCACTGCCATTGCCGGGTTCACTCTGGGTATAGTGCTGTTGCAGCAGCAAAGCGCGCTGTTGTCCCTGCCAGCCCTGGCTGGTCTGCTGGTGCTGGCCGTTGTGCTGATGGCTGCGCGCTGGCGGATCCATTCCCCTCTGAACCGCGTTTTGCCCGGCACGGTGGCATCAATGCTGATCGGTTGGTGCTGGGCCAGCCTGTGCGCCATGGGCGGACTTGCGCAGCAACTGCCTGTGGAGCTGGAAGAGCGCGACCTGGCGGTCCGAGGTGTGGTCACCGGTCTGCCTGCTGCGGCCGACTACGGTCAGCGCTTTGAGTTTCAGATTGAACAGGTGTTGACGAGTGGCGTTGATGTGGCGTCACTGCCGAAAAAAATACTGCTGAGCTGGGTCAGCACCAGTGCCGGCGTTGTCAGCCACCCGACTGTCACGACGGCACTGCAGCCCGGGGAGCGCTGGCAGCTCAATGTGCGCCTGCGGCGTCCACATGGCCTGGCCAATCCGCATGGTTTTGATTATGAAGTCTGGATGCTGGAACAGGGATTGGGCGCAAGCGGCACTGTCCGGCCCGCCGACAGCCCCGACCATGACAATCGCCGCATCAGCAAATTTGTGTTTAATATCCGAAACTGTATCGAACTGGTCAGAGGAAAATTGCGCGACCACATTCAGTCCGCACTGGCCGACCAGACCTATGCGCCCATCATTGTGGCGTTGGTGATCGGTGACCAGAACGGCATCAGTCAGGATGAATGGCAAGTTTTTGCGCGCACCGGCGTGAGTCATCTGATTGCCATTTCAGGCTTGCATATTTCCATGCTGGCCGGTCTGGCTTACGGCATCGTGCTGTTTCTGTGGAGCAGATCGTTTTGGACACGGCACGCATTGCCACTGTGGATGCCGGCTCAGAAAATGGCAGCGCTCTTCAGTGTGCTGGTGGCCATGCTGTATGTGGCGCTGGCCGGTTTCGGCGTGCCGGCCCAACGTTCCCTGATCATGATTGCCGTGCTGGCTGGTGTGAAGTGGTTCGACCGCAATACCAGTGCCGTCAATGCGCTGTTGCTCGCTTTGGCGCTGGTATTGCTGGCAGATCCGTGGGCCGTGTTATGGCCAGGATTCTGGCTGTCGTTCTGCGCAGTCGGTCTGATTTTCTACGCCAGTCTGGGGCGCAGTGTCAGGTCGGATACCGACGCTGGCACGATGGTCGCCTCATGGCGCAGTGCCTGCACTGCCCAATACGCCATTACGCTCGGACTGGTTCCATTGAGCATGCTGTTGTTTAATCAGGTCTCGCTGGTCAGTCCGCTGGCCAATGCATTGGCCATACCGGTAATCAGTTGGCTGGTCACGCCGATGTCCCTGATCGGCAGCATCACGCCCGATCCGCTCGGGTCGTGGATTTTGTGGATAACGCATTTTCTTGTGCAGCTGCTTCATGAATTTCTGTCTTTGCTGGCCCGAATGCCGGTCTGGCAGGCACCGCGCCCGGCATTGTGGATGATGCTGTGTGCCATGTTCGGCATCGGCTGGTGTCTGGCTCCGAGGGGGTGGCCGTTGCGCTGGGCCGGCCTGTTGCTGTGGCTGCCGCTGTGCCTGAACAAGGCCAGTTCTCCCGGTGCGGGCGAATTTAAAGTCACGGCGCTGGATGTGGGGCAGGGCATGGCACTGCTGGTTGAAACTGCCGGTCATCGCATGCTGTACGACACCGGGCCGGC
>Ga0316221_1002341_pt1 | contig 17188 bp, 26 predicted proteins | sample TBH18007metaG_FD_206003 | JGI IMG/M metagenome (GOLD analysis project Ga0316221, IMG submission 206003) | Freshwater microbial communities from Trout Bog Lake, Wisconsin, USA - TBH18007 | ecosystem: Environmental > Aquatic > Freshwater > Lake > Hypolimnion/Profundal zone | place: USA: Wisconsin... | reverse complement strand
GCTTCGCCCTATCCCGTTGTTGCGTTACACCGAAAAACTACGCTAAATATGCAGCAACTTTGGCTTTTTGTGCTTTGGTTAGTTTCTTTGCGTCAATATACTTAATCACCGCACTAACAGCATCAAGCGGCTGTGTCCCGTTGCTGCTCTTATGCTCAAGGTGCGCTGTTACTTTGCGTGCCCATTGTTTATAAGCACCATCATGGCGCGCTTCACGAGAATACTTTGCGCCTGTAAAAAACTGTGGTGAGGTACTTTCGTCATTGGCAAAATTAACTTTGCAACGGTAATGACTTACAAACGCGGACGCTACAATCTCAACAATCTTGCGCGTCCATTCTTTACCCTCAAGAGCCTCCCATGCCTTGTCCAATACCTCCTCTGCGCTAATACAATCGATAATGGCCGCGCCCAACTTTATTGCAGCGACATCTGATGCGTTTGCTGTGTTTGCTGCTTTTGAAATAGTTTTCATTTTGTTTCTCCTTGTAATCGGGGACAGTTGTCCCCGCTGTGATAGAGCCATAACCGAGCGGTTATGTAACCCCATTCACAATACTCATTATCCACAAGTGTATTTTAGTAACTCTGGTTTCCTGACCCCACGGTGTACGCATTACCCCATTTTTATGCGGCGCGGTGGCATAGGGCTGAAACAGTATTCCTTAACCACTACGCACAATTGTCTAAAATATGTATAAAACTAGACTTCGTAATCCAGCACTCTTTGTCTAAAAGTTGACATTATCAATAACACAAAAAAAGCCCCCAAGAGAACTCGGCTCAATTGGAGGCGAAAGGGGGTGGGGAACCCCGACTACAAGGAGAAACCATTGCATAATAGCATAAAATACGATATTGTAAAACTACAGCAATAACACGGGGTTACAACAACTCCGCAAAAACATGTTTGAAGACCTGGTATCTGGCACAATAAACGCGGGTAAATACATCCCGGAAATACTTGCTTCGCCAAAAGACGGCTTCACTGAAAGCCACAGAATCTCCGCTTCAGATGAACTTGATGCTAAATTTCGCACATCTCAATGGATAAAAGAGCTCGGTGGCAGCACTGAAGAAGAAGCGCTGCAAAGCATCATGCAACGGGAAGTGGGGGAAGCATTTACAGCCATGACTTCCCTTGAAGCCTCTGAAAACATCAAGAAAAACGCAGTATCTAATATCAAAACGCCGGAAGTAGTGCGTGAGTTGGTAGGCATGCTGACTGCATACAACTGGGCATTCGTAGAACAAGCCCAGGAAATCAGGAGCTACCTTGTATCAGAGCTATTAAGTGAGGTTAAAGACAATAAAGACGCCAAAATACGTTTGAAATCCATAGAATTGCTGGGAAAAGTAACTGAAATCGGCTTATTTACGGAACAAATCAAGATTGAGAAGAAAAACATGTCCGATATTGAACTGGATGAGGAGTTGAAGCAGCGATTGGCCCAGTATGCATCATTTTCCAGGCCGACGGAGGTCGTCGATGGGGAGCTAGTGCCACAAATTGCGGTAATGCAGCCCTTGGATGTAGTAGAAACACAAGAAATGCAGGTACCAGGTGCTGAATAACGCCCAAATCGACGATATTGTCTCAGGTAAAATCCCATTATCAGCCCTCAGCAGTGCTGAAAAACTCCGTATTATTGATCTTTTAGATGAAAAAACTCAGCGCCTGCAGGCTGATACAGCAAAAATAGACCTGGTACCCTTTGCCCATGCCGTTTATCCGGGCTATTCAGTGGGTGCGCACCACAAACGCATGGCTGAACTATTTAAAGCCGTGGCTGACGGTACAAAAAAACGCATAATCATTAACATAGCCCCACGGTTTGGTAAATCAGAACTCTCATCGTATTTATTCCCTGCATGGTTCCTGGGCCAGAAGCCAGACGCTAAAATCATCATGGCAACCCACACTGCGTCCCTCTCCGAAGATTTTGGGCGGCGTGTACGGAATCTTATAACCACTCCTGAGTACCAGCGCATATTCCCAGGGACGCAGTTATCCGGGGACTCTAAGAGCGCAGGGGCGTGGAACACATCCGTTGGCGGTAAGTATTATGCAGTTGGTGTAGGTGGCGCGCTGGCTGGACGCGGTGCGGATTTATTGGTAATTGACGACCCCCACGCCCTTGAAGTTAGCACATTGGTGGCCACTACTCAGGGGTTTAAAACTGTATCAGACTTGAAGGTTGGCGATTTTGTATTTGGCCCAGATGGTGTACCAACAGAGGTTCTTAGTAAGTCTATGGTTTGGGATGATAGGCCACTATATGAAGTTGCTACGAACGATGGGGAGATTATTAAGTGTGATGGCGGCCACCTGTGGAACTACCGTTCTGACACCAAACTTTTCGCACGTCACAAAAATAGCACTGCCAGGGACTTGGCTTACTGGGATAAAACTAGCCTACCGTGTATGCCACGGCACAAAGCCGTGGAGTACGCAGAACAGACACTCCCAATAGACCCCTACATATTAGGCGCATGGTTAGGAGACGGCACTTCTAGTTTGGGCAGAATGACTTCTCATCCAGACGATGCGGTGTTTATGCGGGGGCAGTTCATAGCTGCTGGATACACGACTACAACACATAAAGACTTGTATTCTTTTGGGGTACTAGGGCTACGAGCTCAACTAACAGCCCTTAATGTGCTGAATAATAAGCACATACCAGAAGCATACTTGATAGGCAGTGTAGCCCAGCGTATAGCGCTTCTACAAGGGCTAATGGACACAGACGGCACCTGCACAGAAGCGGGGCAGTGCAGCTTTCAAAACACCAACCACACACTCGCACTAGGGTTTCGTGAGCTGCTACAAAGTTTAGGCGTGAAAGCAAGAATGTGTGTTTATGAAGATAAAAGGGGGCGGCACGCATCTCGTAAACTAGACTATAGGATTAATTTTAAGCTTAAAGACTCTTTCAGAATGCCTAGAAAGAATACACGCACTTTCACCCCCACAGATAAGCAGTGCAGATCTTTTACTGTACGCATGCTGGAAGAAAAAGGTAGTGTGCAGTGTATAACGGTAGCTCGTAAAGACGGGTTGTTTCTAGTTGGCCGAGGGTATGTCGTAACGCATAACTCAGAGCAGGATGCAAGGTCAGGTACAAAAACGGTGTTCGACCAGGCGTGGATGTGGTACCAGACCGGCCCACGGCAGCGTCTTATGTGGGGCGGAGCCATTATACTCGTTATGACCCGGTGGTCGCCCATAGACCTGACAGGCAGGTTGCTGGAGTACCAGGCCAAGAATCCCGACGCAGACCAGTGGGAAGTCATTGAATTTCCAGCGATATTGCCTAGTGGGAAAAGTTTGTGGCCGGAGAAGTGGCCAGTGGAAGAACTCAACAAAACCAAGGCAACCCTGGATGCCCAGTACTGGAACGCACAGTACCAGCAGCAGCCCACCTCGGAAGAAGCGGCCATAATCAAGCGGGAGATGTGGCGGGAATGGGCGTCTGAAAAACCACCATTATGCACATTCATACTGCAGAGTTGGGATACAGCCCATGAAGCCAAGACCTCGGCGGACTATTCGGCGTGTACTACCTGGGGGTTGTTCCTGAACGAGAACGAAGGGGATACTATGCACATTATCCTGCTGGATGCATTCAAAGGCAGGTATGAGTTCCCTGAACTGAAGAAGCGCGCACTGGAGGCATACAAGGAGTGGGAACCGGATATTTGCATCATTGAAAAGAAAGCGGCAGGGGCCCCATTGATACAGGAGCTCAGGCGTGCCGGGATCCCGATTTCAGAGTATAGTCCCAGCAGGGGTAATGACAAGACCGTGCGGATAAATGCAGTAGCTGACGTATTTGCATCCGGCAAGGTGTGGGCCCCGGCGAAACGGTGGGCGCGGGATGTGATAGAGGAGATGGCTGCATACCCGCAAGGTGAGCACGATGACCTCGCGGACACCTGTACACAAGCGATACTAAGATTCAGGCAGGGCGGGTTTATTCCGCTGCCGGTAGATGAAGCAGATGAGCCCAACACATTCCGCCACAGGGCGGCATACTACTAGGATAAATCATGGCAATAACTAAACCCCTATACACAAACCCAATGCGTAAGCTAGAGCAAGAACCGGATGAGCCGGGCGTGGAGATTGAAATTGAGGATCCCGAAGCCGTAACAATAAATGCGGGCGGAGTTGAAATTCACCTGGAGAAGGGCGAGAAAGATTTTGCTGTGAACCTGGCAGAGTATCTGGATAAAGGAGAGCTCAGCACCATAGGTTCTGAGTTGCTGGAGGATATAGGCAATGATAAACGCAGTCGGGTAGAGTGGGAGAAGACATACAAGGAAGGCATCAAGTTGATGGGGCTCGGTTATGAAGAGCGTACTGAGCCGTGGGATGGGGCATGCGGGATATTCCACCCGATGATTACGGAAGCTGTTGTAAGGTTCCAGGCAGAAACAATACTGGAAACATTCCCTGCAGCGGGGCCTGTCAAGACACATATCCTGGGGGACATAACACCAGAGAAGGAAGATGCAGCAGCGCGTGTTGAAGAGGACATGAATTATATCCTCACAGAAAAGATGCCGGAGTTCCGTCCTGAGCACGAACGGATGCTGTGGAACCTGGCAACAGCAGGATCAGCGTTCAAGAAAGTCTACGAAGATGCCACACTTAACCGCCAGACGTCTGTGTTTGTTCCAGCAGAAGATGTATATCTGCCATATGGCACATCAGAGTTAACTACATGCCATCGTGTAACGCACATGATGCGCAAGACTGAGAATGAACTCAAACGCTTAATTTATTCCGGGTTTTATAAAGAGTTTGATATTGGTGAGCCTGTGCAGATGAGCACAGACACTATCCAGCGAGCAAAGGATAAAGAGTCCGGGCTTAGTGCAATAAACGATGATCGTCATACGTTGTATGAAAGTTTAGTTGATCTTGATCTGCCGGGGTTTGAAGATAAGGATAAAGGCGGGGAACCCACAGGGCTAGCGTTGCCATATGTAGTTACGATACTGGAAGATGGTGAAGTTGTAGCGATTCGCCGCAACTGGAAAGAAGGTGACAAAGATAAAATTCGCAGGCAGCACTTCGTACACTATCAGTACATTCCTGGATTCGGAGCTTATGGGTTCGGGTTGATTCATCTGGTTGGCGGGTTTGCTAAAAGCGCTACGTCATTAACGCGCCAATTGGTTGATGCAGGTACGCTGGCTAATTTGCCAGGTGGATTAAAAACTCGCGGGCTGCGTATTAAAGGTGATGACACTCCAATTTCACCGGGAGAGTTTCGTGATGTGGATGTTGGTAGTGGCACGATTAAAGACAACATCATGCCGTTGCCATATAAGGAACCAAGCGGAACGTTGTTTAATTTGCTGGGTACTATTATTGAAGAAGGGCGCTCGTTCGCATCCAGCAGCGACTCCATAATTCCAGATCTGAACAACCAGGGCCCTGTCGGATCTACTCTGGCAATTCTGGAACGGCAACTGAAAGTAATGTCTGCAGTACAGGCGCGAGTGCACTATGCATTCAAACAAGAGTTGCAGTTATTGGCCGAAATCATAAAAAATAACGCGCCGGAAGATTATGATTTCACGCCGCCTAAAGGCAAGCGGGCCAAGCAGGAAGATTACAGTGATACGAGTATTTACCCTGTATCAGATCCGAACGCTTCAACTATGGCGCAGCGCGTTGTGCAGTACCAGGCAGCTGTGCAGTTATCTACTACAGCGCCACAAATTTATGATCTGCCTCATTTGCACCGCCAGATGCTGAGTGTGCTGGGCATTAAAAACATTGATAAGATTATTCCCGATGAGGATGACGACAGCAAACCGACAGATCCAGTGACGGAGAATCTGGATGCGCTTGAGTGCAAACCACTTAAAGCGTTCGTGTTTCAGGATCACAGATCACACATCCAGGTTCACCAGATGGCTATGCAAGATCCGATGATTCAACAGTTGATCGGGCAAAATCCACAAGCTCCAGCCATACAAGCTGCGCTGCAAGCGCACATTACCCAGCATGTGGGGTTTGAATATCGGGCGCAGATGCAATTGGCCATGGGTATGAACTTACCGATGCCGGATGATGAAGTTCCTCCTGAAATGGAGATTCAGTTGTCAAAAATGCTGGCGCAGGCAGCTCCGCAAGTACTAGCACAGTCTCAACAAATGGCTGCCCAGAAGCAGGCACAGCAGAACCAGCAAGATCCGGTTATACAAGCACAGTTGCAGGACCAGAAGATTGCCATGGGCGAGTTACAGCGTAAGCAGCAGAAAGATCAACAGGACTTCCAGATTGCCCAGGAGCGTCTGCAGATAGAAAAGGCTAAAGTTGCTAGTGATGCACAACTTCGTGCCGCACAAGCCCAGGCTGATAAAGATAAGGTAGAGAAGGATTTGCAGTTTAAAGGCACGCAGATGGGCATAGATTTGTCCCACAAGAAAGCAACCCTGCAGTCCCAAGAGAAACAGACAGGAGTGCAGACAGGTGTAGATATTTCCAAGCACAAAGCTGAAATGCAGGATCGGCAGGCTGCGCGCCAGGATGCTCACAAGAAGCAGAAACACGACCACCACCACCAGGCAGCTCTGCAGATAATGCAGCATGGTCAGGATAATGAGCAGCAGAATCAAGAACACACGCATAAAGAAGGGCTTGAAATACTGCAACACGGCCAAAACGCCGAACAGCAGGCTACAGAGCATGCACACCAGGCTAGCCAGCAAGCTGCAGAGCACGCACAACAAACTGAAATACAAGCTGCTGAGCCAGAACCTGCGCCTGCCAAGGGGGATAAAGGATGAAAACAGTCATCGAAGTAGTGCAAGAACGCCTGAAAGGAGTGGAAACTGTTCACCAGGAAGAGATAATGAGAGGGGTTTTTAAGTCTTTTGATGAATACAAGTTTGCCTGCGGAATATTGCGGGGGATTGCCCTAGCACTCGATATTGTAAAAGATATCGCTAAAACCCAAGAGGAACCAGAAGATGAGTAGGATTGCGCTAATAAACCCGTTAAATGAAGCTGAAGTACTGGAAGAACCAGCAGGCGATGTTCGTTCTGATGCAGAAAAAGCCCAACAATTGCCAGAGCCAGCAGGATGGAAAATACTGTGCGCGCTGCCGGAAGTGTCTGAAAAGGTTGAAGGTTCTGATACTATAGTCCGTCCAGACCAGTATCGCAAAGAAGATGAAATTGCGACGGTGGTGCTGTTTGTAGTTAAAGTGGGCCCCACTGCCTATAAAGATCCAAAGTTTGATGGTGTGGCATGGTGTAAGGAAGGCGATTTCATCATAGTACGTACCTATTCTGGTACGCGGTTTAAGATCTGGGGGCGTGAATTCCGCATGCTTAATGATGACCAGGTAGAAGGCACAGTTCAAGATCCACGTGGATTATCACGGCACCACGTTTAATTGCCGCGCACTGAAAGGAGTTAATCATGGCTGAAGCAGCCGCAGTAAAACCAGTAGAAGTGGACGCTTTTACGTTTCCTGATGAAGCTGGCGGTAAGGTTGAGTTTTCTGTGGAAGAGGATATTCCAGCAAATATAGAGGTTGTTGATGATACGCCGCTTTATGATAAAGGCCGAAAGCCCCTTGCAAAACCAGTGGAAGATCCAACTGATGAGGAATTGCAGGCTTATAGCGCTCAGGTAAAGGAGCGAATAAGTGAGTTGACGCATGCCAGGCATGATGAGCGGCGCGCAAAAGAGCAGACCACTCGTGAAAAACTGGAGCTGGAGCGTTATGCCCAACAAATTCTTAATGAAAACAAACAGTTAAAAGAATATGTCAATAATGGGCGGCAGGCTTATGGGCAGGTAGCTGCAGCCGGAGCTCAGGCCAAACTTGATATGGCCAAGGCAAAGTATAAAAAAGCCCACGATGATTTTAATACAGATGACCTTGTGGCGGCCCAGGAAGAGATGATGGCGGCAACACTGGAGTTGACCCAGGCAAAGAACTTTAGGCCAGCCCCTTTACAAGCTGCTGAAACTCCTGTATATAATCAGCAACAGCAACCAGAATCACCCAGGATTGACGAGAAAACTGCCAAATGGCAGGCCCGCAATCCATGGTTTGGCGATACAGATATCCCAGATCATGAAGAAATGACTTCCGTGGCTCTGATAGCGCATAAGCAGTTAGTTCACTCCGGGATTGATCCCCGCTCTGACGAGTACTTCAAGAAAATTGATGCTCGCGTTCGTTCACGGTTTCCCTCATATTTCGAGGAAATCAGCCAGTCTCCAGAAACCCCCCGCAAACCAAACAGTGTTGTAGCTCCGGCTACTCGCTCTACGGCCACACGGAAAGTTGTGCTTACCAAGACACAGGTAGCTCTGGCGAAACGCTTAGGCGTCCCTCTTGAAGAGTACGCTAAACAAGTAGCTAAACAACAAGGTTAATAAGGAGCATTAAAATGGCTAGATCCGAACGAGAAATGAATACCCGTGATAAGCAAATGCGAGATGATGCGTATATACCTCCTGGCGTATTGCCAGAACCTATACCGGAACCAGGGTGGGTTTTCAGGTGGATTGCAACACACATTATGAGTAAGCCAGACAACTCTAACGTCTCCAAGAAAATGCGTGAAGGCTGGGAGCCCGTAAAGGCTGTTGACCAACCGCAGATGGAAGTTTTGGGGGATGCATCAGGCAACATCGAAATTGGTGGGCTGATGCTGTGTAAAGCGCCGGAAGAGAAAATGCTTAAACGTAATAAGTACTATGAGAAACAGGCTGAAAACCAGATTGTTTCCGTAGACAACAGTTTTATGCGAGAAAGTGACCCGCGTATGCCCCTGTTTAAGGACCGCAAAACTAAGGTAACTTTCGGAACAGGTGATAATTAACTTAGGGAGTTTTTCAAATGGCTAAAATCGCAAGTCCTTTCGGCTTACGTCCTATTAGCCTCATTGGATCACAAAAGTTCAATGGGGGCGGAATTCGTGAAATCCCGCTGACTGCTAATAATACTTATGCTTTTTTCAACGGTGATATGGTTGTTACGGCTGCAGGCATTCCAGCGCCATATACTGCAGCAGTGACTGGCCCTACTACTACTACCTCTGGCCTGGTTGGTGTTTGCGTTGGTGTTCGCTACCAGTTAGCAGCAGGCAATAGTCTTGGGTATCCTCTGTATGCGCAGTATCTGCCAGCTAACGCAATTACTGCTGGCTATACCAACATCTTTATTCGCGTTGTGGAAGATCCAGATCAACTGTTCCTGATCCAATCTGATGGCACTACCTTCACAGGCATGTCCAATCCCATTGCTTTTGCTTATGGCACTCCTGTACTGCCTATCGGCCTTAATGCTCAATTGAAGGTTCCTACTTCAACGGCTGATGCAAACCGTGGCAGCACTGTTACTGGTAATGCTCTTTGGTCCCTGGCCGCGTCTTCAGCATCCGCATCTACTGCTACTTACGCAGTACGCATTGTTGATTTCCTGAACAGTAATCAAACGGTACCAGGTTCCGCAAACTTTGAGAGTGTGAACGATCTGTACCCTGAAGTGATTGTTAAGTTTAACTTCGGCGTGCACTCGTATTACAACTCAACCCCCAACTAAGGAGTTTTATAATGGCCATCTCAAGATCGCAACTGTTAAAGGAACTCCTTCCAGGGCTTAATGCCTTATTTGGGTTGGAGTACAAGCGCTACGGCGAAGAGCATAAAGAAATTTATGAGGAAGAAACTTCTGAACGTAGCTTTGAAGAAGAAACCAAGCTGTCTGGTTTCAGTGCAGCACCTGTAAAGGTTGAAGGTCAAGGCATCGACTACGACACCGCACAAGAAGCATGGACGACTCGGTATCAACATGAAACCGTTGCTTTGGGTTTTGCAATTACTGAAGAAGCTATCGAAGACAATTTGTACGATAGCCTGTCAGCTCGGTATACCAAGGCCTTGGCTCGTGGTATGGCATATACCAAACAGGTTAAGGCTGCATCTACCCTTAACAACGGCTTTACTACCGGCTACAACGGTGGCGATGCTGTGCCCTTGTTCTCTTCCTCACACCCCTTGATTGGCGGCGGCGTAAATGCTAACCGTCCTGCAGCAGGTGTGGATTTGAATGAAACGGCTATTGAAGCTGCCACCATTCAAATTGCTGCTTGGACAGATGAACGCGGCTTGTTGCTTGCTGCTAAACCCAAGAAGCTAGTTATTCCTCCCACCCTGCAGTTCGTTGCTACCCGTTTGCTGGATACTAAGCTGCGTGTAGGAACTACTGACAATGACATCAGTGCCATTAATAACAACGGTACTGTTGCAGAAGGCTACGTTATCAATCACTTCTTGACTGACGTAAATGCTTGGTTCCTCACCACCGATGTGCCAAATGGCTTGAAGCACTTTGTTCGTACACCTCTGCAGAATTCCATGGATGGTGACTTTGATACGGGAAATGTTCGGTACAAAAGTAGAGAGCGGTACAGCTTTGGCTGGTCGGATCCGCTCGGAGTCTGGGGTTCACCTGGTTCGTTCTAAACTAAGCACTTGCAGCAAACTAGACCCCGCTTCGGCGGGGTCTTTTACAAAGGGCTGCAGTTTAAATGTATCAAAAAGCCTATTGCACTACTACAAGAATAGGAGTATATATACATAAACCTGGGTGATTGCCCCGCCGCACTGCCCCAGCAGACGATGCAACGATGGCGTGGGTACTTTTGCATAAGGAAAAATCATGGCTCGTTCCACGTTTGCTGGCCCGATTCTGTCGGGTACTGTGCGTCAAAGCGCTTTTCGTAATGTCGGCAGCACCAATCTCTTTCAAACCGCAGTAATTGATCTTTCCGTAACTAATGCGCAAACTGCCAACTATGCAGGCGGTTCCGGTGTATTTGTGGCCAGTAACTATGCTTCAGGTGCCAATGGACAAAATCTGGCTGCTACAGTTTATACTCCGAGCTCCTCTACGTATCCTTCTGCTGTGCAAACAATCCCCGCAGATACTGCCACTAACATCTATCGCGGCGTTGTGATGTATGTTCCTACGAGCTGCATAATCACGCAGATTAACGTCGGATGCGGAGTCGTTCCTGCAGTGGCAGGCGGTACAGCAGCTTTGACTACCTTAACTCCGTATGTATCAAATAACTACACAGCAGCTGCTGGTACGCCTACTTATGCTGCTACCGCAGCCGTTACTGCTGTTGGTTGGCAAGCCATCGCTACTGCTACTGCAACAACCCTTACAAACTTGAACAGCACCAGCACGGATATTCTGCAGGCTAATGCGCCTAATTTGTCACAAGTTGTGTTTACCCTGGCTATAGTGGGAACTGCGCTTACTACGGCCACTTCACTAGCTGGGTTATTTTATCTGCAGCTGGAGTATTGCCAAGCGGATAGCAACCTGGGCAACCAAACTACATACCCCTACCTTAACGTTTAATTAGGAGCTAGTCATGGCACATAAAAATGCAGATGGAATGGAAGAAAAAGGTGTCCCAAAACATAAGATGAACCACGAGCATGTGATGGATGAGTATGCTGATGGGGGCCACATTCACAATGTAGATCATGTTGAAAAGTTTTATGGTGGCGATGGCCATGAACATGAGCAGCATAAAGTGAAGAAAATGAAACATGGTGGCTCTTGCTAAAGGAGAATCATCATGACGATGCAGACAGACGTAAAAGCGGCGTATACCAATACGTCCGCCGCACTTTTTGCAGGGCGTACTAGGGTCAAGCAGATTTTGGCCCATGGTACAGGTACTGCAGGGTCAATTATTTTGTACGACAACGCCACTACCGGTTCTGGCAACGTCATATACCAACTTGCCTTTGGAACGTCTACAAACCCGATTTCAATCGACATTCCGGGGGAAGGAATTCTAGCCTACAACGGCGTATACGCTACAGTAGTAAATGTTACTGGCGTTACAGTTTGTTATGGATAATACTGTGTTTAAAGAAACGTTTTCAGAAGACAGACTTGCCCATACAAAAGAAAACGTAACGGACCTGATCAAAGAAGCGGTAGCTGATGCGCTGCGCGTACACCCCCTTAGCATAGAAGAAGTAAAGTGGGTGAGGCTTGCAATTCAAGCCGAAGCAGAAAGAGCGGAGTTACGTAAGGCGATTATTGAAAAGTCTTTAGCTGCTTTAGTATGGTCCGGAGTTGTTGGAATTACCGGATATATTGCGGCCAATCTTCAGACGCACTGGAAATGACTAAAAAAGTATCTTTGGCCGTAGGGCGTGGCGAAAAGCTTCCGGTATATAAGGGTGCTGGACTTACAGCTAAAGGCCGCGCCAAGTACAACAAGGCTACTGGAAGTCATTTAAAGGCTCCGCAGCCGCAAGGCGGTGCAAGGCAAAAATCATTTTGTGCGCGGATGTCTGGAATGCCCGGCCCAATGAAGGATGAAAAAGGTCGCCCAACAAGAAAGGCCGCAAGCTTGAAAAGATGGAATTGTAAATAATGCCTAGTAAATCGGCGGCACAAGCTAGGTTAATGCGTGCAGCGGCGCATACAAAAGGTGGGTTTGGGGGTGTTCCCCAAGCAGTAGGCAAAGAATTTGCTTCTGCGGATAAAGGCAAAAAATTCTCAAAAGGTGGTGACATGAAAAAACGTTCTGAAGGTAAAGCTCGCGACGCCTTGATGCAACAGGCCCTACAACAAGCGGCCATGCAACAAGCTGCTCAACAACAAGGCGGCCCTCCCCCCGGGGCAGCCCCACAAGGCCCTCCTCCTGGTATGGGTGCTCCTCCTCCAGGTGCTGGCGGCCCTCCTCCAGGTGCTGGCGGCCCTCCTCCCGGCATGAAGAAAGGTGGTGCTGTCAGGAAAATGGCTGATGGCGGCAAGGTTAGTAAAGAAGATCCTGAAATTGAAGCTGGCGAAAAGAAAATGAAGTTTGGTGAGCATGCCGACCAGAAGAAAGGCCATACTAAAGCTAAAGAACCTGCGATGAAGAAAGGTGGCGCTGTTAAACGGTTATCTCGTGGTGGTGGTATTGAAATTAAAGGTAAGACTCGCGGGCGTATTTGTTAAATGGCGCGCAAACTTAATCAGACTACGAATATTCTGGCAAATGATGTATTGCCAGCCGATGCATCACAGTCTTTATTTGCCCCTGATATGACTCCAGCTCCATCGCCCAGTGCCCCGCAGTCTGCTGCACTATTTAAAAAAGGCGGGAAAGTAAAGAAAATGGCCAGAGGCGGTGGTATTGAAACTAAAGGAAAAACTAAGGTGCGCTTTATATGATTATTCTGTCACATACGCTTGAAGAAGTGAATTTAATTTTATCCTCATTGGCGAAACAATCCTATGAAACAGTTCATGAGCTTATTGAAAAGATTAAAACACAGGCTGTTCCCCAAGTCCAAGCCAATACCGCAACTTCACCAGGCACATCAACAGCCCAAGAAGGCGCAGACAAAACACCCGAAGGAGGGCAAAGTGGCTAAAAATTGGATAGCTGGAGCAATAAAGAAACCGGGTGCCTTACATGAACAACTGCATGTGCCGAAAGGTGAAAAAATACCTGCCAAGAAGCTGGCAAAAGCTGCTAAGTCTTCTGGGACATTAGGTAAGCGAGCCCGACTTGCAGAAACTTTGAAGGGATTTAAGAAAAAATAATGGCTGCTACGTCCGGCACAACGATATTCAACCCTGATTTAAGCGAGCTGGCGGAAGAAGCCTTCGAGCGCGCCGGATCAGAGGCACGTAGTGGGTATGATTTTCGTACTGCACGCCGCTCTTTGAATTTTTTGTTGTCGGAATGGGCTAACATCGGCATAAATTTATGGACGATAGATGAAGGTGAGCAAATATTAACTCAAGGGGTAATTACATATGATCTTCCTGCTGATACTGTTGATCTTATTGAGCATGTCATTCGTAGTAACTCCGGGCAGCAGAACAACCAGTCGGACATAAATATAAGCCGGATATCAGTTTCAACGTACTCTACGATACCTAACAAGTTGGTACAGGGGCGGCCTATTCAGGTGTGGATCAACCGGCAGTCTGGGCAAACGTACCCAACAGGCGCAACTCCAGATCACAGCCCGCAGTTCACGGTGTGGCCAGCACCAGACGGCACGCAGCCATGGGTGTTTCATTACTGGCGTATGCGCAGGTTACAAGATGCTGGTGGCGGCGTAAATGTGCAGGACATACCGTTCAGGTTCCAGAACGCCCTGGTGGCTGGGCTTGCATATATGCTGGTGCTTAAACTTCCCAACGCAGACGCTCAGCGCATAATGGCGCTCAAACAGATGTACGATGCAGCGTTGCAGTTAGCTATGGACGAAGATCGAGAAAAGGCCCCAATACGCCTAGTTCCTCGCAATACGATGATGAATTAATAATGGGCAATAAATTCAGTTCTGGTAAGAATAGCATAGCGGAATGCGATCGTTGTGGTCAGCGCTATATGCTTAAAGAGCTGAAACCATTAACGATAAAGACTAAAATAACTAATATTATGGTGTGCCCAGAGTGCTTTGACCCTGATCAACCGCAGTTACTTCTGGGTATGTACAGCGATGTTTTTTTAGATCCGCAGGCAGTACGCAACCCACGGCGTGATTTAAGCCTATCATATCCAACATCGCTAATAGCATCACGAACATTAGAATGGGGGTTCGCTCCTGTTGGTCTTCAAAACGATATGTTCAACTACATGACAAATTCTTTGGTGGGTGTTGGTGCTGTTGGCACTGTAACTATTACAACTTCGTAGGAGATGAAAATGGCTAGAAAAGAAGATGGGGTTGCACAAAAAGGTAAAACTAAATCGCCTGGTGCTAAGATAGATGGCGCAAGTGTAGGTGATGAAACTGGCGGCAAGAAATCTATTGGTCGTTCACAGGAAGCTACTAAGGCTGTTGGGCGTGGTTTGGCTAAACTGGCTTTTCAGAAAGGAGGCAAACAACATGAGTAAAGCTAAAGGTGATAACTTACCAGGTAAAGAAATTCCTGCATACCGCACCCCAGAACTACAGAGCGGAAAGCCTGTTCGTGAAGGAGATCCAAAAACAGACGGTATTAAACAGCGCGGTAGTGGTGCGGCTACTAAAGGCTTCACTTCTCGCGGTCCTTTGGCGTAGGGGGTTTAAATTAATTACGTGCAATTACAGCAGGCGATTCAGGACTATGCCGAGAATACGGAGCAGTTATTCGTAGCTAATATCCCTGTTTTCGTGGAAGAAGCAGAAACTCGCATATACAACACTGTACAGTTACCAGCTCTGCGTAAAAATGTTACAGGCACATTAACTGCTTCAAATAGTTACTTATCTCTCCCACCTGATTGGCTGGCTAACTTTTCGTTATCAATAGTAGATGGATTTGGAAATTATTCGTTTTTACTTAATAAGGACGTGAGTTTTATTCGTGAAGCATATCCAAACGCGGCTAGTACAGGTACTCCCAGGCATTATGCAATTTTTGGTTCTCAATTATCTACCCCTAACAGTATGTCTGTACTTTTAGGGCCTACACCAGACCAAAATTACGTAACTGAGCTCCACTATTTCTACTATCCACCCACTATAGTGCAAGGTGTTATTTCTTTTTTAGGTACTATAACAGGTGGCTCTTTATATACTAGTGGCACATATACAGAGATTCCGCTTACAGGGGGTTCTGGAGCCAATGCTACTGCTACCATTACTATCGTTGGCGGTATAGTTACTGCATGCACGATAAATAATGGCGGGTCTTTTTATGTAGTAGGAGATGTTTTGAGCTTTAATCCATCTTCTGTAGGCGTAGGTACGGGCAGCGGCTTCTCCATTCCAGTGGCATCGGTTTCAAATGCAACAGGGCAGTCATGGCTTGGGGATAATTACGACCCCGTATTGTTTTATGGTACTATGCGGGAAGCTTGTGTGTTTATGCGCCAGGAAGCTGATGTAATAGCTAATTACGAAGCCAAGTATCAAGAGGCTATGGGGGGACTTAAGCGTCTCGGAGATGGCTTAGAAAGAACGGATTCATACAGGACTGGGCAAGCAAGAGTTAAAGTAACATGATCTCCCAGACACAGTGTACTCAGTTAAAATATGACCTGCTAAACACCTATTTTACTTCAGGGTCATTTAGGCTTGCTTTATACGGCTTAACAGCGGTATTGGATAACACTACTACTGCATACACATCTGTGGGCGAGATAACGGGAACTGGCTACACAGCAGGCGGTGCGGCACTTACAGTAATTCCACCAGCTATAGACACAACTAACAATACGGCATATGTATCGTTTAAACCTGTAGTTTGGACTCCAGCATCTTTTTCGTGTATTGGTGGTTTGATATATAATGCCAGCACAAATGCTGCAGTATGTGTTTTAAGTTTTGGGTCCGTAAGGACTGCTTCAAATTCATTTACGGTTACTTTTCCAACATTTGCAGCATCTACTGCAATTATTCGTATAAGCTAGGAGCTAACATGAGTGACGAAAAAACAAGTATGGGTGATTCTGTAGATGCTACAGTAACCCGAAATGTAGGGCAGATGGATATTTTTAATCTTTTAGGCGCATACACCGCAGAGTGCTATGGAGCTGATGGAGTTTTGAAGTGGTCAGATACTATCAGCAACTTGACTACCAACCCAGGGCGGCAGTTAATTATGAATTCCCTAGGGGGTAATACTGCTTCTGGCGCTGTAGTTATGGGGTTGAAAGGTACTGGAACTGCTGCATATACGGATACACAAGCCTCACATGCTGGGTGGTCAGAAGTTGGCGGTGCTAATGCTCCTACATATTCTGGCACTCGCAAAACTCCGGCATTCAGTGCTGCTACTAATGCGAACCCCTCCGTATTAGGCACAAGCGCTGCTGTAGTGTTTACTATGACGGGTTCAGGTACTGTGGCGGGAGCATTTATCAACTTGGGTGGGTCTTCTACCATTGATAACACTACAGGCACACTGTTTAGTGATGGCGACTTTACGGCAGGCTCCAAAACAGTTAGTTCAGGTGACACTATAAACGTTACGTGGACATTATCAGCTGCTGGCTAATTAAGGATTTGAAATGGCCCTGGTCATTGCTAATCGCATACTTGAAACCGCCACATCGCCAGGTGTAGGTGCTGTTAGTTTGTTGGGTGCTGTTACGGGGTATCAATCTTTTTTATCAGGGATTGGTAATGGCAATACTACATATTACACAATAGCTGATCAATCTGGAGCTAATTGGGAA